>Ga0315907_10001921_pt1 | contig 27297 bp, 23 predicted proteins | sample LakEriMetagenome_3_FD_203525 | JGI IMG/M metagenome (GOLD analysis project Ga0315907, IMG submission 203525) | Freshwater fungal communities from buoy surface, Lake Erie, Ohio, United States - Buoy 12 MA123 | ecosystem: Environmental > Aquatic > Freshwater > Lake > Lake biofilm | place: USA...
CGAAACTGTCTATTCACCACGAGGAAGACACATTTTAAGGGGAATCAGTAGAGATTATATTTTTGAGCTTTGTGATGAGTTAAAACTCAAGTATGAAGAGAAAGATATTGAACCATATGATGTTTATACAGCTGATGAAGCGTTCATGACTGGAACTCCATTTTGCATGCTTCCTGTAACAACTTTGAATTCTCTTCCCATCGGAAATGGCAAAAAAGGTCCAGTATTTGAAAAACTTCTTAATCGATGGAGTAAAAATGTAGGACTAGATATTGAGAAACAAATAAAGGCCTTTAATGCTGAAATGACATCATCTGGTAGCGGCGCGAGTCCTTACAAGTTTGCTAATTAGCTTTTTCTAGTTCAGTAACAATTTCAGAGAGAATTCCATAGCCACCTTTGGTTCTCAACTTATAGTCAACTTCTTTTCTAACTACTTTCACTGCGTCACAGGGGCAAAGGCTGAATTTAGCTTTACGAATTGCTTCAATATCGTTTACGTCATTACCAATATACCAAGAGTCATTCCAAGATAGATTGAATTTTATTAGATAACTTTCAATTGCTTTAACTTTATCTGAAAGACCTTGCAATGCCTCAATTCCTAATTTATTAGCTCTAGCGCTGACCACTGCATTGGTTTCAGCACTGGTTATTACTATGCTGACTCCTAATTTCTTTAGGCGATTTACTGCTAAGCCATCTTTTCTATTGGCTGCAATGAATTCTTCACCATTTTGATTCAACCAGACTCGATCATCTGTCAAACACCCGTCAAAATCTGTAAAAATAATCTTGGGTAATTTCTGGTCTACTAACCTTTTCTTCATATTTATGGTCTAATCAACTTCAACAATTAGTTCTACTTCGACTGAAGCATTCAACGGAAGAACGGCCATCCCCACAGCAGATCTGGCATGTTTTCCTGCCTCTCCAAATATTTCTAAAAGCAATTCACTTGCCCCATTTATAATTGCTGGTTGTTGTGTAAATGTTGATGTACTTGCAACATAGCCAACTACTTTTACAACTTGGTTAATCCTGTCTAAATCTCCGATAACACCTTTTATTGCTGCAAGCGCATTCAAAGTACAAATCTGTGCTGCTTTATGAGCTTCTTCTACAAAAACGTCTTGACCTAATATTCCTTTTAACACTAGATCCCCTTTGACCAGGGGCAGTTGACCTGCGGTGAAAACTAATTTCCCTGACTGTTTTGCAGGAACATAAGACGCTAGGGGTTTTGGAATTTCAGGTAAAATTAGCCCTAGCATTTGTATTTTTGATTCGATTCTTGACAACTTTTTTCTCCAGTCGCTTACCATTATTAATCCAGTTAATTAAATACTAACAAATAAATAACTATAAACCTAGGATAATCACATACCATAACACTTAAAAAGGTATGTTTATCACCAAAGCGAATTATGCAGTTGAATAAATTCTATACTCATACCCTATAGTCGGGTGTATGAAAAGTAAGGTCATAGTTGACGTAAATAAAGTTAGATTCACGATTTTGGCCCTTTTATTATTGATTTTTCTATTCTTCCCACTTGGGCCTTCGAATTCGAAACTATTGATTTCATGGCCTTTAAATAATTCTATTGATTTTATATTAATTACAACTTTAATTATTGCGTTTAATTACCTTTTTTCCTCTGAATTACAAATTAAGAGAGTACGCTTCTATATATTTTTCGTTTTAACTTTTATCATGATTCTATTAAAAATTCTATTTCTAAATAGTAATTTAGAATTTCGCGGGTGTTATAAAATTATCTCGCCAATAAATTTGGAATACGCTTCAACCTATGGTTGCGAACGATCTTGGGAAAATCTCTTCACTGATGATTTCACGAGAAATGACTCAAATATTAATTTTGGTTTTAACCAAGAAAGTAAAAAAGTTAATAAACATATAAATGATGGAAATTGGAATTTATCTGCACTAAATAGTGGGGTGTATGCCTATTACCAAGATGATCAACCAAATCCATACAAATTAAATTTGGAGATATCTTGGATTGCAACTCTACTAAACAAACAGTCCATCCAAGTTGGTTACTTGGGTGAAGGCAAAATTAAGGTTAACGATGAAGTACTAGACTTACCTGCAAGTTATAGCGAGTTAACTTTTAAAACAATTGAATTAAATAATGAACTTAATGATATTCAACTTAGATTCAAGTGGGATAAATCTAGTGCAAAAGAGAATTATGCTGCTATTTCATTAAAAAACCTTAATGGAGAATTAATACAAAACTATAATCCATTAGCTAATGTTGTGTTAGGAGCCGTTATTAATATTTTCTCCATAGGGGGAATAATATTTTTATTAATTATAGTAGCTACTCATTTTATTCGAAGGCTTTCAAAACATAATATTAGAATAAATATCCCTAATCTTTTCCTGCTTACACTAACTGGTGGTATTAGTCTTGTTTATTACAATCTTGATCCAAATCTTATTTCGTTATCAGTATATTTGATTTTTGTTTTTTTGTCACTTCTTTTAGTCAGTAAATTATATGAGAATAGATTATTTTTTGGTTTATCTAATTTGTATCTTTTATGGGTTGCATTAATTTTGAACAGTAAATTGGGCCATGGAAATTTTTCAAAAGTAATTTACAGATCTCGCAGCGATGATTTCTTAACTTACGAATCATTTGCACGAAATATTCTTACCTCAGGAAGTTTACAAGGTGGTGAAGATATTTTTGTGTATTCTCCTTTTATTCGATATCTGTTGTTAGTAATTCATTTTTTTATAGGAGATGCTGATAATTTGATTTTTGTTATATATTTGTTTTTTTTATTTTTTGCAGTCAATCTCTTATTCAAAAATTTGAATTTAAGACTAAGTAGCATTAAAACACAGGATTTTTTATTGATTTTGACTTTATTGTTTTTCGTTATTTTCTTGAGTAGTTCACCGATTTTTTTTGGAGGATTTACGCTATTATCCGAATCACCGACCTGGATAATTTTAATATTTATATTTGCAATCTTGTGTAAAGAAAAGCACAGTACTATTAATTATATACTAGTATTTTTTTTATCAGGCATTTTAATTATGTTTAGAGCAAACCAAATAGTAGGTGTATTCATTATTTTGATCCTTTCTCTAAAATTATTTTTGGATTCATCACCTAATTTACTTAGAAAACATTACTTTTATAAAATTTGCTTTCTTCTTGCTCCGGCTTTTTTATCAAGTTTTTTAATAACTTTTTTTCATAATATTTACTACGGTCAAAAGATTCAATTTTTACAAACAAGCCTGCCTCTACCAGTGAATTTTCCGTTACAAGTTTCAGACATATTCAGCATAGGATCTGATCCTGGTATTAGAATTGCTTTTATTGAACAAGCAAAGGGTTTACTTGCATCCTCCCCTGATTTACTCACTAATGACTATTTTGATATATTTTTGGTTTCTGTAAGGTTTGCACAAGTAGGGTTTTTACTTTTGTGCTTCTATCTCTCATGGAATTTTTCTAAAAATAAATTGTCACTTTTTATCGCTCTTTGTATCCCAATTGGTTTTTTATTACCACACTTATTTATACAAATATTTGTTTATCACCCTCGTCATATTGTGATTGGATACTTATCCATTTATTTAATCCTGATATATGTTCTTGTAAAAATTGACAGGAAATCCAAAAAACAAAAAATTAGCAACAGTGAACCACTCAAATCTTGGATTGTGTAGCCTAGTAAACGTTAAAGTTAGTGCCTCCAAACTGTGTTCGTTAATCATATGGGAGAATTAACAAGGAGGGCTCGCCTAGTGGCCGATGGCACCGGTCTTGAAAACCGGAAGGGGTTCACGCTCCTCGTGGGTTCAAATCCCACGCCCTCCGCGCTGAGTATTTAAGACCTTCTCTTTTAAAAAAAATTAAGTCGATAAGCGCAAAGTAAAAAGGCCCCATTGAAAACATGACTGTGAAATTCAAGAATTACAGCAGATATTTTTAGGAATTAACTCTCCGATATAGTTGCCCTGAAGGCAGTAGACTCTAGGAGGCGTCGCCTAGCCCGGTCCATGGCACCCGCCTGCTAAGTGGGAGGGGGGTAAAACCTCCACGAGGGTTCAAATCCCTCCGCCTCCGCACAAAGCAATCAATCGAAGCGCTCGTAGCTCAACGGATAGAGCATCTGACTACGGATCAGAAGGTTAGGGGTTCAAATCCCTTCGGGCGCACATCAAAATCTGCCAAACCAAATTATCAAGTTTTGATGTACTATTGTGTGAACTAATCATTAAAAATTAGAAAAATAAATAATTATATATTGTAGTACAATAAATACAATATGAGAGATAAATCAATTAGAATACTAAATATTATTAAGGATTTTTTTATTTACAAATGGTTTTATTTAATCAAACAAGATAAAAATAAAAATATTGCCTTCAATTTAGTATATTCAAATTGTGCCGTTTTATGTAAGGGTGAGAGTCTAACTGCTTTTTTAAAGGTAGAAAATAAGTTTGATTGCTTAATCTTAATCAACTTTGATAAAACATTTAAAAAATTTCCGTTGATATTTGAAAAAATTGGGAACACACCTGTAATAATTTTAACTAGTAGGGATGAACCCATACTTAAATTTAGACAAAGAAAAAATTTAAACATTATCAAGGTTTACTCAAGACTTTCTGCACCAAATTTAAAAGAATTTAACCAGCTAAGAATTAGACGAAGACTTGAAGGTTATGGATTACAAGTAAATTCATTATTTAATATTGTAGATGCTAATATTATCAAGGATAAATTAAGAAATACAGGTTTACTAGGAGTATATTTCGCAAGTATTTACTTTAAGAATATTTCAATTTTTGGATTAGACTTCTACACGGGTCCATATTTTACAAAAACCCCTGGTAAACTTCCTACTATTTACGACAAAGAGAAAGGAAAAATTTTGAAATCTAATGAGATCACAATGGAATTTTCTAAAACTTTTATCGATATCTGTTCCAGTTTTCCTGCTAATTACTACACCATTCATACCTATTTTAATAATTGGAAAACGTCGTGCTCAAATCTTCAAACTAAAACTCTTTCAGAATTTGGGGAAACCTGAAATGTTAGACTTTTTAAGATTAACTTAAACTATAATATTTTGTAATATTCTTTGTACCAGTTTATAAAATTATCTACCCCTGCATCTATATCTGTAAAAGATTTATCACCAAATTGATCAACTAATTTATCTATGTTTGGTAAATTTCCATAGACATCTCCAAACTGAAGGGGTAAGTATTTCTTTTCTGCTTTATTTCCTAGTTTTTCTTCAATTATTGCCACTAAATCTAGAAGATTAACTGATTTTGGATTTCCCAGATTATACACCTGAAAAGGATCTTCTAAATACTTCAAATCCATAGCTTTTACTAAATAGTGAACAACATCGTCAATGTAAGTGAAAGAACGTTTATGATTACCAAAATTGTATACCTCTACCGGCTGATTTTCAATTATTGAATTTACAAATTTAAATAATGCCATATCTGGTCTTCCCCAAGGTCCGTAAACAGTAAAAAACCTAAAAACAGTCACCTTTAAATTATAAATTTTAGAGTAAGTCTCACATAATATCTCATCCAATTTCTTACTCACTGCATAAAATTGTATAGGTTTCAAAGCATCGGTTTCAGAAACAACAAGTTTATGACTGTTTCCATAAATACTACTAGTACTCGCTAAAATAAATCTTTTTATTGGGTAACTTCTTAATAATTCTATTAAATTAAACGTTCCCGTAACATTTGATTCAAAATATGTCTTTGGATTTTCAAATGAGTATCTCACTCCAGCTTGCGCTGCAAGATGATATATGTAGTCAAATTTTTGGAAATTTAAAATACTACATATTTCCGTTAAGTCACCTAAATCTTTTTCAATAAAATCAAAATTCTTATGTGCGGCTGATTCAACTATAAGATTATTAACTCTTTGTCTTTTCAGCATAGGATCATAGTAATCATTCATGTTATCTAAACCTACAACATTATGTCCATCCTGAATCAATCTTTTTGCAAGTGAATATCCAATAAAACCAGCAACTCCGGTTATGAATACGTTACTCATGATCTTCTCCTCTGTGATTATTATATCTGCGTAATTCTAATGTTGTACATAGTCTAAACTAAGTGGGTATCACAAAGCACTCTTCAGATCTCTTATGACTGATCTAAATATTACTGTTTATCAAATTAAGGTTAATTTTTTAAAACATATCAATGAATACTTGTTTCAGAAGTATATTTATTTATACTGGTTTTTGTCATGAACTAATTTTAACGTAATTTTATTTTTTAAGAATCGAACTTTACTTTCTTAAGTATAAAAACTTTGATTTTATCATAATGCTAATCATCTTCTTGATTTATTTACTAAAGACCTCCGGTCAAAATTTTGTATATATCTAAGTATTTCAACGCTCCTTTTCGTAAATCAAAATAATCCATTGCTAACTTCCTGCAATTCAATTGTACAGATTCGCTTTGCATTAATTCCATCACTTCTTCGACCGCTTCATCTAGATTAGTATGATCCAACACTACCCCGGCTTTATATTCCTTTAGCAGTGTGTCTAAATCCCCTAATCCTCTGTTGACTACAACTGGTCTTCCACAGGCCAAAAATTCACCGATTTTAGTAGGCATAACTCCTAGATTAGCCGTAGAGAGATTCTTACAAATTGCAACACCCATTGAAAACTCATTTAAATACCTTGGCAGTTCAGAATATGTAATATCCATTATTATCTCTTCCCCTAATCCGAGACTCTCACGTGTGCTTTCACTTGGTTTAAACCAAACAACATCAATTTCAACTCTTTCACGAAGTAATGAAATAAAATCCCTTGTTAAACTCAGATCATAATAATTATTATATGACCCTGAAAATACTATTCTTAGTTTCTTTGGTAAATTTTTTTGTACTTTGAAATGATTTAGATCTGCAACTGTTGTTACGGTGTCCCGAATGCTAGGTTTATTGCCGTATTTATCTTTCAAATAATTATCCAAAGAGTATGTGAGTGTGGTAAGAGCATCTACTTGATTTAGAATTATCCTTCTAAATATAATTAATAGTCGAAATAAAATTCTTTTTAGTCTTGAATCTGTGATAACCATTCGTTGCTCACTCCATAGACCTCGCATGTCCCATAAAATTGGAGCCTTTCGAGATAATAAAGCAGCTAAAGCAGGGATGTCTCCTCTAGCATGGATGATATCCGTTTTGCCAATTTGTTGAATAAGATGATACAATCTAATAACAGGTGATAATGAATTTCTGTGTGAAAATTTCATATAAACCCACTCGATTCCAAGAAATTCTAATTCCGCCTTAATTTCTTTGTTAATGTGTACTTTTTCAAAACTTATTAAGGTAATATTTATACCCTTAGTTTTCAAAATTTTAATTAATGGCAATATTTGACTTTGCCCCACTCCTTCATTTACAGAATCTATAGTTATGTATGTCAAATGCACTTAAAGAATACTTTCAATAACTTTGTTCCATTTATGTATCAATATTTCATCTGTATGATATTTACTCATATAATTGCGACCTTTATCAACTTGACTTAACAATTCTTCTTCATGGTGTATTAAATTGGAAATAATATTATTAAAATCTGACGAAGTATTACAAATTCCAATGCTACTAATTTCATTCATTATGCGTTTATAGGACATTGCAGGCGATACTAAAACTGGTAAACCAAGCCTCCACATAATTAACAACCGATTTTCAGCCTTGTATAAATTCATACTTTTTTTTATGTTTAAAGGTAGTACAGCAATATCACTATTTTTTGCATTTTGGATGAGTGAATCAACAGACCATTGACTAATGGAATAATCCTTTACACCTACCTTGAGTCTTCGCTCAATATAATTTGCTGTATTGCCCTTCAAGTAAGTGCCTAAAACTTTATTGTAATATAGGTCAGTAACGATATTGAAATAGGATTCCTTTTTTATATTCAGTTGTTTTAATCCATCTATTGTGTATGGTAAACCCTCCCATAAAATTTTGGACACAAAAGGATTTTTACCTGCGAATCTTTTTACAGCTAATAATGGAATTTCACTATGTGAGTCTAATATTGTGTGAACATTAATATTGTAACTTGATGCCACTGCTGTTTGTTCAGGAGTCGAACAAACAACCGCATCAACAGATAAACACATTTTTTGAACCAATTTTTTAAATGAAAAATAATTAAATGATAATTGACCCACCAAAGATTTTGAAATTCCTCTTACCAGATCAATTGAGGGACTTGATGGCGTCAAATATCCATCGATTAGATCAAAAACAGTTGGTGGGTACCCATTCTTTCTTATAAAAGGAACCAAATTTGCTTTCTCTGAAATTACCAGTAAATCATGTTTCCTTGTTAAATCCGTTTCAATCTTATGGCCCATTGCTTTTGCGTAGAAAATAATTCTCCGCCTATCAGCTGGATGACCTAAATTTTTTGATAACGGGATATATCCAATTGTTAATTTCTTCATGGCGATAACATATTCGCAATTCCCGACTCTAAACAAATTTTTGGTTTCCAATTTAATTTAAATAATTCTATCTCTTTTGAGCAAACTAATCCTTCCGGTTCACTGTCTCTTTTTTCATATATTATTTTCGCTCTATTATTTGCAACTCTTTTTTCAATAAACTCTACAATGGATTTAACACTTGTGCCAACTGCGGAACCAATATCAAATATTCCCTTGGCTTCTTTCTTATTTATTAGTAACATAATTGCATCAGCGACATCTTCAACGTGAATCCAATCTAGTATTTTATTAGGATTATTTATTTGGATTGTTTTGCTCTCCATAATATTTTGTATAGTTGTTGTGATTAACCTATGACTTCTTTCTCCTTTCCCGTACACCTGAAATATTCTAAGCCAAATGAAATTTTGTTTATAATTCTCTGCTAGATTTTCTAAATTATTTCCCGTCATATACTTATAGTAACCATAATCGTTCGCAAAACTAACTTGTGATTTACTAGCGTTGCATTCTAAATTATATGTTCCATACTCTGCAGCCGATCCAAATCCAATTATATTCCTAACTCCATTGTCGTAACATATCTTAAAAAGTTGTGCGTGCGCTTTATAATACTTTTCATTCATATTTGAATCCCAAAAATTTAATTTAGTATTCCACACAGTCGAAATCACTATGTTAGGTTTTAGTTTTTCAATTAAATCAATATAGCTACGCGGCTGAAAAAAATCTATCTTATAGTACTTTTTTTTATAATTAATAACTTCTTTGCCGATTCCAAATACTTGATAATCATTTTTCTTAAAAGTGTTGAATAGGGTTTTACCAATAAAGCCTGATGACCCTATAAGCAGTATTTTATCCAATTCTTACTCTTTGAATACTTTTAATGAATTTTTGAAGGATAAGCTTTTTAAGTCTTTCTTCGATACTTTTGTAGGTTTAAGTGGCAGATTAATTCCCAAATCTTTATCAAAAAAATTAACTCTAATTTGATTTCTACTGTCATAGTCGACAGATAAAACGTACAAAATAGTTGTTTTCTTTTCTAAAGTTTGATAACCATGAGCGATGCCTGGTGGTATGAATACGCTTTTCCTATCTTTCGCAGCTAATTTAATTGTCATGTACTTTCCGAAAGTCTTAGAATCAGCTCTTAAGTCTAAGAAATACTCTTGAATTTTGCCCTCTATACACATGACATATTTGGATTCATCGAATTTTTCATATTGAGCGTGTAGGCCTCTTACTATTCCAATTTCATTATTTTTAGTTATGAGAATATTGATTTGCGAAACAGATTTAAAAAAAAGTTTTAAAACCTTGTTAGGTATTTTACTTATCTCTCCTCGATCATCACGGTAATCAATATTATTTATTATTTTAATCCCATGAATACTATCTACTCTATTTGGGCTGAATGTCATTTAATTTGTGTTATCTCTGGAATTAGAATCCAGCATTTAGTTGATTTATCAAATTCTGATTGTATCAATTTTTTTATCTCCGGATAGATATTCCATGAGAATATAACTATATCAGTGGGATTACTTTTTTTTGCTGTTTCTATATCAACAATGGGAATCATAGGATATGGTATGAACCTACCCTGCTTTTCGACACTTGAATCAATCACCATGGTAAGAAATTTCGAGTCATGGACAGCGCTGTTTATCAATGTGTTAGTTTTTGCTGCAGCCGTAAAACCTATGACTTTATCCCCACTTTGATGTTTTTGCCTTAACCAAGATCCTATTTCATAAATTGATTTTTGTATTTTTCTTGAGGTATCTTCCCATATGACCCGATCAAATAATCCCCTTTCAATTTCATTCTTTATTACTTCATAAACTTTTTTGTCAGATTCTCCATTCTTTTTTTTCCTTAAGTAATACCTATTGGTACCTCCGTGGGTACCCAATTCTTCTACTGAAGTTAGAATTAAATTGTTTTGATCTGCTAGCCCGCTCACTGAATTAACTGATAGGTAAGAAAAGTGTTCATGGTAAATTGTGTCGAATTGATTTTTATTTAATATATTAATTATGCTTGGATTTTCAATCGTCACCAAAGTATTTTCATCCGACAATTGATTTATTCCCGAGAAAAAGTCATTCAAATTTGGCACGTGAGCAAGGACATTATTTGCAACAATTAATCTGGGCGCTCCATACTGAGTCCTAATTTCAACAGCTAGCTGCTCACTAAAAAATTCATTTATTGTTTCTATACCTTTTAATTTAGCTTTTTGTGACATATTTATAGCTGGCTCTACACCTATTGTTCTAATCCCTGAATTATTGAAATGTTGTAATAAGTAACCATCATTACTGGCAATTTCAAGGACGAAGTCGTTTTTCTCAAATTTGATTTCATTTATTATTTTTTTAGTGAATTCAAAAGCGTGCTCTACCCACGTCTTACTTGTTGATGACGCATAACGGTAATCTTCAAATAATCTTTTAGCAGTTACAGGCTCTCCTACTTGTCCTAATCCACATTTAAAACAAATTTTGAATTCAAGTGGATAGAGTTCTATTTGCACTTCTTTGTTTAGAGGCAATTCATTAGCAATTGGCATATCCCCAAAATTGTATACAGATTCAAGGTTAGAGCTATTGCATTGTCTGCAAAAAAGATTACCTCTTCCGTTCAATTATTTCTCTTTTTCGTTCTCGAGCTGCTTATTTACCCAAGGAGCCATATTATTTCTGTATAAATAATCTAACTCCTTTTTTTCCCTTAAAGTATCCATTGGTTGCCAAAATCCAAGATGTTTAAAAGCTGCAAGATTATCATTTTTTGCTAAACTCGGCAAAGCAGTCTCTTCAAAACTTTTCTCTAGATTTTCAAGGTATTCAAAAATATCTTTTTCAAGAACAAAATATCCACCATTTATAAAATCACTTTTAACTAACCCCTTTTCCGTAAATTTTATTACCTTGCTGCCCTCGATTTCGAGTAGTCCAAATCTGGCAGGGGGGTGTACGGCGGAAATAGTTGCTATAAGACCGTTTTTATGATGAAATTTTAATAATCGGCTAATGTCAATATCAGTTAATCCATCACCGTATGTCAGGAAAAATGTGTCCTGTATTTGGTCCTTGATTGAATACAGTCTTTTTGCTGTAGTTGAGTCTAATCCAGTGTTAACAAGATTGACATTCCATTCAAATCCGTAATCTAACTTTATACTCTGATTGTCAATTTGTAATTTTAGCTTTCGTTTACACTCTTTAAAAAAATAATCATTTATCACATCATTTTTATAGCCAGTTAAGATAATAAAATCAGAATAGCCATAATTGTAAAAGTAGTTCATGATATGCTCTAATATTGGTAAACTTCCAATTCTGACCATCGGTTTTGGAATTTTATGTGTTTCCTCCTGTAATCGTGTTCCAAAACCTCCTGCAAGTATTACTACTTTCATTGCAAATACTTCTTTGATCTCTTGCGCGTTCTTTGTTGAGCCAAATCAATTTGTAATATCGCGATTAAAATTAAAAATATTGGAAGTAAGAGACTTTTATGTCTAAAAGCTGTCCCATAATTTCCTTCATATAGCCCCGATAGAATTATGAAAAGAATAATGTATAACAATAAACCAAGTTTAAAATAAAAATTTCGATTAATATTTTTTATAGTCATAATACTCAACACAAATACATATGTAGTTATTAGAATCCAAAATAAATTCTCAGTAGCGGCAAATTTTTGTGTTGTAGTTTCTAATTTATCAACTATAAAAATAGGTCTAGAAATATAATTTATAGACATTATTGGAGATTGATAAATTTTACAAATAATAGAATCTGTTGGTAAAATAATGGGGCACGAGACAACATCAACAGCCGTGGCTGCATCTTCCATTCGTGCACTTTGTGTACTCGAAATTTTACTAAGACTATTTATTGGATCAATAATTTGTTTTGGAACATCTCTAATTTGGTTAGTAGCACCAGCTGGGTTTGTTGAATCACCTTCATAAATGTAACTTGCCAAAAAATTAAATATTACGATGGTAAACCAAGATGCCAAAACTGAAACTAAGAAGGAAGTTCTTCTCTCTCTCAAGATAACTACTAAGCCTAGACAAATCATCACGAATATCACAAGATACCCAATTTGGGAACGAGAAAAATAAAGGAACAGAATACTCAGAAACAGATAAATGTAGTTAATACTACGATTTCTATCCTTGAATATTTGATAGCAAATATAAAAAGTAAGGATCAACCAAAACTCATTTGTTGATTCCCGAATTCCAAGTGTTGCCCAAATAAGGTGACTGGGCACGAGCAAATAGATCACGATCAATAAACTTATAAATCTCTCAAAATATTTGTTACTTGCAAATTCTAATTTATCACCCTTAATTTCAATCAAAGTCTTGTAAATCAGTAAAACACTCAAAAGCGAATATAAATTAGATGTTAACCTAATTGCTAAAATTTGGGGAACCCCAAGTGCAATAAAACCAATAGTTGGAATATTGAAGCTTAAAGATGTGTAGAATAGATCTCCACCAAATAAGGGGAAGTCTGCTGGTTTTCCCCCCGACAGAATCCACATATTTAATTCTGCATATACAATCTCGTCAGGTGCAAATTGAGAAGGCTGCAAGCCGTAAATAAAAAAGCTAATATACAATTTTACCAAAGTAGTAATAATTATAAGAAATAAGATTTTATTTTTTATAATTATAAATAAAATGTTCATGAATGGATAAAGCTTAGTAGTTGATGAGAAACTATTGAGTTTTCAAAATTTTTTTCTACCTCGTAAATATTATTTGTTCCCATCTCTGTAATAATATCAGGATTTTTTTCAATTTCTCGTAATATTTCTTTAACCTCTTCTTTGTTGTAAGCAACAATATACCCTCCCTTTCTGTCTTGGATATAATTCGCAGTTCCATTATCCCTTCCAATAATAATCAAATTACCCGAAGCCATTGCTTCTAAATTTGACACACTTGCTGGCTCTTTTTGGGATAGCAGAATAAATATGTGACTTTTTTCAAGAATTTTCCTCACAAAGTTATGCTCCACATTTTCTATAAATTTAATCTTACTTCCAATATTAATCTTATTTTTGAGATTTAACTTGGTTTTATTGTGCTCCTCAGTTGAATTTTCTGAGATTATTTCTAATTTGAATATCGATGAGTCTAATTCTTGAAAAATTTCGATTATCATGTCTAGATTTTTTCTAGAGACTAATTTTCCTATTGTAACGATTTTTATTTCATTTTCTTGATCCGATAAAAAAGTTGATTTGTGACTAACGTTGGTTGCAAAAGGTATCCAACGTTGGTACTCCAATGTAGATTGATAATTATCTTTCTTAACGGGAGAAATCCATTTCCAATTCATCGATTTATACAAAACTATTTGAATTATTCTCAACCAAATATTATCCTCGGGCACTGACCTTTGAGTATAAATCAGGACTTGTCTTTTTATTTTTATAAGAGCGATACTTAAAACAACCACACTGAACATGGATTTCTCTAATCTAATAATTAGTACTTGAGAATTATTCTTTGTTATTTTTTTATAAAGAATTCTTAATGATGGAATATCCCAGGCACTAAAACTTGAACCCATAAACCATTTTATTTTTGAAAACATTAAAAAAGATTTGGGAAGCAAAATTGGCCTTACATCTGAATGATTTTCTAATGAATTGACTCGTAAAACTAAAATTTCGATTTCTTGTTTATCTTTTAAAAGACCTTTGATCAGACCGGTTAAATTTGTGTGAAATCTTGGAATTATAAAAGTGATCACCCCACGACAATACCATTACTCAAATCGATTTTGTATACTATTAATGTTATGAAAAAAAATATTATGATTATAATTCCCAGACTTGGTTTAGGCGGGGCTGAACTCTTCCTGGCAAACATCATTCCCCATCTTAAAGAAAAATTTCATGTAGACCTTGTGTGTATAGATGGAAAAGGTATCCTATCAAAGAAATTTAAGGATAGCGGTATAAAAGTTTATTATTTAAATTTCTTCAGCATACTTAGTTTTCCATGGATTGTTTATAAGGTTATAAAGCTTATACGACAGAACAATACACAAGTGGTTCACTCCTTCTTATACCCTTCGGATATTTTGACTATATTCATCAGAATAATGTTTCCAAGAAAGCTTAAAATAATTTGGTCCATCCGACTATCCATATTGCCTTTGTTCACAAAATTAACTACTAGAATAAGTCGACGTATTGTCGTCCTATTTTCACACATCATTCCAGACAGGGTGATTGCTTGCGGTCAAGAAGCACTCGACCACCATAAAAAAATCGGTTTTGATACTACTAATAGTGTTGTGATTCCAAATTTTCCACCTGATTGGGTTGAAACAACCAAATCTAAGTCAAATTTATTGCTTGAGGGTAATTCAGATATATTAACGGTTGGCTCAGCGGCTCGTTTCACCCCTGGTAAAGGCCAAGAATTACTTTTGGAAATCTTGAGAATTAATCAAAATGATAAGAATGCTTTATTCAATCTCAAATTATCGTTTTGTGGACTGGGCACCGAAGTGGGAGGGGAACTCTACAAATTTGTGATTAAAAAATATTCAGATGTCATCGATTATTGTTCTTTCAATGGACAAATAATTGATAAGAAGTATGAATTATGGTTAAGTTCGATTGATTTATATGCCTTAACAAGTAATTCCATCGAAGGCAATCCTAATTCATTTCTTGAGGCGGTTTCGGTGAGAGTCCCAATTGTTGGTACAGAAATAGGGTCAAGCGCATTAATGGCTGCTCCCGAATGTTTAGTCCCTTTACAGAATTTATCAGCCGAGACTTTTTTCAATAGAATTAAGTTTTGGGTTGAATTAGATTTACATGAAAGACTTAGTTTAATTGAAAAAAATAAGAGACTAATGGAATCAAACTTTAGTAAAAATATAATTATTAAATCTTACATAGAAAATTATAACTTGCTTATGAAAGACTAGGACCAACAATATTGCCAGTGCGCTAGAATAGCTAATCTAAATGCAAATTCTGGACTCAACTGAGAACGTTTGTCAATTAATTCTGAATCCACTTTATAATCATGAAGAATAGACTCTTTACTTTTGAGTATAAAATTTACATCTTCCATCAAACCATTTTTCTGATTTAATTCAGATATAGCGACACTTAGACCCATTTTTTTCTCTGGCAATGAAACATTAGGAATTAAATTTATTAATTCTCTTCGTAATAATTGTTTTTTAGAATTACGTATCGTAGATTGATCAACATTTTGCCAAATCATTTCATCAAGAAATGGCACTCTAACTTCCACTCCATTCAACATAGAAGCTCTATCACTTTTTTCCAAGAAAACGTTGGGAAGCCACTCTCTTATGTCATAGGCTCTAAATTCATTGATTCCTTTACTCTTTAAGGCTAACTTGTTCAAATTCCATATGTTCAACTCTTTTTCATAAGCCTTTTGAGTAATTTGTGGGAATGCTTTCATTGTCGCCTGCCATTCCCCAAAAAGCAATTTTGAGTGCGCAACAAAAGATACATTCTCTACTAAAAAAGATATTGCTCTATTTTTTTGTGTTGGATAATTTTGTAGATAATAATTTTCACCGACTATTTTACTTGCAATTTTTTTGATTAATACATTATATATTTTTGACTGGCCATATTTCTCTACTTGGTATCGCTTATAGCCTCCAAATATTTCATCAGCCCCTTCCCCTGCGAGTACTACTTTGTGCTTTCCAGATATTGATTGACATAATATTGATAATGGAATGTATGCAGCGTCACTAAATGGCTCTCCTGTGCTTTCTATAAGCTTTATTATTGTGTTTTTTGCATCGCGTATATTAAATCTGACCTCAGTATGATTTGCTCCAATTAGTTCTGCGTTTCTTTTTGCAAAAGATGACTCATCGATTGAAGGATAATCGGGATTAATTAAGCAGTAAGTATCTATATTCGGTTGATATTTTGATGCAATTGCGGCAATTAATGTAGAATCAATTCCACCACTCATTAGTACTCCCACAGGAACGTCACTTGTTAAATGCGACTTCACTGAATTACTTAGAGCAGACTTCAAATCAACTCTCGGTAATACTCTTGGTTCAATCAAAATATCTTCATCTTCCCATCTGCCATTTATTTTTTTCCACAATAAAATTGATCCTGGAGAAATTTTATAGATATTTTCTAGAATTGAACTGCCAGCGTGAAGTAGTCCAGAAGCAATAAAGCCCATAAGAGCGACCAAATTTAATTTTCTCGTTGCATCAATCTTCATTAGAGCTGCAGGAACTGATGCAAAACTGATTTCGCCATCACCAGAATTCATGAAATAAAGTGGCTTAATTCCAAATTTGTCTCTTCCGCTGACAATATAGTTTTCTTTGAAATTTACATAAATAAAAGCGTACATCCCCCGGATTTGTGATAGGAATTGATAATTCTTTTTATTTAGAATCTGATATAAAACCGATGTGTCAGATTCTGATTTTATTCCAAGATTTGCTGCGATTTCTTGGTAATTGTAGATTTCACCATTGTATATTAAACAATCAACATCAAAATCTAATGAGAACGGTTGTTTTCCTGGTGCCCCAAGACCGATAATCTCTAATCTTGAGTGGCCAAAGGAACCATGCTTCGAAAATTTTGAATTTTGATTGTCTGGACCTCTGCATTCAACAACTCTTAAAGCCTCTTCCCATATTGCTGGTTTACTTGAAAAATCACTGGTGCTATAAATTAATCCACACATTTAAAAAGTCCAAATCACAAAGCTTGGTCTCGATAACTACTTTTCTAGTATAGTGGGAACAAATAAAAATTATTTGTCATCCCAAGACAGGCCTAAGATAGGATTATTACATGGAAGTTATAGCAGTACTAGGGTTAGGTTATGTTGGATTGCCTTTAGCCGTCGAGCTATCTAAACATTTTAAGACTATTGGCTTTGATATTGATCAAAAAAGAATTTTGGAACTTCAAAATGGTCAAGACCGAACTTTGGAAATTTCTACAAAAGATTTGTCTAAATTATATAATTTAAGCCTTACAGATGACCTAACTAAATTAAATCAGGCTAATTTTTTCATTGTTACAGTCCCCACCCCGGTTGATGATGCAAATCAACCTGATTTTTCTCCTCTCATTTCAGCCACCAGATCTATAGCTTCTATATTAAAAAAAGGGGATATAATAGTCTACGAATCAACTGTTTACCCTGGCGCCACAGAAGAAATTTGTGTTCCACTACTAGAAGATATTTCAAAACTAAAATTTAATAAGGACTTTTTAGTTGGTTATAGTCCAGAAAGAATCAACCCGGGCGATAAAAATCACCATTTAGCAGATATAACCAAAATTATCTCAGGTTCTAATAGTGAAGCCTTGAACAGAATTGAAAAAGTTTATGAAAAAATCATTAAGGCAGGTTTACATAAAACTTCTTCAATAAAAGTCGCTGAAGCGGCGAAAGTAATAGAAAATACTCAACGAGATATAAATATTGCTCTAATAAATGAACTTGCTATGTTATTTGAAAAGTTAGGAATTGATACAAAAGAAGTATTAGATGCCGCTGGTACTAAATGGAATTTTCAAAAATTTTCACCAGGATTAGTCGGTGGTCACTGTATTGGAGTTGATCCATATTATTTGACTTACAAAGCAGCCTTGGTTGATTTTCATCCAGAATTGATTTTAGCCGGCCGAAAGACTAATGACAATATGAGTAATTATATTGCTGGTCGTGCACTTAAAGAACTTTCAAAAAATAAAAGGAGTGTGCATGGAAGTAAATGCTTGCTACTTGGATTAACATTTAAAGAAAATTGTCCTGATTTGAGAAATTCAGGTGCTTTAACTCTAAAAGAGGTCCTAGAGTCCTATGGAATCCTAGTCACAACCTGTGATCCATGGGTAGCTCTTGGAAATCTTTCAGATTCACAAAAAGCGTCGCACATTAATCTCAATGATATCCAAAATTTTAATTTCGATATCGCGATTATTGCTGTTGCACACAATCAATTTAAAGAAATAGGACCAGTTCTTAGAAATGCCTCACCTGAAGGAATTATTTTTGATTTAAAAAGTTGCATAGACTCTAATTTTGTCAATCTCAGACTTTAAGAGTTAAATACTTTTATGTACAAGTCTTCATAGTTTTGTATAAATCTTTCGCGAGAAAACTTTCTTTTTCCCGATTCTAAAGCGTTTAGCACAAAAGAATCATACATTTCTTTATTTGAACTAAGCATTTTTAAAGCTTCAAAAATAGAATCGCTATTTGCCGCAGTCAAAATACCATTTTTATTGTCATCGATTATGTCGGAAACAGATCCAACATTTGTGGAAATAGCGGGGATTCCTGCCACAAGTCCTTGTATAAGAATAATAGGCGTACCTTCATTATCGCTTGTGAGAATGAAGGTATTTGAAACCGAAATGATTTCTGCTAAGTTACTAACCCAACCAAGATACTTCACAGGTAATTTATACTTTTCTACTTGATCAATTAAGTACTTTTCTTCAATTCCACCGCCTGCAACTATGAAATAAATTTGTTCATTTTCAATCTTTGATTTTTTTATTACTTCAACTAGCCGATCAATTCTTTTTATCTTAGTTAATCTACCCACGAACGTCACAATAAATTTATCTTCGGGAATATTAAATTTTTTGACACAAACACTTTTTTCCAATTTATCAATCGCTTGTATTCCTGGGTTAATAACTAAATATTTTGCTTCCCTTCCTATACCAGCAGATATAAGATCTTTTTTGACAGTTTCTCCAACTGTAATAATTTTATGTGTCCATGTCGCTAAAATTTTTTCTAGCAAAATAATTATTTGAGTTTTCCAGGGTGGGAAATACCCATAGAGAATATGTCCGTGGTAAGTATGAATTATCTTAATTTTTTTTGGGTAAAGAATGCAGGCAACTCGCCCCATCACCCCAGCTTTAGAAGTATGTGTATGAACTATATGTGGTTTGAAAATATATATTTCTTTCAATATTTTTAAAAACGCTATTAGGTCTTTTATAATATTTACAGAGACTCCAAGTTCTGAAATTCTGTGAACTTGAAAATCTGGTCTATACTCATCAAAATATTCTTTCTCGTAAATTCCACAATATCCAGTAACTAAAATTTGCTCAAATTCGTTCTTATTCATTTCTGACATTAGGTTGGTGATCTGAATTGCGGGGCCTCCCACATTCATCCGAGCAATTATTCTCAAAATACGGATAGGAGTGGCGTGTTTCATACTTACATAATCCTATATATTAGAGACTAGGAAAGGGGTATTCTTGAAAAAATATTTAATCACAGGTGGATCCGGATTTATAGGATCACATTTAGTTGATCTTCTCATAAAGGATGGTAACCAAGTTGTCGTTCTGGATAACCTTTCGACTGGAAAAATTTCTAACTTAAATTTAGATTCTTCAAGAAATGGGCTTAAATTCACTCAAGGGTCTATTTTAGATGTTTCCTTGGTTAATAAATTAGTATCTGAGGTTGATGAGGTTTTCCATCTAGCAGCTGCTGTAGGGGTTGATCTAATCATCAAGGAACCCTTAGAAAGTTTGGAAACCAACATCAAGGGGAGTGAAATAGTCCTCGAGGCTTGTAGCAAATACATGAAAAAAGTGCTAGTAACTTCCACAAGCGAAATTTATGGGAAGAATACTTCAGAAGAGTTAGCCGAGGATGATGACAGAATTTTAGGATCTCCTTTAAAAAGCCGTTGGAGCTATAGCGAAGCAAAAGCGATAGAGGAAATTCTGGCTCACACCTATTATAAAATTAAAAATCTTCCAACAGTAATCGTTCGACTTTTCAACACAGTCGGGCCAAGGCAAGTTGGAAGATATGGCATGGTTGTGCCTCGGTTTGTAGAACAATCAATGAAAAATGCTGATATCACAGTGTTTGGGCAAGGCAATCAAAGAAGATGCTTTTGCCATGTTAGCGATGTAGTAGTGGCAATTAGAGACTTGATGAACAGTCCAAGCGCTGTTGGTGAGGTTTTCAACATTGGGTCACAATCTGAGATTTCTATAACTAATTTAGCTAAAACTATTAAAGAATTTCATAATTCCAAGAGCGATATAAAATATATTCCCTACGAAAAGGCTTACTCCTCCGGATTTGAGGATATGGAACGTAGACGACCAAATATTAGTAAAATACACAATCAAATTGGTTGGAAGCCACAATATGAGTTAAAAACTATTATTGCTGATATGACAGATTATATTGAAAATCAAAAATTAGGATAACAAAATTTTACCTATTTTTGTTTTTTTATCAAGTTTTTTAGTCTCATATATAACAATTAAATACTCAATTGCGATAGCAAATAAATTTGACTTTTTGGATTATCCAGATGGCTCCCGAAAAATTCAAAAGGTAGCCATTCCAAAAATTGGAGGTTTAGCAGTTGCGTTAGTTTTTTCAATCTCAGCGTTATCAATACCATACATTTTCTCAAATAATTGGAACTCAGATTTATTTATCTCAATTGTGCTTCCTGCTTTATTGGCGGGCTTGATTGGATTTATAGATGACATTAGAAGTATCGCACCCATTCTAAGAATTGGATTACAAGTACTTATAGGTGCTTGCGCACTAATATTAGGTACACAAGTAAGCATATTTGAATCTAAATTTATTAATGTTATATGCACGCTATTGTGGTTTGTTTTCTTAATTAATGCATTCAATTTATTTGATAACGCAGATGGATTAGCTAGCCTGACAATTATCTTTTCAACTACGGTAGGAACACTAATTGCGTATCTAAGTGGTCAAACTCTAGTTTATATTCTAGGGATTTCACTAATTGGAATATCTCTTGGCTTTTTTCTCTTTAATTGGAATCCTGCAAGGGTATACCTAGGAGACTCAGGAGTATATTTCTTAGCAACAGTCTTAGGAATATTTTTAATTCGAATTCGGCCAACAAGTCTTGACCTAAATGAGTCTTTCCTAATTTTAATTTTATTAGTCACTATCCCAGTTGTCGATATGACGTATGTTACTATTAATCGGCTGAGGTTGGGCATTCATCCTTTTACAGCAGGACGTGATCATCTTTCACATTTACTAAATTCTAGAGGATTTAGCGTTAAAAGATCAGTGATATTTCTACAATTATTTCATGTTTTATTTTGCCTAATTGCCCTTTTTATTTTCCTGATGTAGCAACAAGTTCTTCAACATCGGTCTCCAAACTGAAATGATCAACCAAAGAATATTAAGCAAAATAAATAATATAAATAATTGAAGTTTCCCAAACGATTGAGGGAGTGGCCACCATTCAATAGGTGCGTTAAAGGTCGTGTATGGAAAATTCAAACCACTTGAATATCTCGAAATATAAAAAAGCCAGGCAAATGTAGTAGAGGTAAAAATCATAATGAGCAAAAAGAATTTCTCAATTTTTCCAAAAATACCATACATAATATTAGAATTAGCTAAAGATAAGAAAATAATCACCATAAAAATGGGAAAAATATATCTTGTTTGAAAGTAGAATGACTCTGTAAAATTTGTACGTGCACGCATAAATAATATAAGTGAAAAAGAGCCTAATAGTACTATAAAAATAGAAATTAAACTTCGCTTATTTGAATATTTAAGATGTTGTAATAAAACATAGAATACAACCGTTACTAGAAAAATTCCGGTTAAACTAGGAAAATTAAACTCAAGCCAACCAACACCGTAGCCAAAATCTCTTCCTAACCCCCCTCTAGGCTGGATCCAGATTGGCTTTTGCCCACCAAGAAACGAATATACATAAGAAGGTAATTCTATAACCAGATTGATCAACGCATTTGGTTGATAATTAACAATAATTTCTCGAGGAATTGTAAAATCATAAATTTTCCCTAAACTAGGCTCTGTATTGCGCCAAATACTACCAAATCTTGTTATTAGTCTGTCGACTAGAATAATAATTAGAGTTATTACAAAGACTAATGTAATGGAATATTCCTTAATTCTAAACTTCTTATATTGCCTTAAACTTAAAACACTTAAAGTTGTAAGTAAAATGAAAAAATATGATTCATTCCTTGAACCTACCATGAGCAAAATAGATACAACCAAACCTAAAAAATTTAAATATTTATGATTTTGAGTTCTATTTACAACTAAATTATAAAGAAATGCCGAGAAATAAATAATTCCTGTTGTTAACCAGGAAATCGTATTTGTAGATCCAATCATTATAATTCCTACTGGACTTAATGCTAATCCTAATGTTAAAATAAATTTATTAAATAATATTTTATCTGCTGCAATACTAAAAACTATTAATAGCAAACTAAAAATAAGGACGTTAAAAATTTTCATATTTCTTACAGAACTTTCAATAGAACTTTCATCGATAAAAAAATTTAAAGTTCTATAAAATAAAGTAGGATTATAGCCTTTGTTTATTCTTGAAGTTTCAATTAGATTTGCGCTATTTTCGCTTAAACAACCTGCACTTTGACTTTTATCAATCCAATTTACAAAACAAGGCGGGTTACCTGTAATACCTTTTTCAGGTATCCTTGAATTCAATTTTTCAGGAACTTTGACATTTCCGTTTTCTAAAATAACACACTGCACCGCAGGACCGGCTGCGCACCAAATGGAGGTCAAATTAAAATCATCATCTGCCGCAGCTGAGATAGGGGATGAAATTGCCCACAGAGATCCTAGGAGCATAAAAATTATTCCCGCAGCATATCCAGACAAGGTTTTATTTAAATTTTTGGTTGCTGGCATTTAACCTTCTCTCTTTTAGGACTTCAGCTAATTGGATCTTCTTTTAAAATTTCGAGTAAATGATTAGTTAATCTCAGCTGAAATGATATACAGTGGTCTATTTTTTACTTGATTAAATACTCTTCCTAGATATATCCCTAGAATTCCTAAAACTATAAGAATTGATCCTCCAACAAAAAGTATGGCTACCAAGATACTTGAAAAACCTAAGTCTACAACTTCAAATTTAAGGGTGCGCCAAAAAATCCAAAAAGAAATTATAATTGCAGATAAGGACATAGTTAAACCAAATCCGATAGCAAACCTTAGGGGTCTTTCAGAAAAAGCCAAAATTACATCGGCAGCCAATTTTATTCTTTTACGAAACGTATAAGATGGTTTCCCAGAATGTCGGATTCCATGATCTGCCATTATGAAACTTGTTTTAAAACCTAGCCATTTTATAGTGCTTCCATAAAATCTTGCGTGCTCTGAAAAGTTCTTAAACGCTTCAACCACTTTCTTATTTATAATTGAGTAATTTGCTTGACGAGAATCAAAATTAATTCCTGACAGACTTCGCAGTAACCAATAAAAAAGTTTTTGAGCTATCCTGTAGTAGAGTTTTTCTGGTCTATTTTGCCTAGAAACAAATACTACATCAAATCCAGAAACAGCTTTTTTGTATAGTTCTGGAATAACTTCGGGTCTATCTTGAAGATCTCCATCCATCACTACCACCCAATCACCCGTTGCACTATGTAAACCTGCAGTAATTGCATAATGGTGTCCAAAATTTCTAGAAAACTTTATTCCTTTAACGCGATTTTCTCTGTTGGCCTCAATTTCAATTAGTTCCCAAGTATTATCCAAACTTCCATCATCAACAATAATTAATTCAAAATCTTCAGTTATTAAAATTGCATTAGATTTGACTCGCGATATAAGCTCCTGCACAAGAGAACTTTCATTAAAAACTGGAATAACCACGGACAAATGAGCCATTTTGATCTAGATTACCCTTCCCTCTAGTAAAACGGATTCCAATAATGCTTTTGCTTCCAGAATGTTTCTGTACCATTGAACGGTAATGGTCTTTGGACCAACATCAACTTTACCAGATTTCAGCGCTTGATAAATTTCTTTAATTCCTTGAGTAACTTGAACTTCGGCTTTAAATCCAATTTTTTCTTCAGCTTTTTTAAAAATTACATTGTAATCTCGTTTATCAGCATCATCTGGAGCCATATCAATTTCTATATTAAGAGGTAACTCATCTCGAACAAGATAGGCAAGATTTTTTATCTGGAAATTATCTAATCCGATGTTAAATATTTCTTTATTTATTTTTTCTTTTTTCTCATCTATTACCGTAATAAAAGCCTTTGCAACATCTGAAAGATGTACCAAAGGTCTCCACTGTAAGCCTCCGCCCATAACAATTATTCTTCCTTTTTGAAAAGCGGTAAGCGTCATCAAATTAACCACTAAATCAAATCTCATTCGTGTGGATAGCCCAAAAACAGTTGCATTTCTAAGTGAAGTTACTGAAAAATTGTTATCCGCAATTGAAAGGTTTTGTTGCTCCGCCTCTAGTGTCGATTTGGCATAAACGCTTATTGGATTAGTTTTAGAGGTCTCTGATAATTGTGGTTCTTCACCCTTACCATAAACAGAGCATGACGAAGAAATAATATATTTTTCAACTCCTGCAGATTTGGCTGTTTTTGCAACATGAATTCGACCATCTCGATTTATGGAATAGGTTAATTGTGGGTCAATCTCACCGGCAGGGTCATTAGAGAGACACGCTAAATCACATACGACACCATGATCCCAGAAGTCTTTTTCAGTTAAATCTCTTATGTCTTTTTGCACAATCTTAACTTTCTTATTATTAGCAAATTCAGATAAAGGTTCTTTACCAAAAAAGAAACGATCGACTGCTGTTACCTCGTGACCGAACTTAACTAAATCTCGAACGAGTTGAGTCCCGATGTATCCACCGGCACCAGTGACCAAAATTTTTGTCATTTTTAATTTTCACCAATCATTTTGTCGATTTTATTAACTAATACATCTAGAACATGATCTTGCTCTTGGGTTGTCATTCCCGGGAACAAAGGGATACTTAAAGTACCAATTCCCCACATGAAACTGGTGGGAAAGTCGTTACCGCGAAATCCATACTTTTTTGAATAGTAATCCATGCTGTGAACAGAGCGGTAATTAACGGTTGCTCCAATGTTTGCTTTACCCAATGCTAGAAGAGCTTTATCTCTAACTTCTGCCCCAACATGAATTGGGAAAAGATGCCTTGAATGTACTATCCCACTTAAAACTTTTGGGAATCTGATTTTAGTTGTTGCCAAAGTTTTTTCATACTTTTTAGCTATGTCTTCTCTTTTCGAGAGTCTTTGATCAACGGTCCTTATTTGCTCAGGCAAGTAACAAGCCAACAAATCTGGAAGGTTGGCTTTTGTTCCTAGATGTTCCATACCCCAGTGTTTGTATTGTCCTGCTTTAAAACGATCTGCTGCTCCTGCTGACATCCCATGTAATATTGCTTCTTGAATCCTTTCAAATAATTTCTCATCATTAGTAATGATTGCCCCACCTTCACCACAGGTGACATTCTTGGTGGCGTAAAAAGAAAAGATAGAAGCATCTGCATGTCTTCCTGGGCGTTCTCCATTAAATTTTGCTTCAAATGTATGGGCACAATCTTCGATAATTGATATTTTATAATCTTTTGGCAATATTTCCTTAATGGCTTTAACGTCGCACATTTGTCCATACATATGAACTGGGATTACGGCTTTTGTCTTTTTGGTGATTGAAGCTTTCACTAGTTCTGGTGTGATCAATAAAGTATCTGGATCACAATCAATAAATACTGGTTTTGCCCCAACTAGTTCAACAACATTTGCTGTAGCAATAAATGTCATTGCTGGAACTATTACTTCATCTCCTGGACCAATATCCATTGCGAGCAAAGTAGCAACAGCACCATTGGTCCAACTGTTGACTAGTTTTGCGTGTTTAGCACCAAAGTATTCACATAATTGAGCTTCTACTTCTTTACCAATTGGTCCCGAGGTTAGAAATGGGGTTTCAAGAACCTGTGCTACTAATTGAGCATTTTCTGGGGATAGAGAGTGTCTATAGAAAGGAACCTGCATATGCACCATCTTAACCCAGTCTTTTGCCTATAGTTGACTTGTGCTTAAAACCCTTGAAAAAAGCAATATTCTCATCAGATTAAGTATTTGGATAATACTTCCATTAGCAATTTTCTTGCCATCATTTCTTGATAATGCATCTCTTGCCAACTCCGTTGGGACAACTAGATCTGCTCTGTTTCTAATTTTAATTCCAGGAGCTTTTATTGGATTGGTTCTACTTCAGATTCGAGAACTCTTCAGCGCAATAATCATCGGCTCTGCTGTGTTGATTTCTCTGATAATCCCTATTCATGCTTATTTTTCCAAACTGGGAATTTCTTGGATTTTAACTGCGGGGTTATCAATTATTTCTTTTTATTTTCTCCTTCGCTCAAAGAAATATCTTTTTACTGAGGAATTAACCAAGAAAGTTGAAATTAATCTTCGAAACTTAGTGCTCATATTTTTTTCGATAATTGTATTTATTCTTATATTCAGACAATCTCTTTATGTCCCTGCTAACAACCTAGACCAGTTTTTAGTTTGGCCTGATACATACAACGCACTTGCCCAAGCCGGAGAAATTACTAATCATGGGCCATCAATTTTTCCTTTTGTAGCCGATGCTCAAGTTCCCCTTAAATATCATTGGGGTGCTTTTTCGTTAGGTTCCTTTATATCATTTTTTGGTAGTTTTGAATTAGTTGTTTCAATTTTTAAAACTCAATTTATGCTGTTGGGAATCCTTTATTTTGGTTTGCTCTACTTGGTAGGAAAAGCAATAGGTAAGTCAT
>Ga0315907_10001922_pt1 | contig 27274 bp, 13 predicted proteins | sample LakEriMetagenome_3_FD_203525 | JGI IMG/M metagenome (GOLD analysis project Ga0315907, IMG submission 203525) | Freshwater fungal communities from buoy surface, Lake Erie, Ohio, United States - Buoy 12 MA123 | ecosystem: Environmental > Aquatic > Freshwater > Lake > Lake biofilm | place: USA...
CGTGGGCCGCACAGATGGCGGCCGTCGCCTGGATCATCGTGGCGCAGCCCAAAGACGCCGGCCCCGTGATCGAAGCGCTCGGGGCCTTGTCGCTGATGTGGTCGGTCGGGCTGTCGGTGCTCGGCGTCTATGTCTACAAGCGCTCGGCAGACAAGGCGCTTGCCGCAGGCCACGAGCCGGGCAGCGTTTTGCAGGCCTTTGCGGATCGGCTCGCGGCCAAGCGCTAGCGTTGCGGCACCCGGCCGCACCCACCCTAGCGGCCGCGTGCCCACGCCGTTCCTTGACTCGCTAATGCGGTTTGGCGCTCATCGCACCGTTTCGGTGCGTTTAGCCGGAAACATGACCCTAGCTCGGAGGGCACCAGGGCCGCCGGCGGCCGTCCCAGGCGCGGGCAAGGCCGGCGGCGATCAACGCATCCCCAAGATCCTGCCCGCTTGCCAGGCGCACGCGGGCAAGCGTGCGCCCGTAGCGATCGCGCGGGCGGGCCTGGTCGCGCTGGATCTCGACGGGGCCGGCCGCCAGGTGCGCGGCCGTGGCGGTTTTGGCGCGTTGCGCAAGGTCTGCCTCGAAAGCGCAGCGCGCATGCGGCGGCAGCTCGGGCGTGTCGATGTTCGAAATGCGCACGGTCTCGGTGCCGCACGCGACGGTGTCGCCGTCGATGGCACGGCACGCGGCCGGGCTCGCCGACGCTGGGCTCGGTGCGGGCGCGCACCCGGCAGCGAGGCTAGTGCCGAGCAGCAAAACGAAGGCGGCAAAATGCGTGCGAAAAGCCATGGCACCCATATTCAAACTTTGCCCCATTTTAGGCCAGCAAAGACCCAGGCGCCCCATGCTATCGCACGGAAATCAAACGATACTTCGCCTTCTCTTAATCACCGGGTCGTAGGTTCGAGCCCTACAGCGCCCACCATCTTTTGACATGTCGGCACACTTTCAAGTGCGCCGGCGGGTTCCTACCACTGGAAGCGTTCCACGCCTTCGAAGGTGAGTTCGCTGCCGTCGGACATCACGACCGTGCCCGACACGTCTTGGCCCAGCGCGATCGTGCCGTGCGCCGACGCATCGGTCAGCACGGTGCCGTCGCTCAAAGCGAGCGTCCAACCGCCCGCACCCGGGCCGCCCACATCGCCCTGGATCGAGATCGTGTCGGTCCAGCTGGCGCCGAAGCCGCCTTGCACGATGTCGTTGCCCATGCCGACGCCGAAATAGGCGAGGTCGGAACCGTCGCCGCCTTGGATAAGATCGTTGCCTCCGCCGCCGGCGAGCGTGTCGTCGCCAAGGCCGCCGATCAGCGTGTCGTTGCCCGCCCGCCCGTCGAGCACGTTGGCATTGGCGTCGCCTGTCAGCGTGTCGGCGTTGGCACTGCCCGCGACGTTTTCGAAGCCGCTGATGCTGTCGCCCGAAGCATCGCTGCCCGATGCGGTGTTGGCCGCAAGGCTCACAGTCACGCCGCCGCCGGCCGTGCCGTAGTCGAGCGTGTCGATGCCCGTACCGCCCGCCAACGTGTCGTTGCCCGCACCGCCGACCAGCGTGTCGTCGCCGAGCCCGCCCGTCAGCGAATCGTTGCCGGCCCCGCCGGCGAGCAGGTTGGCATTGCCGTCGCCCGTCAGCGTGTCGTTGGCCGAACCGCCGGTCAGATTCTCGATGCCCGACAGCACGTCGCCGCTGGCATCGCCCGCCGTACCGAGGCCGGTCGCAAGGCTCGCCGTCACGGCCGTCGTCGAGGTCGCGTAGCTTGCCGTATCGATGCCCGTACCGCCCGCCAGCGTGTCGCTGCCCGCACCGCCGATCAGCGTGTCGTCGCCGAGCCCGCCGGTCAGCACGTCGTTGCCGGCAAGACCCTCAAGAATGTTCGCGTTGCCGTCGCCTGTCAGATTGTCGGCGCCGCTGCCGCCCGTCAGATTTTCGATTTCAGCGAACACGTCGCCGCTGGCATCGCCGACCGTACCGAGCCCAGTCGCAAGACTCGCGGTGACGGCCGCCGTCGAGGTCGAGTAGCTCGCCGTGTCGGTGCCCGCACCGCCCGTCAGCGTGTCGCTGCCAGAGCCGCCGATCAGCGTGTCGTTGCCGACCCCGCCGAACAGACGGTCGTTGCCGGCCATACCGCTCAGCGTGTCGTTGCCGTCGCCGCCGTCGAGCAGGTTGGCGTTGGCATCGCCCGTCAGCGTGTCGGCGAGGGCGGAACCCGTCACATTTTCGATCGTGGCGAGCGTGTCGCCTTGTGCCGTACCGCCCACACCCGTACCGGCCGTGAGGCTCACGGTGACGGCCGCCGTGGATGCGCTGTAGTCGGCCGTGTCGATGCCCGTACCGCCGACCAGCGAGTCCGAGCCCATGCCGCCGACCAGACGATCGTCGCCCGCACCGCCGTCGAGGCGATCAGCCAAGCCGCTGCCCGTCAGCGTGTCGGCAAGGCTCGAGCCCACGACCGTTTCGATGCCGGAGAGCACATCGCCTTCGGCATCGCCGCCGGTCCCGAGGCCCGTCGCGAGATTGACCGAAACGCCGACGGTCGAGGTTGCATAGCTGATCTGGTCGTTGCCCGTGCCGCCGATAATGGTGTCCGCACCCGCGCCGCCCGCCAGCGAATCGTTGCCGGCCCCGCCGTCGATCACGTTGGCGCTGCCGTCGCCCGTCAACGTGTCGGCATTGCTGCCGCCGGTCAGATTCTCGATGCCCGAAAACCTGTCGCCGTTGGCATCGCCCCCGGTACCGGTACCGGTCGCAAGACTCGCGGTGACCGACGCGGTCGAGGTTGCATAGCTCGCCGTGTCGGTGCCTGCACCGCCGGTCAGCGTGTCCGCACCGGCCCCGCCGATCAAAGTGTCGTTGCCCGCGCCGCCGTCGAGTACGTTGGCGGCAGTGTTGCCCGTCAACGTGTCGGCGAAGGCCGAGCCCGTGACGTTCTCGAATGTGGCCAGCGTGTCGCCTTGCGCGTCGCCGCCAATACCTGTGCCGGTCGCGAGGCTCACCGTGACGGCAGCGCCCGATGCGCTGTAGTCGGCCGTGTCGATGCCGGTGCCGCCGACCAACGTGTCCGCACCCGCACCGCCCGCGATAATGTCGTTGCCGGTATTGCCGTCGAGGCGGTCGGCACCCGTGCTGCCGGTTAGCGTATCGGCAAGCGTCGAGCCGACGATTGTTTCGATGCCGGACAAAACGTCGCCAGTCGCATCGCCGCCGGTCCCGAGGCCGGTCGCAAGATTGACAGACACGCCAGTGGTCGAGGCTGCGTAGCTGAGCTGGTCATTGCCCGCACCGCCGATGATCGTGTCGGCGCCCGCACCGCCGACCAGCGAATCGTTGCCGGCCCCGCCGTCGATGACGTTGGCGTTGGCATCGCCCGTCAGCGTGTCCGCAAGGCCCGAACCCATGACGTTCTCGATGCCCGAGAGCACGTCGCTTGCCGCATCGCCGCCGGACCCAGCACCCGTTGCAAGATTCACGGTCACGGCGGCTGTCGAGGCGCTGTAATTGGCCGTATCGATGCCGGTACCGCCGACGAGCGTATCCGCACCCGCACCGCCGACCAAAAGATCGTCGCCACCACCACCGTCGAGGCGATCGGCCAGCGTGCTGCCCGTCAGCGTGTCGGCGAGGCTCGAACCGACGACGGTTTCGATGCCGGACAGCACGTCGCCCGCCGCATCGCCGCCGGAGCCCAGACCCGTCGCAAGATTGACCGCAACGCCTTGCGTCGAGGCTGCATAGCTGACCTGGTCGCTTCCGGCACCGCCGATGATCGTGTCGGCGCCCGCACCGCCGACCAGCGAATCGTTGCCGGCCCCCCCGTCGATCACGTTGGCGTTTGCATCGCCCGTCAAAGTGTCGTTGGCCGTGCCGCCGGTCAGATTTTCGATGCCCGAGAACACGTCGCCGTTGGCATCGCCCACCGTGCCGGTACCGGTCGCGAGATTCGCCGTCACGGCCGCGGTCGAGGTCGAATAGCTCGCGGTGTCGGTGCCTGCACCGCCCACAAGCGTGTCCGCACCGGCGGCGCCGATCAGCGTGTCGTTGCCGTCGCCGCCGCTGAGCAGGTTGGCGTTGGCATCGCCCGTCAGCGTGTCCGCGAAGGCGGAACCCGTGACGTTTTCGATCGTGGCGAGCGTGTCGCCTTGCGCTGTACCGCCCACACCCGTACCGGCCGTGAGGCTCACGGTGACGGAAGCTGTCGATGCGCTGTAGTCGGCCGTGTCGATGCCCGTACCGCCGACCAGCGAGTCCGAGCCCAGGCCGCCGACCAGACGATCGTCGCCCGCCCCGCCGTCGAGGCGGTCGGCCAAGCCGCTGCCTGTCAGCGTGTCGGCTAGGCTCGATCCGACGACCGTTTCGATGCCGGACAGAACGTCGCCTTCGGCATCGCCGCCGGTCCCGAGGCCCGTCGCGAGATTGACCGAAACGCCGACGGTCGAGGTTGCATAGCTGATCTGGTCGTTGCCCGTGCCGCCGATAATGGTGTCCGCACCCGCGCCGCCCGCCAGCGAATCGTTGCCGGCCCCGCCGTCGATCACGTTGGCGTTGGTGTCGCCCGTCAGCGTGTCGGCGGCCGTGCCGCCCGTGAGATTCTCGATGCCCGAGAAGCGATCGCCGTTGGCATCGCCGACCGTTCCTGTACCGGTCGCAAGGCTCGCCGCGACCGACGCGGTCGAAGTCGCGTAACTCGCCGTGTCGGTACCGATCCCGCCGGTCAGCGTGTCGGCACCCGCACCGCCGATCAAAGTGTCGTCGCCCGCACCGCCGTCGAGCACGTTGGCGGCGGTATCGCCCGTCAACGTGTCGGCAAAGGCCGAGCCCGTGACATTTTCGAACGTCGCCAGCGTGTCGCCTTGCGCGTCGCCGCCAACGCCGGTTCCGCTCGTGAGGTTCACCGTGACGGCAGCGCCCGATGCGCTGTAGTCGGCCGTGTCGATGCCGGTGCCGCCGACCAACGTGTCCGCACCCGCACCGCCCGCAATCACGTCGTTGCCGATATTGCCGTCGAGGCGATCCGCACCGAGGCTGCCGGTCAGCGTATCGGCAAGCGTCGAGCCGACGATTGTTTCGATGCCGGACAAAACGTCGCCAGCCGCATCGCCGCCGCTGCCCAGGCCCGTCGCAAGATTGACCGACACACCCGCGGTCGAAGCCGCATAGCTGAGCTGGTCGCTGCCCGCACCGCCGATGATCGTGTCGGCGCCTGCACCGCCGATCAGCGAATCGTTGCCGGATCCGCCGTCGATGACGTTCGCGTTGGCATCGCCCGTCAGCGTATCGGCGAGCGTCGAGCCCGTGACGTTCTCGATGCCTGACAATACGTCGCTTGCGGCATCGCCGCCCGACACCGCGCCAGTGGCGAGGTTCACGGTCACGGCGGCACTCGAAGCGCTGTAACTCGCCGTGTCGATGCCCGCACCGCCGACCAGCGTGTCGGCACCCGCACCGCCGACCAGAATATCGTCGCCGCTGCCGCCCGAAAGCGAGTCGTTGCCCGCACCGCCCGTCAGGATATTCGCATTGGCGTCGCCGGTAAGAATGTCGGCGGCCGTGCCGCCGGTCAGATTTTCGATGCCGGAATAGACGTCGCCCGCGGCGTCGCCGACCGTGCCTGTGCCCGTCGTAAGGTTCGCATTCACCGCCGCCGTCGATGCCGCGTAGCTCGCCGTGTCGGTGCCGCTGCCGCCCGTCAGCGTGTCGGCGCCAGCCCCGCCCGCAAGCGTATCGTCGCCGGCACCGCCGCTGAGTGCGTTGGCGTTCGCGTCGCCCGTAAGCGTATCGGCGAAGTTGGAGCCGACGAGATTCTCGATCGTGGCGAGCGTGTCGCCTTGCGCATCGCCACCGCTCCCCGTTCCCGTCGCAAGATTGACGGTCACGGCGGCACCCGAAGCGCTGTAGTCCGCGGTGTCGAGGCCGGCACCGCCGACCAGCGTGTCCGCACCTGCGCCACCGACGAGCACGTTGGCATTCGCGTCGCCCGTCAGCGCATCCGCACCGCTGCCGCCGGTGACATTTTCGATGCCCGAAAGCGTGGCGCCAGTGCTCGTCGCGCCGGTTGCGAGATTGACGGAAAGGCCCGAGGTCTGATCGGCGAAGCTCGCCGTATCGATCCCGCTCCCGCCGATCAATGTATCGGCCCCGCCGCCGCCCGACAGAATGTCGTCGCCAGCACCGCCGCTCAGCACGTTGGCGCTCGTGTCGCCGGTCAGCGTATCCGCACCGCTGCCGCCCGTGAGATTTTCGATGCCCGAGAATGTGGCGCCAGTACTCGTGGTGCCGGCCGTGAGATTGGCTGAAACACTCGCTGTTTCCTCGGCGAAGCTTGCAGTATCGATCCCGCTGCCGCCAATCAGCGTGTCGGCACCGCCACCGCCCGAAAGAACGTCGTCGCCCGCATCGCCGCTCAGCACGTTGGCGTTTGTGTCGCCGGTCAGCGTGTCGGAACCGCTGCCGCCGGTGATGTTTTCGATGCCCGAAAGCGTGGCGCCGCTGCTCGTCGTACCCGTTGCGAGGTTTGCGGTGAGCCCTGCCGTCTGATCGGCAAAGCTCGCTGTGTCGGTGCCGCTGCCGCCAACAAGCGTGTCGGCACCGCCGCCGCCCGAAAGAACGTCGTCGCCGCTGCCGCCGTCGAGCAGGTTGGCGTTTGCGTCGCCGGTCAGCGTATCCGCACCGCTGCCGCCGGTCAGGTTCTCGATGCCCGAGAGTGTGACGCCAGCGCTCGTTGCACCGGTCGCGAGATTCGCCGTGAGCGCCGCCGTTTGGTCGGCGAAACTCGCCGTATCTGTGCCGCTGCCGCCAACAAGCGTGTCGGCCCCGCCGCCGCCCGAAAGAAGGTCGTCGCCGCTGCCGCCATCAAGCACGTTGGCATTTGCGTCGCCGGTCAACGTATCGGCACCGCTGCCGCCGGTGACGTTCTCGATGCCCGAAAGCGTGGCGCCAGTACTCGTCGCCCCGGTCGCAAGATTCGCGGAAAGGCCTGCCGTCTGATCGACAAAGCTCGCGGTGTCGGTGCCGGTACCACCGATCAATGTGTCGGCCCCGCCGCCGCCGACAAGTGTGTCGTTGCCGGCACCGCCGGTCAGGATATTGGCGCCCGCATCGCCGGTCAGCGTGTCGGCAGCGCTGCCGCCCGTGAGATTTTCGATGCCGGAGAGCGTGGCGCCGGTGCTTGTCGTGCCCGTCGCGAGGTTTGCGGAAAGGCTCGACCTGTGGTCGGCGAAGCTCGCGGTGTCGTTGCCGGCTCCGCCGATCAGCGTGTCGGCCCCGCTGGCGACGATCGTTTCGGCGTTCGGATCGATCGAATTGCCCGGTCGCACGGGGTTGGTGCCGCCGCCGCCCGACAGGACGTCGTCGCCCGCACCGCCGTCGATGAGGTTGGCGCCAGCATTGCCCGTGAGCGTATCGGCACCGCCGCCGCCGATCAGGTTTTCGATCCCGATGAGGGTGGCGCCCGTGCTGGAATTGCTCGACAAGAGGCTGGCGGTCAGGCCTGCCGTTTGATCGGCAAAACTCGCTGTGTCGTTGCCGGTCCCGCCGACCAACCTGTCGTTGCCGCCGCCGCCGATGAGCACGTCGTTGCCAGCGCCGCCGGTAAGGGTATTGGCGCCCGCATCGCCGGTGAGCGTATCGGCACCGCTGCCGCCGGTCAGATTTTCGATGCCCGAAAGCGTGGCGCCGGTGCTCGTCGTACCGGTCGCGAGATTCGCGGAAAGACCTGCTGTTTGATCGGCGAAGCTTGCGGTGTCGTTGCCTGTACCGCCGACCAGCGTGTCGGCACCGCCGCCGCCGGACAGAAGATCATTGCCCGCACCGCCGGAAAGCACGTTGGCGCCTATGTCGCCGGTGAGCGTGTCCGCACCGCTGCCGCCGGTGATGTTCTCGATGCCCGAAAGTGTCGCACCGGTGCTCGTGGTGCCGGTCGCGATATTCGCGGTGAGCGCTGCTGTCTGATCGTCGAAGCTTGCGGTGTCGATCCCGCTGCCGCCAATCAGCGTGTCGGCCCCGCCGCCGCCTGCGAGAACATCGTCGCCCGCACCGCCGCTGAGCATGTTGGCGTTCGCGTCGCCGGTGAGCGTATCGGCACCGCTGCCGCCGGTGACGTTTTCGATGTTCGCGTAGCTGTCGCCGCGATTGCCCGTCCCTGTCGCAAGATCGACGACGACGGAATCGCTTGCGGCAGCGTAGCTGATTGTATCGCTTCCCGCACCGCCGTCGAAGGCCTCGCTGCGCACGCTGTCGACGAAATTGTCGCTGCCGACGGTACCGTCGACGGCCAAGGCGCCGGTCGAAACCGAGGCCGCCGCGGTTTGGCTCGCCGATGTAGTTGCACCGCCCGCTTCGGCTGAGTTTGCGGTGAAGGCGAAGCCGCCGATTGCCGCTGCCGGGATCGTGTCGGCCGCGCGCACTTGGAAGGTCGCATCGAGGCGCCCGTCGGATCCGACGACGGCGCAGAAATCGATTGTGCCGCCCGTTCCGTCCGTGCCGGGCGTCCAGATTCCGCCGGCCGCATCGGTCACGATGAGCTTGTCCGGCACCGTAACGGTCGCGCTGTGGGTCTGCGAACCGTCATTGTCGTTGAACTGTACGCCGAGCGTGACGCTGCCGGTCTCGCCGTTTACAAAAACCGAATCGTTGCCGCTTGCACTTTGAACGGCGATCGAAATGCCGGTCGGTTGGTCGGCAACGCTGTCGATATCGACATAGAGCGTGCCGGTGCTTGTCGCCGCGTCGCCGCTGGCCGACTCGGTTGCGCGTGCTTCCACGCTCAGCGTGTAGCGCCCCGAACCGTCGGCGGGCGGCACGAAAGCGAGCCCGGCAAGATCGCCCGCGGAAAGCGTCCACGAGCCGTCGCCATTGTCGATGCCGGCACTCAAGCTGCTGCCGGCGGGCACGCCCGAAATCGTGACGCTTAGCGACTCCGACCCGTCGGCGTCGCCAAGTGCCGCCCGCACATCGAGGGCGACTTGGTTGTCTTCGGTGCCGTGCGCGTTGGCAAGCTGCAGCGTCGGTGCAGAGGCATCGAGATCGAGCGGAGCGGCGGCGACCGTTTCGCTCGGTTCCGTCGGCGTTGTGTTGGTTGCGAGCGGTTCGGCGCGTGCCGGTGCAGCGGCTGGTGCGGGGGCATCGGAACCGGGCCGCGTTGCGGCAGTCGTTTCGCTGCCTGCGCGCGCATTGGCGGTAGCGGTTGGGTTCGTTACGACCCGTGCGGCCGCGTCGGCGGGCGCATTCGCAAGCGTGGGGGCGGCGATCGTCTCGGGGCCGGCACCTGGGGCCGCAGGCGCGCCTTGCGGCGTGTCGGCATTCGGGATTGCGGCGGCCGCATCAGGCCCGGTCGCGCGCGCAGCGCTCTCCGCATCGCGCGTCGGGCCGCGCATCTGGGCGGTTTGCAACGTCGATTCCAGATTGGTCGCAAGCCGGTCGCCGGTCGCCAGCGAAGTGTTGGCGGCGGCGCTGTCGTCGGCCGTTGACCCTTGCAGCGCCGTCGCTTGCGCGATCTGGATGGTGCTGGCGACGATGGCTGGGCCGTCATTGACGGGCGGCGCGGGTGCAAAGCTGCGCTCGTCGCCCATTAATGTGCCGTAATGGACAGACCCCATACCGGTTGCGTCGGTCGCGATAATCGAGGCGGGCGGCGGTGCCGGGGTTGCTTGCGGTTGGGGGGGCAAAGCAGGGGCCGGGCCAGCGCTTTGCGCCGTCGCCAGGGCTTCATCGGCAATCACCGTCGATTTAGGGTCAGCCATATCCTCACGCATTCTGCAGAGTATTGATATTAATGGATAAATTCTGATAACTAAAATTATCGTCTTTTTTTAAGTTTGAGTCCAGCGAAATTATCAGTCATTGTAATGCTCGCCTGAAGAATCAGGCCGCCGCGTCGCAGCGGCTGGCCGGGGGAGACGTCGCGCGCGCAATGGCTCAATTTGATCGCATACCGATGGGCGCCGGACTCGGCATGGCGCTAAACCCGACGCTTTTGGTCGCTTCGCTTGCCCTCAATCTGTTCGGCGTGGCGTTGCCGATTTTCACGCTGCAGATCTACGACCGCGTGATCCCGAATGCCGCCAGCGACACGCTCGCTTTGCTGGTGCTGCTGCTGGCGACAATTCTGGTTGGCGAAGGGATTTTGCGCGGCGCGCGCAACATGCTGACGAGCTGGGCGGGTGCGCGCTTCGAGCATGCGGTTGGGTGTGCCGCGATCGGCCGCTTGCTCAATGCCGAGTATGTTGCCGTATCGCGCGATTCGGCCGGCACGCAGCTTGAGCGGCTGGGGGCGGTCGATCGACTTCGCGAGTTCTACGCCAATCAAGGCGCGACGATTTTCGTCGATCTGCCGTTTGCGCTGATTTTCGCAGGGCTCATCTGGGTCATCGGCGGCTCGCTCGTTTGGGTCGTGGCGGCCGTGTTCGCGGCGTTTGCGGTGGCGGCCCTCGGCGTGGCCGGGTTCCTGCGCAGTGCGATCGCCGCGCGCGCGCAATCGGACGACCGCCGCATCAGCTTCATGATCGAGGTTTTGACCGGCGTCACCACCGTCAAGGCGTTGACGATGGAGCGCCAGATGATGCGCCGCTACGAACGCCTGATGGACCAGGCGGCGGCGGGGGCGCACCGCGTCACCAATCTCTCCAGCCTGTCGCAAACGCTCGGCATGCTGTTCTCGAACCTCGCGGTCGTGGCCGTGCTCGGCTACGGCGCATTGCAGGTGATCGACGGCGATCTTACGGTCGGCCAGCTCGCCTGCTGCTCGTTGCTCGCCGGGCGCACCTTGCAGCCTTTGATGCGCGCGATGGGCATCTGGACCAACTACCAGAGCATCCGCAACGCACGCGCACGGCTGCAAGCCTTGGCCGAAATGCCGCAGGAGCCGGTCGCGGGCGAGGCGCGCGCAGTGCGCGTCGCGGCCGGTGCGATCGAGCTGCGCGGTGTGGATTTCGGCTACGGCCCCGGCCGCACGATCCTCAAAGACGCCGATCTTTCGATCAAGGCGGGCGAATGTGTGGCGATCGTCGGCACCAACGGGACGGGCCGCTCGACCGTGCTGTCGCTACTGGCCGGGCTCGTGCGCCCGCAAGCGGGCACGATCGCGTATGACGGCGCCGTGCTCAAAGCCGACGATGCGCGCCCCGGACCCGCCGAGATCGGCATTCTGCCGCGCCATGGTGTCGTGTTCCAAGGCCGTCTCATCGACAATCTGACGATGTTCCGCCGCGGCCCGATCGTGGACGCCGCCCTCGACGTGTCGGCCCGCCTCGGGCTCGACGCGTTTGTCGCCGCCCAGCCGCAGGGCTACGAGACTGAACTGGGCGATCCCGAAGCGCTGCCGGGCGGTGTGCGCCAGCGTATTGCGATCGTGCGCGCATTGGCCGATGCGCCGCGCATCGTGCTGTTCGATGAAAGCAACAACAGCCTCGACCACGATTCGAACGACCGGCTTTTGCAGATGCTGCGCGAACTCAAAGGCCGCAGCACGCTGGTGCTGGTGAGCTACCAGCCCTCGGTCTTGCGCATCGCCGACCGCGTGCTCGAATTGCGCGACGGCCGCTTCCACGAACGCCCGCGAGGGTCCGCATGAGCGAGCCCGTCGCCCTGCCGCAACGCACGCGGCCCGACATTGCGGTCGTGCGCGCCGATCCGCTGGCCGAGGAACTGCGCCAGGGCAGGCTCGAAGCGTTCCAGGCGCATTCGCCTTTCACCGCGTGCCTGATGCCGCTCCTGAACGCGCTCGGCTGGCGCGGCGATCCGCGCGTGATCGTCGAAGCGCTGCCGCATTTCGCCGCCAATCTCGATCTCGACGGTTTGCGCAACGTGCTGGCCGAACTCTCCTTCGCGACCAAGCCCTACAAAAAGCGGCCCGACGAAATCGATCCGCGATTGCTGCCGTGCCTGCATGTGAGCCCGTCGGGGGCGCCGCGCGTGCTTTTGTCGCGCGAGGGGCCGCATATGCGCGTGTTCGACGCGCATGCGGGCGAAGAGCGCGAGGTGCTGGCGGCCGACGTGCCGCTGGGCTCGATCTATCTGATCGAGACGATCGAGACTTCGCGCGAAGAGAACGCGGCCCAAGCCTCGTTCATGTCGCGCCTGCTGCAGCGTTTCCGTCCCATTCTGGGCCAGCTTGCGCTGCTCACATTGTTCACCGATCTGCTTGCCCTCGCTTTCCCGCTGTTTTCGATGGCGGTGTTCGACAAGGTCGTCGGCACGCAATCGCGCGAATTGCTGCTCTCGCTCGCCGTCGGCATGGCAGTCGTGTTCCTGTTCGATTTCCTCATGCGCCTGCTGCGCGGCCGTCTGCTGGCCTATGTGGGGGCCCGCATCGAGCGGTTGATTTCGGTTGCCGTGCTGCGCCATCTCCTGCGGCTGCCCACGCAGTATCTCGAAGGGGCACCTGTCGGCACGCAGCTCGCACGCCTCAAGGAATTCGAGTCCGTACGCGAGTTTTTCAACGGCCCGCTCGCAGGTGTTGCGCTCGATCTGCCGTTCCTGTTCGTGTTCCTGATCGCGATCGGCCTGCTCGGCGGGCCGCTCGTATGGGTGCCGCTGGTGCTGGGCTTGCTCTTGGTCGTGTCGGGTTATCTCGGGTCGATGCTGCTGCAAGCACCCTCGCTGCGCGCCAGCAAGGCGCGCAGCCAGCGCCATGCGCTGTCGGTCGAAATCGTGTCGAACTTGCGCGCCATCAAGCAGATCGGCGGTGCCGATGCGTGGCTCGAGCGCTACCGCGCCGCGTCGGCCTCGGCAGTCGGCGAGGGGCGCAAAGTGCAGGCCACAAACGCGGTGCTGCAGACGTTTTCGCAAGGCCTCACGATGCTGGCGGGCGCCATCGTGCTCGTGTGGGGAGCCGCCCGCATCATCGACGCGCAAATGTCGGTGGGCGCGCTCGTCGCGACAATGGCGCTCACTTGGCGCGTGCTGTCGCCGCTGCAGGTCGGCATTGCGGCCCTGTCGCGCCTCACGCAGATCCGCTAGAGCCTCGCACAGATCGACCAGCTGCTGCGCCTGCGCCCGGAACTCACCGACCGTGCCACGCCCGCCGTCGTCCAGCGCGTGTTCCGCGGCCAGATCGCCCTCAATCGCGTGTCGCTGCGCTACCGCGCCGAAGCCGAGCCCGCCTTGCTCGGTGTGGATTTCGTGGCGAAACCGGGCGAGATGGTGGGTTTTGCCGGCCACTCCGGGGCCGGCAAGTCGACCGCCCTCAAAGTGATGATGGGCCTCTACCAGCCGCAAGCCGGCACGGTGCAGCTCGACGGGCTCGACATCCGCCAGATGACGCCGGCCGAGCTGCGCCTGGCGATTGCGTACGCGCCGCAAAGCCGCCATCTCTTCTACGGCACGATCGCCCAGAACCTGCGTCTCGCAGCCCCTACGGCGAGCACGCCCGATCTTCATGCGGCTTTGGCCGAAGCGGGCGGCCTTGAAGAGGTGCTGGCCCTCAAAGACGGGCTCGACACGCAGCTCGGCGACCAGGGGGCAAGCGGCTTGCCGGCCGGCCTCCTGCAGCGCATCGCCTTGGCGCGCGTGTTCCTGCGGCCGGCTGCGGTTCTGCTGCTCGACGAACCCGGCCAGTGGCTCGATACGAATGGCGACGCAGCCCTCATTGCAGCCCTGCAGCGGCGCAAGGGCAAACAGACGATCATTCTGATTTCCCACCGCCCCAGCCATCTTGCGCTGTGCGACCGCGTCGCCACGTTCGACGGCGGCCGCATCGTGCAGATGCGCGCCAACCCATCCGCCTCGGTTCCCGGAGCCATTCGATGACGCTGCCCTCGACCGCGTTGCGGGCCGATCCTGCCCGCATCCGCTATCTCACCCTCGCGATCCACCTCGAAGAGGGCGGGGCCCCGTGGCTCATGCGCGCGGCTGTGTGGCTGATCGCGGCCCTGGTGGGCGGTGCCGTCGCGTGGGCAGCCTACACGAACGTGGCGCAGATCGCCCAAGGCCCCGGCGAGATCGTGCCGGCCGGCAGCGTGCAGCTTGTGCAGCATCTCGAAGGCGGCATCGTCGCGCACATTCTGGTGCGCGAAGGCGACATCGTGGAAGAAGGCCAGTTGCTGGTCGAAATCGACGCGACGGCCGCGACCGCCGAGCGCGATCAGCTCGCCTCGCGCGAGGCAAGCTTGCGCCTGCAGGCCGAGCGCCTGCGCGCCTTTGCCGAGGGCCGCGTGGCCACGCTTGCCGAGGCGACCGAAACAGGCCTTTCGGCCGACCAAGCGGCAATCCTGCGCACGCAGGAGCGCGCGCGCACGAGCCAACGCGTGGTCCTTGAGCGCCAGCTCGGCGGCAGGCGCGCCGATCTCGAAGCGCTGCTGAGCCAGCGCCGCACGCTCGAGCGCCAGATCGAAATCACCAACGAAGCGCTCGGCATGCGCCAGCGCCTGACCGACCAGGGCCTCAATTCGCGCATCACGCTGCTCGACGTGCAGCGCGAAATGAACCGCGTGCAGGGCGAGCTTTCGACCGCGACCGTCAATATCGGGCGCGCGCGCGAAGCGGTCGCCGAGGCCGAGCAGCGCCTGATCGAACTCGACAGCCGCCTTTCGGCCGACGCAATGCGCGAAGTGGGCAGCGTCACGGCCGAACTGCGCCAGGTCGAGGAGGCGCGCGTGCGCCTCGACGACCGGGTCGCGCGCACCAAGGTGCTTTCGCCGGTGCGCGGCGTGGTCAAGGAAATGCGCGTGCGCAGCGAGCGAGGCGTGCTGCCGCCCGGCGGCACGCTGCTCGAAGTGGTGCCGATCGGCCGCGAACTCGTCGTCGAAGCGCGCCTGCCGCCCAACGATATCGGCCAGGTGCGCATCGGCCAGCCGGTCGCGGTCAAGATCTCGACTTACGATTTCGCGCGCTTCGGCAGCGTGCCGGGCACGCTCACGAGCCTGTCGGCCTCGACCCTCGTCGATCCGCAAGGGCGCACCTACTACAAAGCGGTTATCAGCCTCGACAAAAGCTACGCGGGCGACGATCCGGCGCGCAATCCTCTGCTGCCGGGCATGACAGTGCTGGCCGACATCAAAACCGACGAGCGTAGCGTGCTGCGCTACATGCTCAATCCGGTCTACCGCGCCCTCGACCAGGCCTTTAGCGAGAAGTAGCCGCGCGCAGGCGCATCACGATGTAGAAAGCGATACCGAAGACCGCGATGCCGAACAGCGGCCAGTACCAATAAAGCGCCAGTTTCGGGATGCCGCCGAAGGCGGCACGCGTGCAGCCCGGCAGGCGCAAGCCGGAAAAACTCTGGCAGTAGCGGTATATCGGGCTTTGCAGCCACGCTGCGAGCGTGCCAAGCACGCCGCCCATCGTGCATACGGCGATGGCGGCAAACGATTGCGCCGGTTTCCAGACGAATGGCACCATCGGTCGGCAACCTTTCTTCGCGTGCGGCCGACCCTAGGCCGAAACGAACGGTCGGGCCAAGCCCGTCGCATTTCGGGCGCAAATTGCGCGCACAAACGCGCGTCTTGACCTTGCCGCCCGGGAAGGCTTCATGACTCTGTCGCAAGGAGCCGTACCCCGATGCCCGACGACGCTCGAACGAAAGACACCGCTTACGCGATCCCGGTCGACGGAATGAGCTGTGCGTCGTGCGTGGCGCATGTCGAAAAGGCGTTGGCGCTTGTCCCCGGCGTTGCGTCGGCCAGCGCCAATCTCGCGACCGAACAAGCGCGCGTCGTGCTGTCCGATCCGGCTGCGTTGGCGAAGCTTGGCCCCGCGATCGAAGCGGCCGGCTATTCCGTGCGCAATGCGAGCGCCGAATTCGCCGTGTTCGGCATGACCTGCGCTTCGTGCGTGGCGCATGTCGAAGCAGCGGCCAAACGTGTGCCGGGCGTGCTCGAAGCGACCGTCAATCTCGCGACCGAGCGCGCGCACATCGTCTATCGTGATGGCATCGCCGATCCGGCCGCAATCGTGCGCGCGATCGCGGATGCGGGCTACGATGCAAAGCTGGTTGGGTCCGAGGCGGCAGGGCAAGCGCCGCACGACGAGAATGCGAGCCTTGCACGCCGCTTGGTTCTTGCGGCCGTGCTCGGCGCGCCGGTTTTTGTCGTCGAAATGGGCGGCCATATCTTCCCGCCGCTGCATGGTTGGGTCCATGCCGTTTTGTCGCCCGTCTTCGTCGCCTATGCGTCGCTAGTGCTGACCACGCTTGTGATGTTCGGGCCGGGTCTCGGTTTTCAGCGCGTGGGCCTTGCCAATCTGCTGCGCGGCACGCCCGACATGAACACGCTCGTCGCGGTCGGCACGCTCAGCGCCTATCTCTATTCGCTGGCCGCAGTCGTGGCGCCCGATCTCATGCCGGCGGGTGCGGCCCATCTCTATTTCGAAGCGGCCGTGTCGGTCGTCGTCCTCGTTCTGCTCGGCCGTTATCTCGAGGGGTTGAGCCGCGGGCATGCGCGCGATGCGATCGCAAGGCTCGGTCGGCTGCAGGCCAAGACCGCGCGCATCGAGCGCGACGGCGCCTTCGTCGAGGTGCCGATCGCGTCGGTCGTCGTCGGCGACCGGCTGCAAGTGCGCCCGGGCGAGCGCATTGCCGCCGACGGCACACTTGCGAGCGGCCATTCCTATGTCGACGAGTCGATGGTCACGGGCGAGTCCGTGCCCGTCTTCAAGGAAGTCGGCGCAGCCGTTATCGGCGGTACCGTCAACCAGAATGGCAGCTTCGTTTTCGCGGCAACGAAGGTCGGGGCCGATACGATGCTGGCGCAGATCCAGCGCCTCGTGGAAAACGCCCAGGCCGGCAAGCTGCCGATCCAGGCGGTCGTCGATCGCGTGACGGCACGCTTCGTGCCGGCCGTGTTCGCGGCGGCGGCGGCCACGTTTGTGGGCTGGATGCTGTGGGGCGGCGCCGATGCATTTGGCCTTGCACTCGCCAATGCGGTCGCCGTGCTGATCGTCGCGTGCCCGTGTGCGATGGGGCTTGCCACGCCGATTTCGATCCTTGTCGCGAGCGGGCGTGCGGCCGAGCGCGGCATTCTGTTTCGGCGCGGCGAAGCGCTGCAGCAACTGGGGACAGTTACCCTCGTCGCGTTCGACAAGACCGGCACGCTCACCAAGGGGCGTCCCGAGCTTACCGACCTCGTTGTCGCCCCAGGCTTCGCGGCCGACGAGGCGTTGGCGCTGTTGGCAGCACTTGAAGAATCGTCCGAGCATCCGATTGCCGCCGCGATCGTACGGGCAGCGCACGACAAGAAGCTCCCCGGCTTGCCCGTTGCGGATTTCGCCGCCGAGCCCGGCTTGGGTGCGCGCGCGCGCGTGGGCGGTCGCGACGTCGTGGTCGGCGCCGACCGCTATCTCGCGTCGCTCGGCATTTCGGTCGCAAGCTTCGCAGACGCGACAGCGGCACTCGCAAAAGTCGGCAAATCGCCGATCTTCGCCGCAATCGATGGGCGCTTGGCTGCCCTTGTCGCGGTCGCCGATCCGATCCGCGAAAGTGCTAAACCCGCAATCGCAGCTTTGCATGCGGCGGGCCTCGCAACCGCGATGGTCTCAGGCGACAATCGCGCGACTGCAACCAGCGTTGCCGCCGAACTCGGCATCTCGCGCGTGGTCGCAGAAGCCATGCCTGCCGACAAACTCGCCGCCCTTGCGGCTTGGCGCGCGGAGGCAGAAACGATCGCGTTTGTCGGCGACGGCATCAACGATGCGCCCGCTTTGGCGCAAGCCGATATCGGCATTGCGGTGGGCACCGGCACCGACATCGCGATCGACAGTGCGGACGTGGTGCTCGTCGCGGGCGACCTTGCAGCGGTTGCGCAAGCCGTGGCGCTCTCCAAAGCGACCATGCGCAATATCCGCCAGAATCTGTTCTGGGCCTTCGGCTACAACGCGGCCCTCGTGCCGGTTGCGGCGGGTGCCCTCTATCCGTGGTTCGGCATCCAGATGTCGCCGATCTTTGCGGCCGCCGCGATGGCCGCCTCGAGCATTTTCGTGGTCGGCAACGCGCTGCGCTTGCGCCGCTTCGGGCGCTAGCCTGTGTTGCGCATGCCCGCCGCGATTGCGTTGACCGTCAGCAGCAACGGATGGCGCCACGCGGCCCCATCGGATTTGCGCGCGCACGCGATCAAGGCCGCCTGCAGCGCGTTCATCGCGTCGAGATAGGGTTTGCGCCGGTCGAGCGACAAGGCCAGCAGCGGGTTGCCCGCAAGCGGGGCATTGCCGGTTATCCGGCGCAGCATGCGCGCGGTCGCCTCAAGCTCGCCCGAAATCGCGGCAAAGATGCGCTTGGCCGCGATTTGATCCTGCGCCAGCGGCATATAGAGGCGTGCGATCTCGCTCGAGGCTTTGCTCTCCGCCATCGCGACATTGTCGACGAGATTGCGGAAAAACGGCCAGTCGCGATGCATGCGCCGCAACAGTGCGAGATTGCCTGGCGCTTCCTGCGCGAAGGCCGCGACTGCTTGCCCCACGCCGTACCACGCCGGTAGGGCAAGCCGCGCTTGCGACCAGCCGAACACCCACGGGATCGCGCGGATCGAACGGATGTCGCGACCGGACTTGGGCCGATGCGAGGGCCGCGAGCCGATATTGAGAAACGCCAACTCGTCGACCGGCGTGGTTTCGTAGAAATAGTCGAGAAAGCCTGGGCTCGCGATGAGCTCGCGATAGGCTGCTTCGCCGAGCTCTGCCAGTCGCGCCATGGCGGCCGCCCAAGCTTGCGGGCGCGCACCCTTGCGATAGGGCGGCCCCAGCGATTTTTTGAGCAGGCCGGTGAGTGCGACGGTGAGTTCGTAGGCGGCCGTATCGCGGTTCGAGTATTTGAACGACAGAACCTCGCCCTGTTCGGTGAATTTGATGCGCCCGTTGGCCGCATCGCGGGGGCCTGCGAGGATCGCATCGTGCGTCGGGCCGCCGCCGCGCGCGTGGCTGCCGCCGCGACCGTGGAACAGCACGTACGCGATGCCCGCTTGTTTGAAGATCTCGGCAAGCCGCGTCTGCGCGCGGTGCAGCGCCCAGGACGACGCCAGAATGCCGCCGTCTTTGCAACTGTCGGAATAGCCGAGCATCGCTTCCTGCAAGCCGCCCGACGCCGCAAGGATCGCGCGATAGGCGGGCCGTGCGAGCAATGCTTCGACGATGCCGGGGGCGGCTTCGAGATCGGCGATGGTCTCGAACAACGGTGCCACACGCAGATCCATCGCGAAGCTGCCGTGGCCCCGCGACTCGAGCAGGCCCGCAAGCCGTGCGAGCAGCAGCACTTCGAACACCGCACTCGCACTGCCCGCCATCGATACGACATAGGTCTCGACCGATTTGGCGCCGAACTCGGCATGCAGGGCCGCAATGGCGCCGAGCGTTTCCAGCGTTTCGCGCGTTTCGGCCGAGAGCGCACTGCCGAGCAGAACCACCGGCCCCGGACGTGCCACGAGCTCTTCGAGCATGTCGAGGCGCGTTGCTTCGTCTTGGGCGAGGTAGTCGGGCAGGCCCGGAATGCCGGCAAGGATCTCCTGCACCGCATCGCGATGGCGCTTGGCTTCCTGGCGCACGTCGAGGCGTGCCAGATGGAAGCCGAACACGCCGACGAGGCGCTCGAGATCGAGGAGCTGCCCGTCGGCGAGGCGCGCATCGCCGTCGTGGCGCAGGGCTTGCCGTAACGCGGCAAGGTCGCTCGCGAACGCGGCGGCATCCGGATAGGCCTCGGCCGGGCAGGGGGCATCGCCGCCTGCCAGCCGCATTTCCGTCCAGTCGAGCCGGGCCTGGAGTCGGAAGCGGATATAGGCAAGCTTGCGCCGATAGGGCTCGCGCTGCAGTCGCTCGGTGAATTCGCCGAACACGGATGCCGCATAGAGCTTGTCGTCGGCCAAGAGCCGGCCTGCGAATGTCGGATCGAGATCGATATAGGCGGCCGATTGCGTGAGCCGATCGGCGAGCGCTTCGGTGCGGCGCAGATATTCGCGCAAGACCTCGCGCGACTGGGCGCGCATGGCAAACAGCGTTGTTTTGGCCGTCACGTTCGGATTGCCGTCGCGGTCGCCGCCGATCCACGAGCCGAACGCGAGCAGATGCGGCGGCGGTGCGCAGCCTTGCGGCAACGCGGCCGCAAAGCTGCGCAGCGTGTCGGCAACCGCGTCGTAGAGCGCCATGCGGAAAAACAGCAGGCCGTTGGCGATCTCGTCGGCAACGCTGAGCCGTTCGGCGCGTACCGTATCGGTCTTCCACAAGGTCGCGATCTCGTCGCGAATTGCATCGACCTTGTCGGCATAGAGCCGGCTGCGCGGATCGCGGTCGACCAAGTCCGCCACGAGATCGTAGAGGCGGCGATGGCCGCGCTGCACGGTCTGCCGACGCGCCTCCGTCGGGTGTGCCGTCATCACCGGCATCAGGGCGAGATCGGGCAGCAGGGCCCGCACGCGCTTTGCCGAGGCGGCCGTACCGAGTTGCGCGAAGGTCTCGGGAAACGAACGCGGCCACGCCGCATCGGCCTGCACGCGCTCGTTGGCGCGCCATGCCTCCTCGACGATATTGACCACTGCGAAGAATAGTGCGAACGCGCGCGCAAGCATCACGGCGCGGTCGGGTTCGATGTCGGCAAGGCCCGCCGCCAGCTTCGCGATGGCCTTCGTGTCCGGCTTGGCGTGGCGGCGCAGAGCGACGAAACCTTGGCGCAGCGCTTCGAGGGCGGCATAGGCCGCGTCGCCTTCTTGGGCGCGTACCGTTTCGCCGACGAGCCCGCCCAGAAGTTTGACGCAGCCGCGCATGGCGCGTTCGCGTTCGGCTCGGTGCGGCATGGGGATCGACCTCGTCCGGCTGTAGGGGCTTAAGAAGCGCCGGGCGTGTCCGTGCAAGAAGCGTGCAGAATTGCGGCAGCTAAGCCAGAACGGTCGGCAGGCGGAACTGCATGGTTTCGCGCACGCCGTCGAGTACGGCCAATTCGACCGGATGGTGTTTGCGAATGCCGTCGATCAGCGCATCGACGATCGATTCGGGCGCTGAGGCACCCGCCGTGATGCCGAGCGTTTCGACCGTGTCGAGCCAGCGCCAATCGACGCCATCGACATCGTCCACAAGATAGCTCGGCACGCCGCAATCGACCGCGATTTCGCGCAAGCGGTTCGAGTTGGAGCTGTTGGCAGCCCCCACGACCAGAACGGCATCGACGCGTGCCGCCAGATCGCGCACGGCCGTCTGGCGGTTCTGCGTGGCGTAGCAGATGTCTTTCGTGTCGGGTCCTTCGATGGCCGGAAAGCGCCGCTGCAAGGCTTCGGCGACCGCGCGCGTTTCGTCGACGCTGAGCGTGGTCTGCGTGACGTACGCAAGGTGCTCAGGGTCCGCGACTTTGAGGCTCGCGACGTCGTCGACGGTCGCGACCAGATGCACGCGCCCGTTGATCTGGCCGAGCGTGCCGACCACTTCGGGATGGCCTTCGTGGCCGATCAGCACCACTTCGTAGCCTTGGGCCGCGTAGCGCCGGCCCTCGATATGGACTTTCTTCACGAGCGGGCAGGTTGCGTCGATCGCGGCAAGGCCGCGCCGCTCGGCATCGCGCTCGACTTCGCTCGGCACGCCGTGCGCGCTGAAAATCGCCACGGCTCCCGTCGGAATTTCGGCAAGCGACTCGATGAAGATCGCACCTTGCGCTTTCAACGCATCGACGACATGGCGATTATGCACGATCTCGTGGCGCACATAGACGGGTGCGCCGTATTTGGCGAGGGCCCGCTCGACGATCGCGATCGCGCGCACGACGCCTGCGCAAAAGCCGCGTGGCTGGGCCAGTATGACGCGCATCGAGACTATCCCCCTTCATCTCGCCGTCTTGTCGCATGCAAGTGTCGCAAACTCGCAGGTTGTATGCAAGAAACCTTGCAGCATCGCGCCAGCACACTGGTACCGCGAGACTGTAAACCGACGAAGCCGTTCGCAAGTATGCGCGCACCTGCTAAGCTCCTCTGCAGGGGGAAAAAGCCGTGATCGAAATCGTCTTCATGTGCTTTCTGGTCGTGCATGTCGCGACGGGGGCAACGGGGCTGGTGTCGTTTTGGGTACCGGTCGTCGGCCGCAAGGGGGCAGCAGCACATCGGCGCTGGGGGCGCGTCTTCTACAATTGCCTGCTTGTCACGGCCACAATGGCGATCGGCATGAGCCTTTGCTCGCTCGCGGCACCGCTCGAGACCCATCCCAAGCTCGACGATGCTGCCCTTGTGCGCGGCCTGTTCGGCTGGATGATGCTCTATCTGGCGATCTTGACGGTGAGCCTGTGCTGGCACGGCATGACCGTGATCCGCAACAAATTCGATCATGCGGCCAACCGCAGTTGGCCTAATGTGGCATTGCAGCTATTGGTGATTGCCACTGCAGCAAACTGCGCGTTTCAGGGCTGGCTGATCGGACAGCCATTGATGATGGGCATTTCCGCGGTTGGGATCGCGTCGGGCGCAACCAACCTCTATTTTGCAGCCAAGGCCGAACCGGGGCGCACCGACTATCTCAAAGAGCATGTGAAGGCGCTGGTGGGCGCGGGAATCTCGGTCTATACCGCGTTTCTGGCGTTCGGCGCCGTGCGCCTTATGCCGCACAACGCCTTCAGCCCGACCCTGTGGGCGATCCCGCTGGCGACCGGCATTGCGCTCATCGTCTACCACCAGTTCCAAATCGACCGCAAAGCGCGGCGGGCACGCCTCAACGTCGGCGCACTCGCACGCTGATTTCGCGCGCCGGGCGCGTGGTGAGGCGCGCCACGGGCCGCACCTTCTCGGGTGCGAGCGTATCGAAATCGTAGCGCCGCACGAGGCGTGCCAAGATGAGGCAGCTTTCGAACGTCGCGAACGCGGCACCCACGCAGATGCGCTGGCCGAGCCCGAACGGCATGTAGGTGCCGGGCACGAGGTTCTTTTCGTTTTCGGGCGCGAACCGGTCGGGATCGAAGCGATCGGCGTTTTTCCAGTAGATCGCATTGCGATGCGTGGCCCACGGGGCCAGCATCACCATCGCCCCACGCTTGATGCGCCGGCCCGCGATCATCGTATCGGCCGCCGCCACGCGCGGCAGGAACGTAATCGGCGGATAGAGCCGTAAGGTTTCGCGGAACACGTTGCGCACATAGACCATCTGCTTGGCGTGGTCGAATTCGACCGGCCCGTCGCCCGAGATGCGCGCGATTTCGGCGCGCATGCGTGCCACGATCTCGGGCCGCATCGACAGGATGAAAAATACCCACGTCAATGCGCTCGCGGTCGTTTCGTGCCCGGCCAGGAAAAAGACGCCGATCTGGTCGATCAGCTCTTCGCGCGTGAAGCTGAGGCCGCTTTGCGGATCTTGTGCGGCGATCACCGCACCGGCAATGTCGTCGATCTGGGGTGCCCCGGCGGCAAGCCGCGGATCGATGAGATCGCCGATATGCCGCCGAATACGCGCGCACGCCTCGAGCACCGACGCCGATTGGTGCACATGCGCGAACGGCTTGCCGAAAATGAGCCGCCCGAGCTCGACATTGGCCACGTGCCGCTCGAACACCAAGAAGTTATCGAATACGTCGCGCGCTGTCTGCGATTCGAGCGATTTGGAAAAAATCGTGCGGCAGACGATGTCGGCCGTCAGATGGCTCATGGCTGCGTCGAGCGAGATCGTTTCGCCTTTGCCTGCAACCTCGTCGAGATGGTTTTCGTAGTCGTCGACCGTTGCGGCCATCACGTCGAAAGCGCGGTTGATGCGCATATGCGAGAAGGCGGGATCGATCATGCGGCGCTGGCGGCGCCAGATCTCGCCGCTCGAGACGAACATCGAATTGCCGACGAGCGGCTCGAGTGCGCCCACCATCAGATCGTTCTTCGGATAGATGCCTTCGGCATCGGCGAAGATTTCGGTCGAGACGGCAGGATCGTTGACGAGCAGGATCGAGCGGCGCGAGAAGCCAAGCGGCGTGATCGGCTTCGAATAGGCTTCGGCCGGTAGCAGGCTCAAAAGATCCTGCTCGCCGCGCAGCACCGTTCGCACGAGGGCCGCGAGTGCGGACAAAGGTGCGGGTGCCGGCGGCCGGTATAGCGCGTTGGCGTCGATCGGTTTTCCCCCAGTCACAAGGCCTCGAGCCTAAGTGCTTGGCCCGGTGTGCGGCAAGAGGCGCCTTTGCCCATTGACCCGGCGAATCGCGCGGCTAATGTGGCTGGGCAGGTCCCTGGGGGCAAAGGGATTCGCATAGCGGGGGAGGGGGCATGTCGGTTGCGTTTCCGTTTTCGGCCATCGTCGGGCAGGACGAACTCAAGCTCGCTTTGACGGTGGCCGCCATCGATCCCGGCATCGGCGGTCTGCTCGTGTTCGGCGACCGCGGCACGGGCAAGTCGACGGCCGTTCGCGCCCTTGCCGCCTTGCTGCCGAAGATGCGCGCGGTCGAAGGCTGTCCCTATTCTTGCGATCCCGACGGCGATCTTGCCGCTTGCCCCTATTGCGGCACGCACAAGGAGGCGCGCACGCGCACGCGCCAGGCGGCCGTTCCGGTCGTCGATTTGCCCTTGGGGGCGACCGAAGACCGCGTCGTGGGTGCGCTCGATCTCGAGCGTGCGCTCACGCGCGGCGAAAAAGCCTTCGAGCCCGGCCTGCTCGCGCGCGCCAATCGCGGCTTTCTCTATATCGACGAGGTGAACCTGCTCGAGGACCATCTTGTCGATCTGCTGATCGACGTGGCGGCCTCGGGCGAGAACGTCGTCGAGCGCGAAGGCTTGAGCGTGCGCCATCCCGCGCGCTTTTCGCTGATCGGCAGCGGCAATCCTGAGGAAGGCGAATTGCGACCGCAATTGCTCGACCGTTTTGGCCTGTCGATTGAAGTCAAAACGCCGACCGATCTTGAAACGCGCATCGAGGTCGTCAAACGCCGCGACCTGTTCGAACGCGACCGAGCAGCGTTCGTCGAAAAATGGAAGGCGGCCGACGCCAAGCTTCGCGCGCGCATCGTGGCCGCGCGCAAGCGCCTCGCCATCATCGAAGTGGGCGACGCCGCGTTGAAGCGCGTGGCCGAACTTTGCATGAAGCTCGGCACCGACGGTCTGCGCGGCGAGATCACGCTCATTCGCGCTGCCCGCGCCCTTGCCGCCCTCGATGGCGATGCAAGCGTCGGCGATTCGCACATTCGGCGCTTGGCGCCTTCCGTGCTGCGCCATCGGCTGCGGCGCAATCCGCTCGACGATACGGGCTCGAGCGTGCGCGTCGAACGCGCCATTTCCGAACTTTTCGGCGCGTGAGCGACGGCGCGCCCATGACCGGTTCGGTATGGGAGCGCGCGGTGTTGGCCGTGCAACTGCTCGCGGTCGATCCGGCGGGGCTCGGCGGTTTGCATTTGCGTGCGCCCGCAGGCTTCGCGCGCGATGCTTTGCTCGCACTGCTGCGCGATCTCTTGCCCGCACAAGCGCCCTGGAAGCGCGTGCCCTTGCAGATCGCCGACGAGCGGCTCTTGGGCGGGCTCGACCTTGCCGCGACCTTGAAGGCGGGCCGCCCGGTGGCCGAGCGCGGCGTGTTGGCCGAGGTCGATGGCGGCGTGGCCGTGTTCGCGATGGCCGAGCGGTTGGCGCCTGAGACGGCTGCGCGCATCGTGGCCGTACTCGACCGCGGCGAAGTGGTGCTGGCGCGCGACGGTTTATCTTCGGTGACACCGACCCGGCTTGCCGCGATCGCCCTCGATGAAGCGGTGGAAGCCGACGAGCGGCTGCCTGCCGCTTTTGCGGAACGGCTCGCGTTTTTTGCTGAGCTTGGCGCCGTGCGGCACGGCGAGATCGGTACTTCTTCGATCGACCGCGACGCGATCGCAGCCGCACGCGCAAGCCTGAGCCAGATCGAAATAGCGCCCGAGATGCAGGCCGCGATCTGCGCTACGGCGTTGGCGCTCGGCATCGGCTCTTCGCGCGCCGACCTGCTCGCCTTGCGGGCCGCGCGCGCTTCGGCCGCCTTGTTCGGCCGGGCGGAAGTGGCGGGCGATGATGTGTCGGTGGCGTGTGCTCTGGTGCTGGCGCATCGCGCGACGCAAGTGCCCGCCCCGCCAGCCGAGGAGGAACAAGAAGAGGCGTCCCCACCTCCGCCGCCCGACCAGGGCGACGATGCCGAGCCGCCGTCGGATTCGGCCACGCCCGACAAACCGCTCGACGACATGGTGCTCGAAGCGGCGGCCGCTGCGATCCCGCCCGATCTGCTGGCACGCCTCAAGGTTGCCAAGGCGCTTGGCGGGGGCTCTGCGTCGGCCGGCAAGTCGGGCGCTTTGCAGAAATCCGGCAAGCGCGGCAGGCCCGCCGGGATTTTTCGTGGGTTGCCGGGCCAGCGCAATGCGCGGCTAAATCTCGTGGCGACCTTGCGTGCGGCCGCTCCCTGGCAGCGCGTTCGCGCGGCTTCATCCGGTGCAGCGGCTCCGCGTGTTCGCGTATTGTCCGAGGATTTCCGCGTGACGCGCTTCAAGCAGCGCCGCGAGACGACGACGATCTTCGCAATCGACGCGTCGGGCTCGGCCGCTTTGCATCGTTTAGCCGAGACCAAGGGGGCGGTCGAATTGCTGCTCGCCGACTGCTATGTGCGGCGCGACCGTGTGTCGGTGATCGCTTTCCGCGCCGGGCGTGCCGAACTCGTCCTGCCGCCCACGCGCTCGCTTGTGCGCGCCAAACGCGCTTTGGCGGGTTTGCCGGGCGGGGGTGGTACGCCGCTTGCGACCGGCATGGATACAGCGCGCGAGCTTGCCGAAGCCATTCGCCGCCAGGGCGGCACGCCCACCTTGGTGCTGCTAACAGACGGCCGCGCCAATGTGACGCGGGCCGGGATCGGCGGCCGCGAAATCGCCGAGGCCGATGCGCTGGATGCGGCACGCCGAATTCGTGCGACGTCTTTGCGTGCCCTGCTCGTCGATACGGGTCCGCGCCCAACGCCGCTTGCGCAGACGCTGAGTGCGGCGATGGGGGCCGTGTATCTCGCCTTGCCGCGCGCCGATGCCGCGACGCTGAACCGGGTCGTGCGCGGCAGCTTTACTTAAGATGCACCCCAGGTTGCAGCATAGCGGCGAATGGAAGCGACCGCCGCTGCGGGATCTTCCTCGTGCGCGAGATGGCCGAGGCCGCTTTGCGTTTCCACGACCGCGTCTGGCAGCAGCAGGCGCACGCGCTGCGCATCGCGCGGTGGCACCGTGCGGTCGTTGGCACCCACGACCAGGGCCAGAGGTACGGCGAGTTTCGGCAGATCGCGCACGAACGCATCGAGATCCCAGTTGGCCATCATGCCGAGCGTGGCTTCGACATGGCGCGGGCTCGCCATGAGGCGGCGGTAGAATTCGATGCCGCTCGGATCGAGCCGCGAGCCCGTATCGGCCATCAGCCGTTCGATCGCAGCACGATCCTTGGCGCGCCACGCCACGAGATCGGGG
>Ga0315907_10001927_pt1 | contig 27260 bp, 15 predicted proteins | sample LakEriMetagenome_3_FD_203525 | JGI IMG/M metagenome (GOLD analysis project Ga0315907, IMG submission 203525) | Freshwater fungal communities from buoy surface, Lake Erie, Ohio, United States - Buoy 12 MA123 | ecosystem: Environmental > Aquatic > Freshwater > Lake > Lake biofilm | place: USA...
TGTCGCCTTGGTCCTCAACCGTCAAGTGATGGAACGCTGCAGCAACCACGAGCATCAACAGGCCAATGGGCGGAAATAGCCACGGAATTGGTGGTGCATCTTTGACGATCCAGCCCAGCGCAAGAAACACGACGGCAAGTGCGTAGACCAGTAAGCAGAGCGGGGCCTTCTGCGTGTGGGAGTAGCCTGAGGTCTTCGTGTCGGTCGTCATTTCTTGGCCTTCTTCCTGCTATCTGCCTTCTTCGCCACGAACTCTGAACCATCGCCGTGGTGAAAGAAGATCATACCATCTGGCCGTAGACGTAGCCGAAGTGGAACTGGCCGCTGTTCTCGTGCGCATGGTTCGCATTACCTTTGTCAACTACCTTGATTCCGCGTTTTCAGGCCATTGGATCGGCTTACTGCCCGCAAGCACTATTTGCAACTGGTCAATGGTCATAACCTGTCACGGCGGAGATCACTGATTCGAATCCGGTATGGGGCGCATGGAAGTTTGGCGAGAAACCGGGGACAGTCCCTACGCGATAGGGTTGTGATGTCCCCGCCCCAAGGGGGCAAAATGAGATAGCCCAGGGCAGATCGAAGCGCCGCCCTGGGTACATCGGCGTTCTCGGTTCCGTCTTTGAGCGAGGAAGATATCCCGTTTTTCTTAACCACAGAACACACCGAACACACGGAAATAAATACTTCCACCGTTATGTCATGCTTCCGTGTATTCGGTGTGTTCCGGGGTTCCCTGCTCTTCGTTGATACCATCTACCAGCCACAGGAACGCATGTGTATCGAGGAGGAGTTTCATTCCATGGTCTCCTTCATCTCCTCCAATGGCTCGTCAAACCCGGGAGCCATGAATAAAATGCTCCCCTTACCGAGGCCTGGCGGGGGACGCTTGCCTGGCTTTACCCCTTCGCTGACTATCTTTGCTACGGTTTGCTGATTTTCCGTAAGGATGATTTCATCGCCGGGAGCCAACCCATGGACAAGATCCTTCAAATTCGCTTGGGCTTCTTCAATCGTAATCGTTATTGACATTGTTCTCTCCTTGGTTTTGGACCAAAAAACAGACGAAAGACACGAAAAAGATGCCTTGCGTTCTGTTCCTGGTTTCTTTCGTGTGCTCCTTCTGGACAGGGCAAACGCATCAAAGTCTTAATCGACTAGCATACGCATGGGTGTTGCCAAAGAAAATGCTAGCATCGAAAGATATCAGAAACGGATCCCTTTCGTTTACTGGAGTCCATGGAATGGTTGCAAAGCTGAGTTTGGTCGAGTGCATGGCGGCGGTCGAAGATCCCAGGGTGGATCGAACCAAAGCCCATGATCTCCAAGATATCCTCGTTCTGGCTCTGCTGGCTGTGCTATGTGGTGCTGACGGCCGGGAGGACATCGAGTTGTTTGCAGACGGTGGTGGAGACTATGTCTTGGCGAGAAACCGGGGACAGTCCCCACACGAAAGGGTTGTGATGTCCCCGCCCCAAAGGGGCAAAATGAGATAGCCCAGGGCAAAGCGAAGCGCCGCCCTGGGTACGGTAGCGTATGGGTTGACGCGCCGAGAGGTTCCGCCCTTTCAGGGCTTGGTAGGATTCGGGTCCATCGAACCCAGGGCGTTGCCCTGGGCTATCACCTTGCGCCCCGTTGGGGCAACAGACCATTAGATCGCGCACGATGGAATATCCTGCCCCGTTCTGTTGTCGCAAAGAACCCTTGGGGACGCCTGATCAACCATCGAACCCCGACCGCCCCAACAGGACATTATGAGATATTCTTCCCTGCTCAAGCGTCTTGCTAAATCGCCCGCCGAAATTGGCCTGTCTCGGCCATCTTCTTGAAATGCTCGACAAGTTTGCGGGCAAGCCAAGCGTTATCGAGTCGCAACCCGACTTCAATATTCCTCTCCTGGCCAGCTTCGGTAAAGTTTGCCGACGAGACAAATACATCACTCTCGTCAACAATGACGCACTTCGCATGCAACGAGGATCGAACGGGAATGTCGTCTGATACACTCCGTGGATCGAAGTAAACGGCCGGCAGACGTGAGCCTTTCGGCCATTGATGCGACTTGAATCGCTCGACGAAACGCGACACAAGAATTTCCGACTTTGTCGTGTCTCCATCTCCTCGCGAAATGTTGAGATACAACTCGACTTGCAATTCGGGCTTTGATTCCATGCGTTGTGCTAGTGCTTCAAATACCTTCTGTCCCTGATATACCGCGTAGCCAATCACGGTCACTGTCTGCTTGGCATGTGCAAACATCTCCCGCACGACGACGGATGTGTCGCGATTGGAAATGCCCAGAGCTTCTGGTCCTGAAGTAACTAGATCGATACCGGTTGGATCGGCGTGGCGAAACAACTCCCGGTCCTGGAGTACGGAATCAATGAGGACCGCAACTTGCTCCGCACTAAATCCTAACGCCGATAAATCAGAAAGCTTCGCAGCGAGGGCAGTACAGATATCACCTTGGAAGACGCGTCCGATTTGTAGCGGAGTGGCAGGAATCGTGATTCGACCGGATCGCAAGCTATTTGCAATCAGTCGAAGATCTTTGGAGCTGAGTCGAGAAAGCACGTCGTTCATTGCTTGAAAAACTCGATGCCTAGATTATCCACCGTTGACACAACCAACGCGCGGTCAAGAAACTCATTGTGTTGCTCACACGATGTCTCCGAAATGAGCAAACATCCGTGGCAGGCAGCTCCATGCAAGAAACGTCGCTCATGCAAGTTCGACGGTTCGTGCTGCGCACACACAGGATCGTTGGAACAAAGCTCGCCCATGGCGAGCGCACCGCGTATGTGCTCGTGAATGCGGCGACCAACTTGGATCAGTCCGCCCAAGGTCCCTTCTGCGTCGGAAGTTCCCGTATAAAGCAAGACACCATAGCCAACGTCAGGAATGGTATAGATTCGCTCGCGAATCGAACTCGCCGGGTATCCGCATTCGAGCGACACCTCCGTGATCAGCATGTGTGAAAATGAGTGGAACAAGACGTAAGGCAACAATCCCCCCTGCTCTACGAACTTCTTCGACGCACCACTTCGTTCCGCTTTCCATGCCTCGTAGCCTTTCAGCAATCGCATCCCATGTGCTATCACTTCTGGGCGTGATGCCCAGTCTTCTACCGCTTGCTTCTTGAACTGAATGAAGATCCCCTCACCTCGATTTTCGACTGCCGGTAACCACGTGATCTCACGAGCCAAAGATGCACGTCGAACTCCCATCTCCAGTTCGCCATCGATGTCAGGAGAAACCGCTTCAAAGCGTGTAAACCCGACCTGCGCCATGACTTCTCGTAGCCGATGGACAAGCACGATGCGCTCGATCGATTGCATCCACGGCTTATCCCATACTGTCTTTGGCAGAGTTCGGGCATAGAAGTTGCCGTCGGGCTTATCGTCACCGAGTTCATCCTTGCTACCGATCATCGTTTCCATTTCGGCCTGCTTGATCGTTTTGGGATGACCGGCAGACTGCCCCCGGCGCATCTTTATCTCCGCAATAACCTCCTCGTCGCTGTAGTCGCCTAGAACCGAATGAACCTTGGCTTTCTTTCGCTCATACTTGAGCTCAGCGACAACTGCGACCTCGCCAACGAAATCCCAAACAAGCTCAACGGCCTGACGAAGCTCAACATTCCGGTCGGGCAGCGAAATGACGCTCATCAACTGAGTGAAGTACGCGTTGCTTGCAGTTCGGATCAGCAAACGGTTAGGCTCACCGCATTTCTCAGCAGCGAAAGGCCCCAACCAGGGTCGACGTCCATCGCACCGCAACATGGATTCGGGGGACTCGATCGCCAAAGCCATGCTGCGTTCGGCATTGCCGCACTCACAGCGAACATAAACTTCTGATAGATCGCCGCTCGAACCACGTTCCTCGATCCACAGTTGACGTCGGCACTCCGTATTTTCTCCGTGGACAAAGCTATACCAATCGATGTCACCGATATGCCCATTTCGGCACGCGCGAACAAAGCGGACTGGAACAACAGTTCGCTTTTTCTTGTCATCACCAATGAATTTGCCTTTGGTAAGCATATTCCGGTGAACCAACATTCTCGCACGAACGAATCCAACGTTTGCATCTCGGTCCACATCTTGAGTGATAAACCACTCGGGGAACTGCCATGCTGTGATACCGGTCTGCTGTGCAGTCGGATCGTCATTGTCAGGTGGAGGGCTGTAGAGCTTTAGAACTTGCAACGGTGGATCAAAAAGCTGCTTGAGCTTCTCAACGAGCCTGTCTTCATGAATCTCCTCACCACCGGTGGACCAGTGGTCGAGTCCGCCGATGAGGACAGAATGGTTGGGCAAATCCACCATCGATCCTGGCCCAAACGAGGTGATCAATTGGCTCTGACGAATTTGCCCGTGCGGGCGACTTCCTGGTCTTCTGCTCATTGCTCTTCCTCTGCATCGATCTCGACACCGTCGATCGTTTTCAGCCAAAGATTGACGCTTGGCTCAACGTCACGCATCGAACGGTTCGCGCGGAACTTCTTGTGTCTTGGTGGTAAATTCTTTAGCTCAGGATTGAGAAACTCATAGAGCAGTCGTTGAGCACTGCCTGTTTCTGTTTGGTACTGCAAAGCACCGCCGGTATCGTGAAGTTCCTTGGCGATGGTGCTCCAGGTATCGAGCAGATCTTTACAGCGATCGGCTACCTTCTGCCGTAACTCTGCCGCCTCGGGAGATGAGCTATTGGAATGCGTTTCGAGGGCACGATTCGCGAGCCGCTCTATCGCAAATTGAAGTCGCGGCATCTCTTTGAGGATTTCGGTTGCGCCTCGTGGCGGAGTCATCGGAGCATGTCCATGTCGAGCTAAGGCGATGAACGTACCTGCAAGGCCGCGGTCTAAGGCTCTAGGCGAAAATGGCGTCACGCTCGTCGCTTCAACACTGCGATAGAAGGACTCGTGGAATGCGGCAAATCGCTCGTAGTGCGATCGGTCACGCGGCCGATGCACATTTAAAATCGTCACGACCAATCCAGGCCGTTTATCGTCTCGTCCCACGCGGCTCGTTGCTTGGATGTATTCACTGCTGGTCTTGGGTTGACCAAAACACACCATGAGACCAAGCCGAGTGATATCCAGACCAACCGAAATCATGTTGGTTGCGATAGCGACGTCGACACGGTCTTTTTCTTTGAACGCTTGTTCGAGTCTTCGTTTGGCTTCCGAGACCTTGTCGGTGCTAACACGACTGGTTAACTCGACTGGCTCGTATGCGATGGTCCGATCCTTGAAGAGTCCATCGGTTTCACCGATTCGCTTGCGGCTCCCCCGTCCAGTCAGTTGCGTTCGGATTTCATCCTCGATCAGTCGACGTGCACCTCCCAGTTCGCGAAGGCTGTTGAAGTACCCGAGCAGCGTCATATAAGGATCAGCGGGATTCACATCCATTTTTCCACCACCGTTCGCGTCGTAGGCCTTCTGAGCTGCTGCGAGAAGCGTGAGGTAGACACGCAGCATGATCACCTTGGGGCTTCGCCCTTGCGCTGCGATGCCAACGTATTTCCGAGCATTGCTCTCTTTCACGCTATGCGTTCGAGCAAAAAATGAATCACGGAGGTCTGGGCCTGGTGGTGGAAATACATCGACATCTGGTCGGTTGAAGAGCGATCGAATCTGACTCAGGGCCCGGCGTACTGTCGCTGTGGACGCGATGATTTTTGGCCTAACCTCCTTGCCATCGACTTCCGCAGTCGCAAGCGAATCCAACGCCGTTTCGTAGAGACCGACCATGGTACCTAATGGGCCCGAGATCAAATGCAACTCGTCTTGAATCACCAGATCCGGCGGTGGAAGTCGATCGACCGGAAGAGGTCTACCGGTACCCGTGTCGCAAGGCCCATAGAATCCCTCGGAGTCCACTCGATTGACGTTACCAAAGAACGCACCCACTTCGCCCGTCCATGGCATCGCGGCGAACTTATCGACGGTTGCAATCAAGAAGCAAGGCAATCGACGATAGATGGGCTCGTCAACCGATAGAATCGGAAGTGCGTTGCCTCTAGAGAACTCGCAACGCCGGTTCGCACAATTGACGCGCAGGTCGGTTGGGTTATCCGTGTTGGGAACCAACTGAAAGGAGTTTGATTTGAACTTGGTACCGCACCATGGACATTCCTCGAGCGGGATTGGCGACGGCTTTCGATCGTCGTTCTTGAACGCGATGGTTTTGGCGCGAGCCGATTCGCGGTCCGTATCCCCTTTTCGTCCCATGCGGTTAGGGGTTGCGGCGCGGCCGACCCACAGTCCGATTTCGAAAGGCCATTCACCGAGCTTATCGACATCCTTCTGTCGCTCAAGTTCAAGGGCACAAATCAGCGCGGCGGCTCTTCCGAGTTGATCGAGTGTCAAAAGACGCAGGGTATACCGCATCAGGACGCTTAGCCCACCGGATGTTAGGCCCTTGTTGCGAAGACGCCGCAGGACAAGTGTAAACGCGGCGAGTCCTAAGTACGCTTCTGTCTTACCACCACCTGTGGGAAAGAACAGAAGATCGACAAGCTCTCGATCGTCGCTCTTTGGCTCAGCGATTCCCTTTAGATTCATCAGAATGAATGCCAGTTGGAATGGACGCCAGGCGGGTGTGACTGCTTCGGGAACGACTTTCAATTGCAGCGCTAGCCGGCGTCGTCCCTGCGCCGCCATCGTCTTATTTGCCAGGCGAAATGCCTCCATGCAGTCGTCTTGTGCCAATAGCTCAATGCCAGCTCGAATCCGTTTTGCAGCAAGTCCCGCTCGGCGAAGCAGCTCCGATGCAATCTCCTGCCGACGTAGTGACAAGCCGCTAAGACTCTTTTTCTGCTTCTCGATCCAGCTTTCGTAGCTGCTCGCAAAGCCGCCAAGTTGCTCCATCGCATCTTTGCCATCACGCAAAAATGCGAGTGTCTCCATATTCAAAGTCACCCCTTCGATTTTGGCTGGAGCAACCTTCTCTACTTCCGCAGTCGGCAGATGGCAAGTCCGAACAATCTTGCACACGCCGTCTTCCACCACAGATTCAGTCGAAACGCTATGGCCAACGGAGAACTCGAACGAGTTACGGTATTGAAGGTCTGCGACCCGCTCATCCCAATCGTCGCTTTCCAAGCTATGCAGATTGGGTCGGGCGATGAATGGACGGTCGCTTTGAACCTCTAGTTCCACCTGGAAGATGAAGCCTTGGTCGCGAACGTCGTCAGCCGATGCTTTACGTCGATTCACAACAAAGATCGATAGGCTTCGAGTTCCGTTAGGCAAGCCACCATCAGTGTCGCTGTCTGGAACACCCCGCAAGGACCACACTACCTCAACGCCGCGGCTATTGGGAACAGGGACAACGCCGTGCGCAGGGATTTTATCGCTGAGTTCTAAAGTGAGGATTTCTTCGTGTGGGTTGCGACTCCATTGGGGCAAACTACCTTGTTTAGATCCATCCTCTGGCTCGATACGAAAATACTCCCCGTAGCGGACGATTGCCTGCAGGGATTGTTTGCCCGAGGGGACCAGAACGCTCAACCCCAGGCTGCTGGGCAGATAGGATCGCTTGCTGGCGGCTTGCTCGGGTGTTTGGTTCTCGTCGACGGTCGCTACGGTTGGAGCTTGATCCACTTCGTCGTCGCTATTGGGATCGAAACGCTGATCCTCGTCGGCATCGGTCGGCACAAGGAAACCAGTCAGGTACCACCGTGAGGGTGCTTGCGGTAGGACCTCACGAGGATCGCCAAGAGGGCCGGATGGGCCGATCAGGTCCACTTGCAAAGCATCGAGGAGGTTTTCTCGGACTTCGATGGGCGTTGTAGTACTCATAATTACTCAGGATCCGTGTTTTGGTTTAGTCGGCGTTGGTCCTGCGTTGCCAGTCGTTCTCTGGCAAGCAGAACGGCATCGTGGAGTTTGCGTTCCAGAAGACGTCGGTCTGGCAATTCGGTCAGGTACTGCGCCACTCGAATTCCGCTATTTTCTAGTTGAAGTAGCTCCACATGCTCAGCGGACTTTTCTGCGCACAGGATCAACCCCAGGGGTGCGGCTTCACCTGGCTGGACATCATGTTGTTCGAGCCATCGCAAATAGAGTTCCATTTGGCCTTTATCGGCAGCTTGAAATTTACCGAGTTTCAGGTCGATAGCGACCAAGCATCGCAATCGACGGTGGTAGAACAGCAGGTCGATGTAATAGTCCTCGTTGTCGATCGTGATCCGTTTTTGGCGAGCGACGAAGGCAAAATCGGTCCCCAGTTCCAAGATGAACGCCTCGAGTTCACGGAGTATAGCTTGCTCGACATCCTTTTCGCAGTGAAAGCCGGTCAGTCCAAGGAAATCGAGAAAATACGGATCGCGAAAGACCATGTCCGGGGTCAAGCGATCTTCGTCGCGCAAGGCCGCGATGTCATCGGCGATCAGGTCTTCGGGCTTTTTGGCAACGGCGGTGCGTTCATACAAAAGATGCCCGATTTTTTGCTGCAAGGTTCGTGTACTCCAACGCTCAACACGGCACATTTCTGCGTAAAACTCAAGTTTGAGCGGTTCTTCGATCGACAGGAGTTCGCGAAAATGAGTCCAAGACAATTGTGAACGCAGTGCGTTCACAATTTGCTCATCGGGGAAAAGCTCCGCAAAACGAACCATATAGTGGAGATTTCTCCGGTCGAAACCACGGCCGTATTCCGCCGTCAATTGTGTAGACAAGGTCTGGACAATCTCCTTCCCATATTCGGCCCGTTCGTTCCCAAGCACGTCCTGTCGAACCCGTTTCCCAATCTGCCAATACATCGTCACCAGGGTTGAATTGACCGCCCGAGCCGTGTGTTCCCGAGCGGCTTCGATGACTTGGCGAATGTCGCCAAGCAGGTTGGGAACCGCGACTTCGTTTGGCATGCGCGTGGCCAGAGACGTTTTCGATGATTTCGATTTAGCCATGATAACTTGGATTCCCAATCAGCTAACTTTTCGCTTTCTTACTGGGATTGCCTGCGCAATCCGCAAGCGCAAGCAATCGCTCGAGTACCCGCTTACTAAACTCGTCAGGCCAACGCAACCGGATATCTTTCTGGTCGTGAGCGGAACTGCGAACGTAGCTCGGATGTTTCATACCTACAGGTGGCACGAATTCACAGCGTGCGGACAAGGCCAAATCTTGCCAGCCAAATGCATTCAGCACGGCACGATCCATGGCTTCGTGAAGCCCTCGAAGTTTCTGAATCTCTTCAGACGTCTCGTTGGGATCATGGAAACGATTCATGAGTGCGAGAAGGCCATCGTCCGAACGAATCAGGGTCCTTGTTCGGAAATCGAAGTACTCCGAAGCCGACGTTTCGAGCAGTTTATCTGAAGCTGTTGGTGTCGGCATGTTCCGTAGTCTCGCCACACGACCCGCGGAAGCTGCTTCCAGTATCCGTTTCTGTTCGCATGCATTCCAAACATCCGCAACCCGTGATAATGACACCGACAATTCGAGCCAGGAGTCACACCGATCTCGTGGGCGTGCGGCGGCCAGTGCGGCGACATTGGCTTTTTGGTCACGTAAATCATCTAGGGAGACCATCCGTGATTGCCGTACGACGAAAACCTTCAAAAAAACGTTTCCACCGAATGATTTCCTTTCGGGCTCAAAAGATTGGCTGATGCGAGTAAGCGCTTCGTTGATACTATCGACCTCAATTCCAAGCGAAGGTATGCGGCATTTGCCACTGGTTAATCCTGCTTTCTTACCTGGGATAAGAGATAGCGAGACATTAGACAAAAGAATGAACGGGACAAAAGCACTTGGGTGTCCCATTTTGTAATTCTTCTCAAGTGCAAATTTGGAATAATTAGGGGGAACACGGGTGCGGTTTACTTGTGCGAATAAGTCAGTTCCTTCTTCCAAAAACAGAACGGTTTCTCCGGCAGTCCATCGAGCCCGCTCTTCCTCATTGGCGAGGTACATGGCTGGCATAAAAAGTTCAGCACAGACATTCTGCTTTAGTTCCGGCAACTTTCCGCCGCCGATTAATTGCCATTGCCCGTCAATCCACTGAACTGGAAGTCGAACAGTACGCTCAAACGGATCAGGAATCATTTTGCTTGCCCCTGCCTGAAAATCCAATGCTCGAACTGCGGATCACTGGAATTTGGTTTAGGTTGGGCATTCGGAATATGAACTCGCGTGGGAAGCGGTATAGCCGATCCGAATAGCAGAGCTTGCTGCCGCGGCAGTCCTGAAATCGCAGAAATTTCCCGTCGATCAAGCCACTCCGTTGCGTTACTTACTGCTTGTATATCTGCTTGACCTGTCAAACGAAAGCATGCCCATGTCCCACACTGCGATAATACAGTGCTTGATACTTCAGATGGTCGTTGTGTGCTTATCCAAAGGGCGAGATTGAATTTTCGGCCCTCTTTCGCCAGTCTCTCATAGGCAAGGGCATCGCTCGTCGACCCGTCTTCTTGTGCAATCGAACGAAGGTAATGATGAGCCTCCTCAAGAACGAGAAGTGTTGGGTAAGTGCTTTTCTGTCCTCGCCGAAAGAGATCGTATGCATACAATTCGAGTAGAGCTCCTAGGATGCCGGGAAGCAAATCATGTGTCACGAGCCGAAGATCAACGATATGAACTTTCCAAGGCGTTGGGTCGCCCCCGAAAATCCGTTTGATCAGCTTCCGGGACTCGCCACTCCAGCCTTTTGGGGAGACTTCTTCGCCGCCATCTACATTCACAACTTGACGAAACATTGGATCGTCTATCTTTCGGTGAATGCGGTCCAGTAACGGAACGACATTCCCGTAATGGAAAGGATTGCGTTCTGGAGTCCCGTTACGGTCTTTTCGTAGCGACTGACTATCCGCAACCAAACACGCCAATGCAGCCATAGGCGGCCATTGTTCGGCACAGGCAAGCCGCGATATGTCCCTTAAATTCTCAATTGTTCGCATAGCCTCTTTTTCGGATCCAACTCGACAATCGTCGAAAAGACACGCATCGTGGCTATTCGCTAGGCAGGCTCCACTCCCATCATGGGTTACGTAAGGCAAGGCTTCCAATGCAAAATTCAATGCCGGGCGCTGTGTTTTCTCGCTAGGAAGCAACAATCGCGAAAGCCCAGCACGACCCAACGCATAGTATGGAATCCGGTAGCTGTTTTCGTTATCGTCGGACCCACCCAAACGTGTCACCTTCATCTGCTTTCCTGTGCAATGAGGACCCAAAGCCTGCTCATACTCACCATTAATATCGAAGATTATTATACGGCATCCGTCTGCAGGTAGCATTTGCTGTAGCATCGCGGCGGTAAAGCAACTCTTGCCTTGTCCTGTTCCCCCAAGAACTGCGACGTGTCGAGGGAGCAGTTGATTTAGCGTGACATCCAAACTCCCCGATCCCCGGACTGTCGTCCCTAGAGAGAGTTTGGGACTGTTGTCTTCGGGGAGGCAATAGATTGCTCGCTGCTCTGTGGCTGTAAGAGGGAAGGCCTCAGCACCGAGAGCAGGTGAGGCCAAAGCGTCACCATCAAACCTTAGCAACGTATCCCTTTTACTCAATCGACCTACGCAAATTGCTTTGAGATTTCGCAATGGCTCGTCTCGATCGGCCGCAGGTTCACGAAGGTGTAGATGTGCTTCCCTCGGCTCTGCGAATTGGAGACTTAGGACACGAAGCACCAGAATAGAAGATCCGCTGCTCACGCCGAAAAGAGTGCCGTTTTCAAGCAATCCTGAAATACCCTGCCGATGCGAAGCAACGAACCCGCGATGCTCACTGCGGAGATTAAGAATAACGGCGGGGCCATCAATTGATACGATGTAACCAAAGACAGCGCGGTCAAGCATTTCCGACTCCTTTAAGTTCTCGGATCATTTTGGCGATCTCAGCGGAACGCTCGTCAAAGATTGCAGGGTCCGGAAGATCGGCCACCAGATTGTTGAAGTAGGCTCGCGGCTCGCCACCCACAATTGTCACCTGTGGCGATTTCAATGCGACAAGTCGCTTAAGAGCTCTGTATTGGTTCGGAACCTCTGCTCCATCCTCACTAATTGTCGCGATTGGTGCGTAGACAATCAGAGAAAGCGTAGGGTTCTGCAACGCTGACATAATGATGCGGTTCAAGTGATCGTCGCAGAATGAGTATCCATTAACAATCAACGCTGTCTGCGGCCGATTCAAGAAATCAGTGAACCGTCTAAACAACTCGCCAAGAACGAAACCTATTGTTTGAAGGTACTTCGCTGCGCTCGGAAAGACCATCTCCTGGCCGAAATCATCTGCGATTCCCTGGCGAAATGCGCTAATCATCGGCCAAAGAGTTTGGGAAGATTTCTCAATGACGCAATCATCATCTGAGGCGATCCACGTCAGTGAGCCGTGGAGTTTGGCTAGATAGACCTCGTAGCACCCAAAACGTGCTTCGCCACGAGCTAGGGTGTTTCTCAAACCAAGGTCGAATGCATGGGGAGAGAACACTCGATTGTGCAACCCCCGAAAACCGTTCATTATCTCAAGTCCCACCGCCTCTGCCGCCCATTCGATCGCCAAGTCATAGTTAGGTGTGAATACCCATGGTGCTGCTTGCCCTGGTTGGCGAGCGCCGCGAATTTTCTGTAGAAGTTGACAATGATCTTGGAGTTTCTCAGGTAGTTCCCGAACCGCCAGTGGATTTTCCCAGAAAGCCGACTCAAGAATCGACGCAGCAACGACGGCTCGCCGTAAATCTAACTGAGCAGCAGTCAGTTCGTGACGATCCCGGGAATCTCGGCGAACTGCATCAAGTACCGCAATCTGCAAAACGTCCATGAGCTTCTCAATATTCGGCGAGTCGTCGTTCTCATCAACAAAGCCGTGTTTTCTTAGAAGTTCGTAGGAGGACTTGAATTCGATCGAAAACTTCTCCCATAACGTCTTAATTGTCAGCCCTCCCATTCCGACTGAAGCGCCTGCGCCGAGCAAAACTCCGATATGCTCAAGTCGAAGCGCCGATGCTAGGTGAGCACGCAAGGCTTCCTCATCGAGTTGCGAATCGCCACGATACGCGATCACCTTCCTATCAGGTATGTCATTAACGCTGTCGTCGTCTGGCGAGTCAATTGCCTGTCGGTTAGCTATTTTTTTAATCATTTTTTTTTGCTATTTCAAATTTGTGCGGGTAGTGTCTAAATGTTTCAAAAAGTCAGCCTTAATAATCGCCCATCGTTATCTCGTCCGTGGAGGATCAGACGAGTGTGTGGTTCGTTCTTTGTACAGTAGCTTGGTGGTGCTTTGGTGGTGGTCACAATGTATTGGAACGACGGCAGGGCATCGCTGAAACAGCTTTCGAGGTAGCAAGCGACGTCGAAGATTCGTTTGAAGAGCGGCATTTCCATCTCGCCTGCTCGTGGGCTGTCGTGGATGAGGAATCTTGGGTGATTGCCAACGCCTGCAATGCTTATCATCACGCATGCAAGATCGAAAGAGACAACCATGGCCATCGCGGTCAGTGCTCGGCCGCCAGGTGTAAAATGCTTTGCGGGCTTGGGCTGCAAGCCGAACCTATCGACGTGAATCGCACCAGTGGCTGCGTCGTTGAAGACTCGCTGCAGAACCTGCGTATAAGCAGCGGATGCGTTGGCAACTCGCTTGGCTTGCTCGAGGGTTTTCCTGGCTGTTTCTTGTCTTGCGCTGGAGTGGTCGATTTCCTCCGCTAGATTGGTGACGGCAGAGTTTTGAGTGGACGCCTCGATGGCTACTGCATAAAGTCGCTTGGCGTCGACCACGTGTTGTTCCCAACGTCCAATCTGCTGGATTAGGATCTGCTCGTCTTCAGCTTGATTGCACATGGCAGTTCCCAACGCTCGTTCGGCTCGCTTTAGAGCGTCTTGAATCGCTTTGCAGTTCTCTGTTGCGTCTTTTTCTTTGGCGGATAGCACTTTGAAAGGATTCCTTTGAAATATCTACGTCAATCTTTTGCGAGAACGATCCATAACGGTATTTAGCAATTTAATATCCATTTTCTCGCACACTGCTTGCCGATCTTGAATCGGTACTACGTACAAATACATGTGATGAGCAACAAGGATTCTGACGAGGCTCGCCGCAAACAGGTTTCGGCTTTGCTCGCGATAGAGTCGAATCGCATCATCCTTTGGAAACCTTCCGGGTCGCTCCAAATCAAAAGAAAGATCAAATAACTTTACAATCGACGCTTTGTCCTGAGAAAGCACTCGATGAATAGTAGGTGAAAGATTCTCAGAACCTACACTAAAAGTAGTATGCTTAATGAGCGAGAAGCAGACGAATTGAGATAAACCGGTCAAATGGCGACATACCTCCCCGTGGAGATCTGACGCAACAAGTTCTGGTTGTTGTTCCTGGTGAGCCAGAGCCATTTCTTCGATCACGTGTTGGATCACATTTTCGTCAAACAGCTCAAAGTATACCCCCATTACCCGTCTAGACAATCCAACAATTTTTGCGATCACTTCTTCTTTTCGGCTTTTACTGGCTGATCCAGCGATGTTCCTGAGCGCCTGCCCAAGGATCTGGATCGTTCTATATGCAGCATTAATATCAAAAAGTCGTTTGATAGACTCGTTGTCAGCTTCCGGAGCGACGACAGCAAGATTTGAAGTCGTCTCCGCAAGCCTCTCAACTACAACGGCGTCTTGACGAATCTTTAGCTCACGTCGATTCTGATCAGGTTTGTCGGGGATGGAAATGGTCTCAATGATGTTGGCGAGCCGATTGAGTGGCTCCACATCCGAATCGAGATTAGCCGGTGTGACATCCTGAAAAAGCAGATCACATGTTCTAACCATCTCGTTAAGTACGATTGGATCACCCGTAAGATGAGCAAGAAACAAAACGATGTCGGACGAAACTCGATGATGAAGTTGTTGCGACAATTGCCGAATTAGGGTTTTAGTACTCTCCTCATGGAGCGTGCGATTAAGGCGGTAAGCGACAAAAAAACAGAAGAAATATAGGTATTTGAATCTAACTTCAGTATCATTGACTGACAATAGGCCGAGGTATTGCAAGTCTTCAGTTAACCGCTCGAAGCTGATTTCAACTTCAATCTCATCCCAATACTCACGATGCCATTTTTGTGCATCTGTCAGCGACAAACACATCGCTTGATTGTCGTACATTCGCTTTGCTAAGGCAGCGAGGTAGTAGTACTTGTCTCCTATGCTTATTCGCGAAAACTTGGATTTATTTAGTATCGCAGTTATGAGACCCTCAAAGAGCTTCCCAAAAGATCCTGATTGGACACTTGCAGTGGCTAGATCACTTTGTTGCAAAATAACGAGCAAAAACAAGGGATAGGCTGGCAATAGCTGCTTTTTAATTACAACGTTAAGAAGCGAACAAATTCGTTCAACTTCCTTTTCGAGAATGTCGTCGTCAGGAACAGTGTCACCGCCCAGCATTATCCACTGCCTAACAAATTCCTCGCGCAAGTACTCTCCAAACCCAAGAATCATCAGATGGCGATACTCCCATAGCCCGGAGTCTTTGGGGTTCCTCCCGCTCATTTCATCGAGCTTAATCAGATCGTCGCCACACAGCACGACAGTACCGAATTGCCTTTCGAATTCGTCTAACAATTGTTTTCTAACTGACGACGCTGGAGCAAGGCGATGAACATCATCGACCAAGACAACTCGAGTATCTCTGGGGAGTTGCTCAAATTGATCAGGGGTTAAATTCGCGTACTGCTCTGTTACCTTCGCGCGAAGCAGTTTTCGCAATTGCTCGACTTTCTTCGGTACTTCATCACCACGAAGGAAAATCGGCACTTTTCCATTTTTGAATGCCGCTGTGAAAAGTTGCTTTACAATCGCAGTGCGACCACTCTTCTCGCCACCTGTAATAAGGCATCGAGGAGTTTCAAGAACCTCTTCAGACGCTCTTGAGCTCCTTATTTGCTTCTGCTCCCTACCTTTGTGATCGGCATCAAGTTCCCAAAGATCGGGAAATAGAAAGATGTCGGACAGCCGTACAGGAATCCTAGGATCTCGATTTGGATGACTAATGGGAGCCCCCGGATCGTCGAGAAACTGAACCATTTTTGCAGTTAAAGACGCCCCAGCTGGACCGTGGCAGAAAGCCGTTTCAGTCAAATCAACAGATTCGTCACCGGTCCGTTCGAAGTAAGGGTTTACTCCATTCATCTGGTATTCGTGGCGGGTAATTCGAAGCTGCTTTTTTGCAACATCGAATGCAAGCAGATTGAAAGTACAAATGTCCTTATTGCCCCATTCCTGAATTACACCACCCGAAACGTAAATCGTACTTGTGCGAATGTCGTCGGGTTTCATTAAAGGTACTTCGATCCGAGCTTCAGCCGTGTGTTCGTGGTTGACAAGTATCACGGAACATAAATCTGAAAGCCGGTTCCGCAATGGCCGCATACAGTGAGGTTGGCTAAACCAATTGAGTGGATGATGAAGGATAGCGATCGAGCAATCACATAAGTGTGTTGGAGGTGAGATCTCTTCAATTGGAAAATGGAGTGAACCGGGCTGCTCGTGCAACGATGACATCCATGCTGTATTGAGTAGGTGAATTCGGAGTCTTAATTTATTTTCTTCTACCTCAAAACAATTATAAAAAGGTTTTACTTTTGTAATCCCATTGACGCCTGCAAGATTGCTAGAAAATGTAAAAAAATCCTTTAGTGGCTCCATCACAATGTCCACGATCGACCCTGCGGGTTTTTCAGACTCTTTTATATGAGAGAGTAAGCCGTTGCGCGCAGCTTGGTCGCCCCTAAAATGGCAGTCGTGGTTTCCCGGCAGCAAAGTGCGATGAATCTTCAGATCGGAATGCCTACGGGAAATCTCACGTTCGATATCTTCAACGAATTTCGTTGCTATTGTGAACTGCTTTTCAATTCCAGAGTAAGCAGCATCACCACAAATTGCTAGAACTACTGATGTTACGTTTGGTGTAACTTCGGCAGATATAGCGGCTGCAATAGCCATCGATCGCGTGAATGCTGGATCACTGGGGTCTTCAAAATGAATATCTCCCAGCTGCGCTAATAGTATTGTCATTTATCTACTCCTAAAAATTTTGACATGCGATTAGTTGCTTGAAGCAAATTGAGTAATGAAGCGGATTCGTCATTCCCAATTCTTGGCGTACTATTAAAATAAATCCTGTTGCAAAGCTTGATTTTGGCTAGGCCCTTGTTTGGTCGCGGAATCAAATTTTTTTGCTTTCTTCGGTTTCACTTTTGGACGCTCCGTTGGCTTTCCCTTTACGAGCAACAATTCGTCTTTATGGCGTTGTTCATTGAGTTCCAACAGCCTCGCGAGGACTTCGTCGCGAAAGTCGTCGGGCCAGCGATAACGCCAAGGCTTTTTCTTTTGGCGAGTGCCGCTGGAGTCGGATGTCGGGTTGTTTTCGTCCTCTTCGTAGTCGAGTAGGAATTGGCAGAAGTCAGGTTGCGCGGCTTGGTCGGCCAGGCCATCCCAGCCATACGCTCGCAACACTTCTACATCCATCTCGCCGTGAAGTCGACGAAGCTCCAAGATGCTGGGATCACGCTCGTCAGGAGAATGGAAGCGGTTGTAGGTCTTGGTCAGACCTTCGCGTCGGTTCAGCATAAATCTAGAGCGAAACTCCAGATAATCAGTTGCAATAATCGCGAGCAACTGTCGATTATTATTGCATGGGAATGCGAACGTATCGAAGGCATCCGAGGGTGAATACCTTAGGTCGTCCTTGAATGACGACGTCAAAAATCTCGCCCACTCCTCGTGAATGCGCGATTGCAAAGTACCAAACACCCAACGTTCCGAGGTAGGTGCAATGACGAGTTGTTCGGAGAAAATGTAGTTGCTTGGTAGTATCACCCATCCGAACCGCGGGCTAACACGTGCAATCGCAAGTACCTCGCTGTGCTTACGACACTCGGCAAGCAAATTAGTCGCGTCGAATTGGTACTTCCACCAAAATCGTTTGAGCTGCTTTGCGCCAGATTGGTTTGTAAGTGCATCTCGCGCCGGCTTTACTGATTTCTCGAGCAACGACAGAAGCTGTCCATAATCTCGTCTTGCTGTTTCTTCATCTAAATCGGTTAGATATATGATGCGTCTAGTCGGCTTAAAGTCTGGTACGTTGTTTACGTCTTCGCCGCCAATGTAAGGTGGGACCCTCGGTACAAATTCTGGATTGGAAGTAAGCAAGTCGTCTATAACTGAAGGTGAGATTGTTTCTCCATTACCATCTTCAACGCTGAAGCCAGTTCCATACGGCACGACGCCTTTACTTGCCGGTGAAATTGACTGCGACAGTGCTTTCGGCGTCTCGTCACCACCGGTGTGGAAAAGGAACGAAGATATTCGTCTTACAATTCGATTATCAAGTGAGCAAGAGCAGGTCCATTTACCGCGGATGCAGTGAACAATACTCACAACTACCGCCGCTACGCCTGGCCAACGCAACCTTTTTCGTGCTGCGTAGATTGTGCCGCCGCGTTTCAAAATGGGCACTAAACCGCTGTCTCTTGTGTCGCCTTGCCCGATGGTGTTCGTAGCAACAAGGCCAAAGGTTCCCCCAACTCGCAGCTGGTCAAAGGCTTGTCGAAAGAAGAACGCAACCAAGTCACACTTGCCACCAGAGTTGTCCCATATTGCCCTAAGCCAATCTGTGTAAGCTTCGGCCGTCGAACGTGAGAGAGACGTTACTCCCAAGAATGGCGGATTCCCAACGAACGCATCGAAGCCACCATTCTCGTGTGCAAATACTTCTGGAAACTCAATCTCCCAATGAAAGCATGGGACAGGATGGGGACTAGCGTGCAAACGATCGGCAGCGGTTTGAAGCGCGGCGCGGGATTGAAAATCGACAGTAGTGGTTTGTGATTGGTTGTTAGGCGATAGCGAAGAGAAGTAGGAGCTGGCAAGTCCAAAGACGCGTTCGAGTTCTTGTTCACGAGCTTTCGTCTTGTCAGCCGCGAAGAAACAACTGACACACGCGTCACCGACCAAGCGAATGAGATTGAGGGCTTCGTCAGCGACGGCCATGCGTTGCTCTTGATCGCGGTAAGCGACGTCTTCTCGCGCACTGAGGATCTTGGCGCGGGCTTCGGTGGCGCGATCCAGCCGCTTTTGGATCAGATCCTCGCCAAACTTCATTTGCTTCTTCGGCTCCCAATGAAATCCAATGATCTGCTCGCGCGTAAGTCCTACCAGCGAATCTCCATGGCGAAGCGAATGGTCGAGAAACGTAAAGGGATGGTCTTTGGCAAGCGTGACGAGCCACAACGAGAGCTTGGCCAAGTCGACGGCCATGATGTTCTTGTCGACACCATACAAACAACGCTGGGCGACGGTGCGACGGGCATAGAGGACTTCGTCTTCGTCGGGCGGGATGTCGGCTGGGATCATGTCGTGTGCATACCAAGCCTTAATCAACTCATCACCCAACTGACGACAGGTCTCAACCAGGAACGCTCCGCTACCCATCGCTGGGTCGCAGACCTTTAAGTCGAGGATTTGGGAGGGATGCGGGACCCCTCGTTCAATCGCGGCGGTGTGATGGGCTGCTCGACGTTGCTCGATCCGTTCTCGCTCTGCAATCTCTCCCTTGGTCAGTCGCTTTTGAAGCTCTTTAGCAAGCGGGCGGGGTTGAACCACAGAGGCACTGAGACACAGAGAAGAGGAGTGGTTGGGTTCATCGGGGTGAGTGATCAGTTGTTTCAGGATGGGTTCAAGCGTCGTCTTGACGATCGGCTGGGTTAGCGATCGGGGCGTGTAGTGGGAGCCGCTGCGGCGTCGTTCATCCGAGGGTTGGAAGACCATGCTGTCGGCTGGTACTATGCCCGGCGTGACGTGCTTGGCGACCTTCTTTTCGAGCGCTGCGACCAACTCGTCGATACTCGTGGCGTCCTTGAGCGAGGCTGCATCGCTAGTACCTAGCTTCTGATCGGTCCATTCGTTGAGTAACTTGGACCGATCCGCTGGCTTGGCGGCAAGGAGTGCTTCGAGGTTGATCGTCGCTGGCGCACCGTGGGACTTGAGTGGCTTGATGGCAATCGACTTGCCTGCCGAGACTTGTAGCTCAAAGCCCATGATGGCTTCGTAGACGCTGCCGATCTGCTCGACATCGAGCGTCCGGTAACTGAGCCGTTCGCCATCGAGAATCAGCAAGCCCTCAAGCACGCGATAAACCACTCCGTCGGAGATATGGGGAATTGAACCACGGAGGCACGGAGGCACAGAGGAGGAGGAAGAGGAGGAGGCGGATTTCTCTGCGTCTCTGTGACTCTGTGGTTGGTCCTGTCCGTCGGAGATATGGGGAACCGAACCACTGAGGCACGGAGGCACAGAGGAGGAGTCGGCTGTTTTCTCCGTGTCTCTGTGACTCTGTGGTTGGTCATCTCTCCCTTCAAGAAACGGATAGCGGGCAGGATCGAATAGGTAGCCTTTGCGGGCAGAAATCTTGAGTTCGGCGTGTTGGCCACCTTCGTAGACCAACCGGAATAGGGTCAGCAACTGTGCCCATGCACCGAAGCGTTGGTCCATCGTATCGGGGAAACGGCCCGCTTCGCTGCGCAGTCGCTCGAACAGTCCCGAGACGGAATAGTGATTGGTGTAAGTCGGGTCACTAGAGACCAAGCCGCGGTCTTCGGCGTAGAGCACAAAGACCAATCGCATCAGCACCGTAAGCAGGCCGTGGTAGACATGTTGCGGGTTGTTCGCCAGAACGTGGCGGAGCAATTCGCCGACTCGTTGATCGTTGGCGGCTTGAAAGCCACGGAGCAGCTCGAACAACGCTGAGGTGACTTGTTCAGCCAGCGCGGTCGAAACGGTGTTTTGATATTTGCGGCTGTTTTCAAGAATGTAAGGGAGTCGCTGTTTGTCGGCCAGGCTGAATAGACGCTCGACACCCAGAAGCATGTGCAGCGCAGCGAACATCGGGCGCCCAGCTACCTGGGCCATTTCGTCGACGTTGAACGTGGCGTAGCCGCTGGTTTCACCACGTGGAGCATAGACCAAGCGGAATTGATTGCGATTAAACAACAGACCGATCGGAACACTGGTTTCTCGCAACAGTCGTTCGAACTTTGCCTGAGGGGATGCATTCCAATGCTTTGCGGAATCGGACTCGAGTGGTTCGTCGAGGTCGATTTTCGATGCGAGCTCTTGGATCAGCAGGACGTACTTACTCTTCGATCCTGATGATTCATCGGAATTCGAGGTAAACTCAGGAACAACATGCGTCGGCCGAAGTGTCTCGTGGTACTGTGGCAGCACAACTTCGAGGTCTGTGTGTTCGGATGGAAGCCGTCCACGCTCGGGAAGCGATATGAGGTCCTCAGACTCCCAGCCCAGTACTGATTGCACGAACTCGCGAAGATCGCGGATCTCGGTTTGCACGTTTCCAGCACTATCGCGAGACAAGCAATTCAAGAACCTGGCGTGCTCTGCCATGATGTTCTTGTTGACATAGCACTGCGCTTCCAGCATAGCCGGAATCGATACGACAAGACCAACGGGCTGGACGTATCCAAGCCATTCGATGTGAGCGAGTTCTTCTGGTGATTTAGCCATTAATAATTACCAAATACGTCCTTTATTAGCTGCTCGACGCGAATGCACTTTGAGAACTCTGCGTAAAAGTCTTCTATTGTCGGTAGAAGAGCGAGATGCTTGAGCTTGCTTTCCGTTTCTGATCTCTTGATCTCCTTCGACGTGTCGGGGGCTCGAAGGATCTTCCAATACTCATCCAGCAACGTGTGTGCTTTGCGGAGCACTTCATCGAACGTCTTGAAAACTTCTACGTTTGGTTCGCAAACAAACTGGAGTTGACGTACGAACTGATCATATGTGCTCAATGCGGCCTGAGCATTTAAGATTGATGGATGTACGAAGTGTCCTTTGCGATCGTGAGGCGGGCGTTCATTCCAATTACTGGGGTTTTCAAGCACGCGCGAGGCCACCAGAAGTCCAGGAAGCGAGAGGACCCAAGTTTTGAATGCTTCTTTGTGAGTAAACCGCAAAAAACCAAAACTCCGGAGAGTGGTAGCCGCTACGCGTGTGTTTGTATAGCAACGAGTTGTTCCAGTTTTTGTCTTTTTGAAGTCAAGGATGGTCAATTGAGGTCGAATTTTCTCAATGAACTTCTCGATGATTTGAAGAATCTCAAACTGCTCTCGGTGATAGAGCAGCAGAAATGTCAGCAATCTCGGCTGTAGCTGAACAGCGGACGTTCCAGAGCCCAAACTCCCCAATCGTTTTGGAACATCGAAACGAAGTTTATCTCCTTCAACCAGCATTTCCGTCTGAACGAAATCCTCAAACTCAACTCCATTTTGATCTTTGCATTCGTGAAAACGCCAAAGCTCGATAGCCCTTTGAAGAAAATCAACTTTTGCTGCGATACCCTTTGATTGGATGTTTGCACAATCATCGATGATGTCGATGTTGATGTCACACCATTCTCCAAATCGCTTCGCTACAGCCGATTGATTTTTAGGTTCTCTCATAATTAGTGTCTCAATACGATCGAACAGTGCTATCCGTTTTCTGGCCATAAATAAACGAGACCGACGGGCTCGATTCGCGTTGCTTGGACTTCGTAGAGGCTCGCAATGCGATCAGGTTCTGTTTTAAGCTCCACTTTCAGCTCTTCTAGACGCTTGGTCCAGTAGCGTTTGTTGGCATCGAGTTGCAGTAACTCGTCCTCTTCGTCTCCAAAGTCAAAGCGGAGCTGCTCTGGATTTAACTTGGATATCCGCTTGATTGTTTCCGAGAGGTGCTTTCTCTGGGTCTCTAGAATTTCGCGCATCGCGTTAGATTCGGCGACACCGCGCGCCGCCAGCTTCTTTTCGGCGTCCGCCGCATACTCCTCACCACGAGTCTGCAAGTGAGGCAGAAGCTCTTGGATATCCTTGGCAGCCGCTTCCTGAAGTTGCGCGATCACTTCTGGTGTAAGCTTGATTCCAGCAGCATTCAAAAGGGAATCGTCAAGCAGATTCATGGTCTTGGTCTCCGCATCCTTGGCATAAGGCGAGAGTTGTCCTTTGCGAATATTCGGATCGACCCAACGGGCCGTCACTGGAATGAGTTCTTCGTGGAGTCGGGCGGCGCCGTTGCCATACAACGCCAAGCGGCCGAGCAGGACGACACGCGGTATCGAATCGGTGGCCTGTGCAAAGCAGGCTCGAGAGAGATCGTGATGCACGAATCCTTGTGCAGAAAATCGGCCTAGGAGCCGCTGGACGACTCGTTGTTCGAGATGCAAGTGGACAAAGTCGTCGCCGACCATTCCGGTATCTTCAAAAACAACGGGGCGAATGGGCGATTGTCTTCGCCAGTCCCAGAGTTTCTCGTCTTTCTTGCGAGGGACACGCAATGTGTCCATCGTCTCGGCCCAGGTTGGGTCAGCACCAGAGCGTTCATCGATGCCAGGGAAGCGAAATCTGGTTAATCCGCTTTCATCCTGAATGGCTTCAAGTTTGTCGTTCCCAAGCAGTGCAAGCGAGCAAGAAATCGCAGACTGAAAATGCTCATCGCTCAGACCGATACTCTTTCGAGACTTTTCGAGGAGTGACCGAAGTCGATCGATTTGCTCGCGCAGTTTCGTTTGACGCTCGCGAGATGCTTCGAGTTCTTCTTCGATCGCAGCCCGTCGATTCGGATCGATGTCGGTCGAGTCGATCTCCGACTCCAGGTTTTGGATCGCATCGTGCCGGATGCCCAGGCTCAGGGACTTCGTTAGTTTCGCATCGATCACTTGGGACAAGCTTCCCAATTCACGCTTGATGGTTTCCGTCTTTCGAACCAATACGTGAAGGATTCGATCCTCAGGACGTTGCTCATAGACGAAGTAATGGCAGAAGACCTCATCCTTTGATTGCAGCTTTCGATCGATACGCCCATTCCGCTGTTCCATGCGACTGGGGTTCCAGGGGACATCGAAGTGGAACAGGTTGTTGCAGTGTGCCTGGAGGTTCAAGCCTTCGCGAGCTGCGTCAGTAGCGATCAGAATTCGAACGGGGTGTTTTTGAGGATGTGCGTTGAAGGCTTGCTTGATCTCTTCTCGCTTTGCCGGTGGTGTTGGACCATGAAAGATATTGATACGTGCTTCGGATCGATGGCTTCCGGCGATCGCAGCTTCGAGCCGGTTGACAAGGTACCGCTTGGTGTCATCGTATTCGGTGAAGATTAGGACTCGCGTGTCATTCCACTGGGCGTCCTTCTTTCCTAATTGCGGACACATGTTTTCGCGAATCCAATCGATTAGCTTCTGCGTGCGAGCATCCGTCTGACTGCGAGACTGTTCTGCGATATCCATCATCTCAGCCAATATCTCTTGTTCGCGTGCAAAGAGCTGCTTGGAAGTCGCATCTGCAGTTGGGCCAACCGTTGTGGCGGACACGGCCTCAACCTGCGTTTCCACTTCGATTTCCATCTCCTCTTCGGTTAGGGTTGCTCGGTCGTCGTCGTTATCGATCGAGCCTGACAGTAAGTCGGCACGAAGAGTGTGTGACGTTTCATGAGACGAGCCCAATTCATACGAGGGTTTCAGCTCTGCGGCGCGTAGGAGGGGATGATCTTCATTCGATGCTGAACCACTCTCGCTCACAGGTACTGCGTTGAGTTTTTCCCATTGTCGCTTGACGGTGTTGCGATGAACTTTTAGCGTTTTGGCGAATGCCTCGATCGAAGAAAGGAGTCGCTGTTGAAGTCCAATAATCAACAGACCTGATGCTGCTTGTTTGCTTTTGCTTTCGTTCTTCAGTCGCTCCTCTCTGGTGTTGCGGTATTCATTGAGCAGCCGAGAGAGTTTCAATTCAGGCGCATCCTCAGGCAGTCCATCGATGGTGATCTGCACAACACGACGCTTGGGAAAGCCGCCTTGGATTTCACGGATGTCTTCCTTGATCCGGCGTACGATTGTTTCATCGCGATGCTTGGCGGAAACGGGAACGCCGCGGCAGAAACGCTGTGGGTCGAGAATCTCCAATAGGGCCGAAAAACTATTGGAGTGGCCATTGTGCGGTGTAGCAGATAGGAACAGTCGGTGTTCGAATCGAGGAGCCAAATCACGGACGGATCGGGTGATCTGCGAATCGATCGCATACTTTTGGCCACTAGACGGGGCGGCATGGTGAGCTTCATCCAGAATCAGCATTGTCGCACTACGAAAAGTTCCCAGGTGATCGCGAAGTGGACCAGCGTAGGCTTCATCGATGAGCAAGCGATGCGAGATCAAGAATCGGGTGTGCGTACTCCATGGGTTGACGCTGAAGCCGCGTTCTCGACGCACGCGCTTCATGTAGTCTTTATCCAAAATCTCGAAGGTCAATCCAAAACGCGCCTCTAATTCGTCCTTCCACTGGAAGAGCATTGACGGTGGGCAGGAGACAAAAATCTCGCGGACCTTCTTTCGCAGAAGCAATTCGCGAGCAATCAATCCCGCTTCGATGGTTTTTCCGAGACCGACATCATCGGCGATGAACAGGTTCACGCGAGGCAGAAGCAGAGCCTTACGGAGCGGCTCGAGCTGATAGGCATCAAGGCGGATGCCCGCTCGAAAGGGGGACTGAAAGAGTTTCGGATCGGTCGACGTGACGCAATTCCACTTGAGCGTATTGAGATAGGCAGCGAACAACTTCGACTCATCGAATCCCTTGGCGGCGATCGATTCCCAAGCTTCGCTCGTCAGTACCTGCGGATCGAGTTCTTTTTCCCACAGTACCTCTAGTGGAGCGCCTTGGTTGTCATCATCGACGCACGACAATTTGACCAGCGTACTGTCTGCCGCTCGCTTTGGCTTTACGATCTCTTCAACCAAGTAGGTTCTTTGACGAATTCGTGCGATCTGACCAGGCTTAGGTAGTTGGGCGGTTTCGAGCATATATGTGGGATGGTGGTTTCGATGAGGGTTCTGGATTCATCTCGGGTTGTGAAGTGGTTGTGTTGCGATGTTTTCCAAAAGCTCCTTCAAATCCTACCGATCAAACGGCGGTCCAACTCCTGACCGTCCCAAGGGAAACCCAAAGGATTTCAGCCGTCTCTACAACTTCAATGAGTTTGGGCACAACCCCCAAACCCACGATCGATCGGAATTCGATTTCGTGCGTAAATTTACCAAACACTACAGCGAAATGACAGCATTGCAGGCGCGGTAAATCCAAAGGTTCAGGACATTTATCGTCCGATTTCCGCCCACAAACATGGAGAAGTCGGTGCAGAACATTGTGCCAGTTCTGTGCTAGCAAGTGACACCTTTGGACGCTTAGAAGTTGGTGGTGAAGAATGGGCGGACACCGGAGAACTCGCGGGATCGCGAGTGTTGCAAAAGTCGTGCGGTTTCGGGGGTGACGTTCCACTGGGATGGGCATCGGGCGGTCGGCGGGTTCAGATTGGTTTTGTTTGAGAAAAGTTTGGCGATTAGTTTAGCAAATATTTGTGTGAAGGTTAGGAAGAACTTCGCTGGACGGTTTATGGCCTGCAAAAAGAGGATTTGTCGGGTTGAGACCAGCCGGGGGCTGCCCGGGTCTTAGGATGCGCAGTGGGGTTCCAATCGAGGTGAGTGATTGGGGCAATGCCGGGTACTGGGCATGCCCGCGGCTTGCGGGTCGCCTGCGGCGTTTGAGGGATCATGGTGGACGATGGTTTTGAGTAAAAATATAGGAGGTCTCGCCATCGGTACGTGCGGGCTCGGAGGCCCACAGTACGGGGAAGAACAAACAGCCGGGAACAGGCTTGAGGCGTGAGGCTTGAGGCGTGAGCAAACAGCCAAACAGCCGAACAGCCCTCCGTGCTCGGTGGTACGTTCCGCGGTCGATGGGTTGTAGGGGCTTTCAATGGATAGGGTCGCTTGGTCGTTCACGCGGTGTTTGAATGATCGATAGACGACCGCTCCACGAACCCTACGAACAGCCTGCCATGCTCGGTGGTACGTTCCGCGGTCGATGGGTTGTAGGGGCTTTCAATGGATAGGGTCGCTTGGTCGTTCACGCGGTGTTTGAATGATCGATAGACGACCGCTCCACGAACCCTACGAATAGCGTATTGGAATTTGATGGTGTCTCGGTATCATCGAGCGGGTACAATCGACGGCCTCGCCGATCGCGGGCGATCGACGGAATCTGGAAGTTCACAGCGAGTGGCATCAAGAAAGGATCGGTGCATGACGCGGATCGGTAAATTCCAATGGGATGACGGTGGCCGCGCCACAAGCGGCTATGTCGGAATCACCGGTGATTGTGTCACTCGCTCGATCGCGATCGCCACAGGATTGGCTTATCGAGACGTCTACAAGACGCTCACCGAACGCTATGGCAGTACACCAC
>Ga0315907_10001930_pt1 | contig 27239 bp, 23 predicted proteins | sample LakEriMetagenome_3_FD_203525 | JGI IMG/M metagenome (GOLD analysis project Ga0315907, IMG submission 203525) | Freshwater fungal communities from buoy surface, Lake Erie, Ohio, United States - Buoy 12 MA123 | ecosystem: Environmental > Aquatic > Freshwater > Lake > Lake biofilm | place: USA...
GACCTGTGCTAATCTACACATTCCCTAAAGCAACATATTCATCGGCCAAGTTTGAAGTTCAAGTAAAGAAAGGTAGTAACACACAGCTTTCTGAACTTGTACTTGCTCACAATGGTACAACCGATGCGTTTGTAACAGTTTATGGTACAGTTGCTTCAAATGGCGCTGCATCTCCTCTTGGAACGTTTACAGCAAATACTGGTACTTTAGATAACAATGTGAATTTATATCTTCAACAAACCGTTGCAAATTCCGCGGTTAAAGTTATAGCTCATCTAATTAAGTAAGGTTGACATGGCAAACACTAATTTTAAAGTAGATAATGGATTATTAGTAAACGGTGATTCTACATTTACTTCAAATGTAGAAATTACACAACACATGAGAATTCGTCAGACTCTCGCAGTCAACGGTTCGCTAGAGGTTGTAGGAAACCTTACATTTAGTAATACGGAGATCAGCGGTGAGTTGATCCCGAATGCAAATGGTGTCCTACTTGGTAATACAACGAGAACATTCACGGTATCTGCCGACAATCTAAGTCTTTCAAACTCTATTATTAATGCCAACGGAACAACAATTAATATTCGTGCCGGCGATGGTATTATTGCAAACGCAACAGGCTTGATTGTAAACGCTTCTTCTATCTCCAATGGCATTCTAAACATTGGTCAAGGTGGCACAAATGCATCAACACGTGCCGCTGCTATAAACAATCTTCTTCCAGCTCAAGGCAGTGCAACCGGGTTCTTCCTAAGAACAGATGGTACCAACGTATCATGGATAAGTGGTATTGGACCACAGGGTGCTACTGGGGCTCAAGGTCCGACTGGCGCCCAAGGACCGGTTGGCGCACAGGGACCAATTGGCTTTACAGGATCACAAGGTGCTACTGGAGCTCAAGGAGCTCAGGGACCATCTGGCGCTACAGTTCAAGGTCCGGCTGGCGCTACTGTTCAGGGTCCAGTAGGATTTACAGGATCACAAGGTATCACTGGAGCACAAGGACCTTCTGGGGCTACTGTACAAGGTCCTCCCGGTGTTACTGTTCAGGGTCCAGTAGGATTTGTCGGATCTACCGGACCAATGGGTCCAATGGGACCAACAGGTCCTCAAGGCTCTACAGGACCAATGGGTCCAATCGGACCAATGGGACCAACAGGTCCTCAAGGTGCAATAGGTCCTATGGGTCCAACAGGTCCGCAAGGTCCAGCAGGTGCTACAGTTCAAGGTCCTCCTGGTGCTACGGTTCAAGGACCAGTTGGTCCGCAAGGTCCAGCTGGAGCAACTGTACAAGGACCAGTTGGTCCGCAAGGTCCAGCTGGAGCAACTGTACAAGGACCAGTTGGTCCGCAAGGTCCAGCTGGAGCAACTGTACAAGGTCCAACAGGCCCACAAGGACCTGCTGGTGCTACAGTTCAAGGACCTACTGGTCCACAAGGCGCAGTCGGTCCACAAGGACCTCCAGGAAGTGCAGCATCAGCAGCAGCTCCAATTCTACGTCACGTAACATCAGGTTATACTGGCGGTGGACAGGTGTTTGTGCAGGGTCCACAACCATCAGCATCAGCAACTGGCGATATTTGGATTCAAATCTAATGGCAATGCACTATTGGAACGGATCATCATGGGCAATAGTTAATAACACTTTTGATTTTCAATATGATGATGGTGGCGCAGTTTTTCGTATTTGGAATGGTTCAGAATGGTTATATACAACCAACGCTAAAGTTTATAATGGAAGTACTTGGAAGGGGTTCGTAGACCAAGTTCAATTGAGCGATGATATTGTTCAAAACCCTGGAGATGGTTTTGGAGGATCAACGGCAGAATGGGCTATATACTCTTCTGGAAATGTAGAATATTGGCCAGGCGGAAGTTATCCATGGATTGTAAATTCTGCTAATTCTGGTCAATACCAAATTTTAGTGGAAAGAGTAAGTGGCGATCCGTTAGATACAAGTTCTCCTCTTGATACATGGTTGGATCTTTCTAGCAGTTATGTTTGGAGAGTTTTTGCAAACGAGTTTAATTCAAGATCGACAGCATTTATGCGAGGCTACATTCGTCATAAAATAACTCAGGTAACAGTTGCAAGCAATTATTTTGTTTTAGACGCAGATACATCTGGTATACCATCGCCTATTTAATAAGAGAAGAGTAAATGGCAATTAAAGCAAACTTACAAATCGACCAAGGCGCTGATTTCAGTACAGAAATCGACGTGCTTGATGATGCCGGCGAAGTAGTAGATCTAACTGGTTATTCTGGTGCCGCACAAATGCGCAAGCACTATACTTCTTCTACGGCTACTGCATTTAATGTTGCCATTAATGCTTCTGGTGGCAGTGTTACGTTATCAATGAATGCTGCAACATCTGCTAACGTAACAGCTGGTAGATATGTTTATGACTGTGAACTGACAAGTTCTGGCAATACAGTCTCTCGTCTGGTTGAAGGTATTGTAACAGTTACTCCTCAAGTTACGAGGTAATCATGGCTCTCAAAGCTAGAATTGTACAGAATTCTCAGATGGTTGCAAGAGTTACCACATCAGGTGACTCTCTTGCATCATCTAAACCAGTAACTCTTAAGAATCAAATTAACGAAATTCGTAGCATTGAAGATTTTGGCGATGTTGACGAGGTGAATGTAACATCCGGTGCTACTTTAGTGTATAATTCCACAAGTGATAAATATGAAGTAAGACCGCTCGAAATCGGAGACCTCGGTAATATCGACGGAGGCACATTTTAAACTTGTTGAGGAACAATAATGGCTAACCAAATTCAGATCAAACGATCTTTAAATACTGCCACTCCTCCGTCATTAGCTAATGGTGAACTGGCTTTTACTGCAAACGGCGATCATCTCTTTATCGGGTCGAACGGCGCGTCTATCACCATTGGTGGTAAATTTAATCCTGGTGTTCTCACCGCAAATCAAGCTCTTGTTGCCAATGGCACTGGATATCTTGATTCGGTTAAGACTGCCAACCTTACTGTACAGTCGATTACCGCAAATGGTACATCAACTCCTGGTACTGGATATCTTCTCTCTGTAGATTCCGGTGGTAATACCTACTGGCTAGATCAGGGTGCAGTTTCAATTAACGTTGCTGCAGTGTATGCGTGGACAAATACACATACATTCTCTATTGGTACATCGAGCTCAAACACAACAACCGGTGCAGTTGTAATTACTGGCGGTTTAGGTGTTGGTGGCAAAATCCATACAAATGAATTTTCTGTTGGTAACTCTACAGTTAATTCTAGTCTGAGTGCTACAACACTTACTGTTGCAAACGTTTCTGCGTCTTTTGCAGTCAATGCCGCAGTCATTTCTGCCGGCAGTGGTGCTTTTATTGCCAATGCAAGTCAAATAACGCTTGCTGGCGGCGTAGGCATCTCTGCCAACGGTGGAATAGGCTCGGCTGGACAGGTTCTTCACTCTAATGGTTCTTCTGTATACTGGTCAAACACAGTAGCAGATATTACTGCAGTAACCGCAGGTGATGGTCTTACTGGTGGTGGAACAACTGGCGACGTTACTCTAAACGTTGTTGGTTCAAACAGCATTAGCGTTGCTGCTGACTCGATCAGTGTTCCAACTGGTTCTACACTTACAGTCAACTCGACTGGTGTGCATGTTAATAATGCTCTGTCGATTTCAGATCTTGTTCTTTCTGGCAACCTAACAGTTTCCGGTACGCTTACCACGATTGATACAAACAACCTTACAATTGAAGATCCTATGATTAAGGTTGCTAACGGTAACGGTACAGATACCGTCGACGTTGGTTTCTATGGTATGTTCACAAATGGCGGAACCCGTTATACCGGTCTTGTTCGTGATGCAACAGACGGTGTTTATAAGCTCTTTACCGGTCTTGAATCTGAACCAACAACAACTGTTAATACGGCGGGTGTTGGCTATGGTCTTGCAGCACTGGAAACTTATCTTTATTCCGGCGCTCTTTTATCACTTGGCAATACCTTTAGCATCACTGCAAATAGTACTATCCCAGTACATATTTCTGCTAACACACTCAAGCTATCAACACTTACATCCGGTGGCATCCTTGTTGGTAACTCAACAAATGGTATGACTAACCTTGCAGTTGGTACAGACGGATATGTGCTGCAGTCAAATGGCACATCTGTTGTTTACGGAACACTTGATGGAGGCACGTTCTAATATTATGGAAGCTGAATTTGTTAATGAGTATATCAATCGCCTGACTGCGAATTTACATGAATCCGTAAGTAAAAACGTTCTACATGAAGCAAGGCTGGCGCTACTCGAAAAGAGTTACGCCAGCCTTCAAGTAGAACATCAACAGGCTCTTCTCGAACTCGAGAAGTTAAAAAAGAAAACTAAATCTTCGGAATCTCTACAACCATAGTTGTAGAACCAATGTGACCACAACGAATTGATGGGTCACACCACAACCTAAAGCCTTTAGTAATTGCCTTTTTGCAAAAATCAGTGTCTTCGCTGATCGTATTGCTGTGATCGAGAGCAGGATGATATTCAAACTGTGGATAGCCTACACCTGCTAATACTTCTTTCTTGACAAGCACACAGCCAAAGCCACAACCACCAATGCCAACTAGATTCCAGTCCTTTGCATAGAGGTCTTCAGTTGTCATACGTGTACCAAACGGTTCGTAGATTTCAAGCATCTGTGGTTCAAGTCTCTGGCGATACACACCAGAAACCAGATCTTTATCGTGAGCAAGAAGCTTCTTTAATGTATCTGGTGGAAACGTAATGTCATGATCGACTGAAAACAAATAATCAAATCCACGTACAACCCAGTCGGCAATCAGGTTACGAACCTGATCTACTCTGTATCCATAGAAGTATTGAAAGGTTGTTTCATATCCTTCAGGAACTTCCAGATCATAGATCGATTTGAATGTATCTGCTTCGATATAACGAGCAGTTGGTATGGCAATTAAGATTTTTTTCATAACGGTCTGAGATCGATCTGTCCTGGAAAGAATGGCGAAGTGTTCAATACTTTTGCAGCGGTCTTGTTCTGTTCTTCTGCATGTACTTTGTAGTCGTTGATTGGATTCAAATCATTATAGTTAACTACAATATCTGTTACGCATACAACCTTGTTCTGATCTGCTCGTTCAATTAGATAATAGAACAATGAAGTATCACCACCTGCTCTTGGCCATTTTCCATCAATCTGTAAATCTTCTTTTGTCAAGTTTTTAACTAGCGAAGATTTAAACGTACGCAGATGCGTGTACGGCATGTTCCAATTAAATCTGTACGAACGATAGAATTTGTTTGCCTTAATTTCAGGTGGATATTCCTGAGCAATCAATGGAATGTTATCGGCCATAGACCAACATGATCCGTATGTAAACTCTGCACCTTCATGATAGAGGTTATTGTACATGTGAAAGATAGTCGGATCGTTGACAAGTGAATCATCACCATCAAGAAGCATGATATACTGTTCTGTTATCAATTGCTTGATCGTATCGTAGTGATTTGCAACAGCGCCAAGATTCTCTTCGTTTTGTAGAAGAGTAAAGTGCCAACGTTGCCATTGTGGAAGCGAGTTGATGGTTTCCTTGGCGACCTTCACTGTATTATCTGTTGAGTAATCATCAATAATATACATGTGATAGTCAGTATAATCTTGTGCGGCTACAGATCGAATACACCTTTCGATGTATGCTTCAGCATTATATACAGGTGTAATAATAGCTATAGATTTTTCATCTGAGATCTTAACTGGTTGGAGTTCCTCTGCATTCAAGAACCGACGGTTGAATACTTTACGAACCTTATGGTTAATCTTTGTAACCTTACGATACTCATCAACAGGTAAGTATTCACCAAGTTTCTTATACAGATGTTGCTTCCATTGAAGAGCAACCGTATCCCAAGTACAAATATCTTTCACCTGGTTACAAGCATACATCTTCTGCTGGCGCAGATAAGGATTATTATATGCTTCTACGACCTTGTCAACAAATAAATTCACCTGGTGTTCTTGGTTCAGCCAGTGCATTGCCCAGTTTGGTTCAACAGGATATTTAATCTTCCACGATGCTAGATCGATTGCCGTCTCTTCGAGGGCACCAAACTGACATGTAATGAGTGGCACATTATGAGCCAGTGCTTCAAGTGTAGAGATGCCAAACGTCTCTGGAAAACCTACAGGATATATCATGTAGGAAGCTTTGCGTAGGATATCCGAGATCTCTTGCTGAGTAATTACTCCGGTGAACTCAATGCTGTGCCCATGATGCAGCATAAGTTCAGTCCAGTCCTTCTGCTGCTGGTCTGGTTCTGCCGCTTCACGGAACTTATAGTAGCCACCGACGATCTTAAGTTTTGCATCTGGAATACGGCGCTTCACCTCTGGCCAGATCTGTTTGACAAGAGGAACCATTCCCTTGGTCACAGATGCATTGAATACAAAGAGGTTCGGATCCTTGTCACGAATATCAATCCAACCTGGATTCATATTACCTATACCATTGCGTGTCAGAAAAATATGATTTTTCAGAACATCATAGTTACGACGGAATCCGTGATCGCAATGAGTAACATAACCTGTATGCCAGTCAGAGAGCGTAAAGATCTCTTGGAGCTTGCCGACATTAACTAGATATTCGATCTGATCATCGCCTTCACAGAAGGTATCATGCATCCAGAGAGCGACATGTTTTGCTTCTAGTACAGTTCCCCAGTCTTCTGCAATTGGTTTAATTGAACGAGAAACAACAACCACATCATATTTTAAACACTGGATTTTGGCGTTTTCGACTGGTGAGTATTTTACATCATTGTAAATACCAGGTTTAGAGTCGTCTGACATGCAGTCGTTATAAACGGTAACATCAAAGCCTATCTTGGCAAGTTCTTCGGACATGCGAATTACGGCCGATTCAGATCCTCCAAGTCCTCTTTTTTCAAGAGTGGATCCGTCATAGGTCAAGCCGAGTGTATCTATAAAAGCAATCTTCATCATAGTTCCATTATAAATAAAAACAATAATACTGTCAACTAAATAGTTGGCTTACAAGATATATATCTGCTTTGGGGAGCCATATGGCAAACAATAAGATTCAATTCAAACGTACGACTATTTCTGGCCGTACACCAAACACCACAAACTCTGGCAACACATCTTATATTGATGCTGGCGAGTTTGCAGTTAATCTTACTGACCATAAAGTCTACTCCTCAAACGGATCTGTTGCATTTGAAGTCGGTGCAAATCTAGCCTCGTTGAATGTTGGTGGTAATGTTACAATTGGTGGTAACCTCAGTGTAACTGGTACAACTATCAGTATCTCAGGCAATAACCTGTCTATTACTGATAACATGCTTTATATGAACCAAGGTATTCTTGCTACGGTTACGAATGCTACTGGTAATGGCTCTACTGTTACGTTTGTTGCAAACAACAACTTCTCTGCTGGATGGGATGTATTTGTTGCCGGCATTTCGCCAAGTTCTTTCAACGGAACTTATAACAACATTCTATTTGCCAATGCTACTCACTTTACTGTTTCAAATACCAATGTAGATTCATATAGCTCTGGTGGTACTGCTCGTGGTAAGACCGACTCGAATCCTGATATTGGTTTCTCGGCAGGATATAACGACGGAACGTATCATCACACTGGCTTCTTTCGTGATGCGACTGATGGTCGATATAAAGTCTTTGATAGTTATCTTCCAGAGCCAGACACTTCACCGTTTATTGATACAGCAAATGCCAGCTTTAAGATTGCTGACTTCCAAGCAAATACTCTTTATGCAAATTCAATCTATGCCAATGGATCTCTAGGTACTGCAGGCCAAGCGCTTGTTTCAGACGGAACTTCAGTATACTGGTCAAACAATCCAGGTTATACTGGTTCGACAGGAGCTACTGGAGCACAAGGTGCTCAGGGTGCACAAGGACCAGCAGGAGCTCAAGGACCAACCGGCACACAAGGTCCTACTGGAGCACAAGGCGCTCAGGGTGCACAAGGTGCTATAGGTTTTACTGGTTCTGCTTCTACAGTCGCTGGTCCAACAGGTCCACAGGGTGCTACTGGCCCACAAGGTGCAACTGGACCACAAGGACCTCAGGGCGTTATTGGTTTCACTGGTTCTGCTCTTATGGGAGCAATCAACTGGGTTCAGAATACTGCTCCGCAGATTTTTGTAACTACAAGCGATTCGGTCCCTAAAGCAATAGCATCGGTAACTATCACAACTAGTGGTTCACCTGTACAGATTGGTGCATACGGTGATGCAGAAAATAAAGCAGTTGGGTCTTGGGGTAAGTTGCAACTTTGGCGTGGGTCAACACCTATTAGTGGCAACGTTCACTATGAAGGATCTGCCGGCAGTGAAAACAGTCCATTTGCATTTACACACATCGACAACCCTGCAGCTGGAACGTATACTTATTATCTCTATTGCACAGTTACTCAGGGTGGCAATACGCATTTTGGTGAAACATCTGGTCCTACGTTAAATGCTATCGAGCTTCAGAACGTTAAAGGTGCACAAGGTCCTACAGGTACACAAGGAGCAACCGGTCCACAGGGTGCTATAGGTCCTCAAGGTGTGCAGGGTGCTACGGGTGCTCAGGGTCCGACTGGTGCTCAAGGACCTACAGGACCGCAGGGAGCGATTGGCTTCACTGGATCTGCTGGTATTCCTGGTGCACAGGGCCCACAAGGAGCTACTGGTGCTCAAGGACCTCAAGGACTTACTGGCCCACAAGGAGCTACTGGTGCTCAAGGTCCTCAGGGAGCGACTGGGCCACAAGGTGCCCAAGGACTTACTGGTCCTCAAGGTGCTACTGGTCCACAAGGAGCACAAGGAGTTACCGGTGCTCAAGGTGCGCAGGGTCCTGCGGGAGCACAAGGTCCACAGGGCGCAACAGGTCCACAGGGTGTAATAGGACCAATGGGACCAACCGGACCGCAAGGTGCTACTGGTCCACAAGGAGCTACAGGTCCACAGGGAGCGATTGGCTTCACTGGATCTGCTGGTATTCCTGGTGCACAGGGACCTCAAGGTGCTACTGGTCCACAAGGACCTACTGGTCCACAGGGTGCTCAAGGTCCAATTGGTTATACCGGATCGTGGGGTGGAACTGCTCAAGCTAATGTGAATATGAATGGTTATAGCATTACAAATGCTAATACCATTGTTGCAACAAGCACATCAATTATGGGAGCGCACCGCAAATATTATCTTGGAGCATTGGGTGCTGCTGGTACACAAGCTAGACGCCATGAAATTGCCAGACTTTATATTGATTTTAATGACTGGCATGGGGCTGGTACTACATTTGTAGAAATCCACAATAACTACTATTACGGCGGTGATTATCAGCGCTGGTCAATTTCCTATGATTATAATAACGTACACTGTTATCTTATAGCAGGTGCATCTCCTCGCGGAAGACATGCACAGGTTGCTTGCAGTTCTCCAGTTCAAGTGTCTGGTGATTTTTATTATATTTCTGTTTATGTTGATGTGATGTATTACACTACATACCAAACTTATATTGAAACCAGCTGGCCAGAAGTTACTTCTCATGGTGCACATGGCGGTAACATACTTGTATATCAATCACCATCTGCAACAAACATTTCTGATTTTACAGCTCCTACAATTGTTTACACAAACAATTCTTTGCAAAGTGGGGCAGATGTTCGTGCGCCTGTTTTCTATGATAGCGATGACACTGCTTATTACTCTAATATGGCGGGTGGTTCAAATCTTTATACTACAAAATTCAACACTGCAACTAACGGAGCAGCTGGACGTACAGTAGTTATTAAAGACGCGACACAAAGCGAGATACTTTTTGGAAATTATCCAGGAGGTTGGACATCTGCGCTTCAAATTCAAAACAATGATAACTCTGACTTTGTTTGGATTAGTCCGTTAGATGTTAACAACAATGCTAGAATTAGAACTGGTGGCTGTGGCCTTGATTTCTATACAGATGGTACCAACGATACCGGAACGTATTCGTTATTTGTTGGAAGCGGCTATGCAACAGGGCAAGTATCTCTTCGTGCACCTGTTTTCTATGATTCGAATGATACTGGTTACTATGCAGATCCTACAGGTTACTCTCAGCTGTGGAGTGTAGCTATTAGAGGAGATCAAAGTGCTCAAGGAACGGGTAACCAATTATTCTTATGGGATAGTGGTAACACTACCACGTCTGCCATTGGATTTAAAAATGTTGGCGGTGTTTGGGCAACGCACGGCGCAGCAACCGCAAGTTATAACACATACTTTACAATGGATACGTCTGGCCGAGCATGGATATTCCGTCGCGCTACCGTAGGTGGAAACGATTTTACCGGGGTGAATGTTGCATCTATCACGAATACTGGTATCGCGCAGTTTGATGGCTCTACCCGTTCTCCTGTCTTCTATGATAGTGATGATACCACGTATTACTTTGATGGTGCAAGTACAAGTAGATTAAATCAAGCTCGATTCCAAAACCGAATATCAGTCGGTGATGGTTCTGGAACACCATTCCTCAATGGAGGATCACCAGGCGTATGGCTCAGTTTTAACGGTGGATCTGATATATTCATGGGTTCTGAAAACAGCGGTTCTGCTGGTTTCTATTTGGGCGCTTGGAGATTTACAGTAAATAGTAGTGGATCTGCAACAGCTAGCGCTGACTTCCGTGCTCCTATCTTCTACGATACAGACGACACGAATCGATACGTTAATCCGAATGGCACTTCGCAGTTAGTAACAGTTGAAACTCGCGCTGGTAGCGGATTCAGGTCCTTTATTGATGGGTCGTCGAGTATTGCAAGCAGCATTTACTTTGCTAATGCTGGTAATACTCGTGCAATGAATTGGCAACTTGACGAGAATAACGATGCTGCTCTATGGGGATACGATGGTACCTCATGGGGTAAGAAAATTACCATTGGCCAAAACAGAACAATCGAACAGGGTAATAACTTTGCTCACCCTGAAATCGAGTGGTCTGCTGCTGGATCCTCAACTGGCGAAGTAATATTCTACTTGCCTGGTACTACGGCGAACTATGGTATGGTTCACATGGTATTTGATATCTACGAATACACTGGACAATACACCGCAACTGTAATCATTGGCGGTCACAACTGGAGCAGCTCGTGGTATAATACAGGTTGTAATATTATTGGTTATACAAACAAGTCTATTCGTCTTGGTGTAAAAAACGATGGTACGAACAACCGATTCTGTGTTGTATTTGGTGGTACAACTTCATCCTGGAGTTACGGAACGATTCGTCTTCGTAAGATTCATAATGGATCGTTTTATGATGGTGTAATGAATCTTGCTGGCAACTGGTCTGTGTTCCAAACCACGACAGAAACATTTGTTAATATTAGTGGCGATCTCAGAAACACCTATGCGCCGGTGAACTTAGAAGTAGGAAACATTGGCTACGCTTATGCTAGTTTCCGCGCTCCTATCTTCTACGATAGCGACAATACATCCTATTACACCGACCCTAATAGTCTTTCCAACCTAGTAACCATTTACGCCACAAAAGGCGGTGCAAATAATACTGCAGCTATCCAAGTTCGTGGAGGTAATGCAGGATATCCACGTATACAGACTTATGGTCTCGATGCCGATGGTGCCGCATGGATGGGTCTTGGTACGGACATGGGTGGTGGCCCTTATGAGCACTCGGTTTATTTTCCCAACGGTGCTAGCGGTAACGGGCGTCTATCAATCGGCGACTATAACGGCTCGACATACAACCCGCGCCTCTGGGTATTTACAACGTATACACAGATCAACAACTCAACCCGCTCACCGCTTTTCTATGATAGCGATAACACTGGATATTATACCGATCCTGCTAGTACGTCTATCTTGGTCAATATGTCACTTGGTGGTGGTCAGACAGTAAACGGCCAATCACACTTCCAGTGGGAAGGTGCGACATACAGAAACCCAGGCGATCACACTCCTGGTCTGTTAGTTCGTGCAGATAATGCTACAGCTGGTATCAACGGATCGCGTCCTGCAATTTCATTGTATAATGAAAACGGTGGCGATGAAACAACAGTAGCTATGGCATTCGTTTCTCGCGAAGCGCAAGGCAGTGGCAATGCTGTTAACTTGGCTGGTATTGTTGCCAAAAAACAAATTGCTGGTGACAGTGGAAACTGGACCCAAGGCTCGTTAACATTTTACACTCGCTACGGCGGTACGCGAAATGATGCCATTTACATAGATCAATCTGGCTATGTTACCATTGGCGGAAACGAAAATCAAAACGCCTACAATGCTGTAACTGGTCGTCGTCTAATGTTTGGTAGTGCTGATAGTGATGCTCAAGGTAACTACTACATTGGGACAAACCTGGAAGACTATGGTGGTAATTATAATAAGCTAGACTTACGCTGGCATACGGGTATACGTATGGGCGCGCAAGCTAATTATGGTGGTATTCGTTTCTATGATTCGGAAGATTTGGGAACAGAGATATTTGCTGTCGGCAAATCTGGCAATTTTGCCCAAGCAGCCAATAGTTTAAGAGCTCCTATTTTCTATGATAGCAGCGATACTGCTTTCTATACCGATCCTGCTAGCACATCCCAGATTGTGAAGCTACGCGTCATCAGCGCAGGTAATCAGGCTGGTGGTAATATTAAGATGGGGCAGGCTGGAGAAGGAGCTAATAAGTGGTCTTATCTAACTGGATCACACTATAACGATACGTCTGAGAGCGAAGGCGTATCGATGATTGGCTTGTATGCTTCGTCAACCGAAAACCAAGTTGTTATTGGTGGATCCATTTACGAAGCCAATCCTGCTACGACAATTAATTTCTATACTCATAATGCTATCACACATGGCACTGGAGGATCGCTGCGACTGAGCATTGGTAATGACGGCGCAGTGGTCGCTCAGGTTGATATGCGCGCACCTATCTTCTATGATAGTAACAACACCGGCTATTACGTAAATCCAAATGGCAGTTCATATCTCTACAGCCTCTCCCTATCGGGCAGTGCATACTTCCAGCCAAATTCATGGATACAATTCAATGGATCCTATGGACTTTACTGGCCAAATACAAATGATGCGCATATACATGGCAACGATCTTTCTAGCTATGGATCTGTTGCTATTCGTGGGTCCCGAAACGGTTGGCGCGGGATACATTTCTATGAGGGTGGAAATACTCCTCACCTAATGTTTACAGGCGCCAATGGAGGTTTCTATTTTGAGACTGGTGGGCGTTGGGCAGCTTACTATAGTTATGCTGATAACTGCTGGGGCTTTGGTACATCGTCTACTTCGGCTTCCTATAATATCTATTGTCCTACTGGAATATATTCAGGTGGACGTGTTGATGGTACTATCTTCTATGATAGCAACAACACCGGCTACTACATGGATCCCACCGGAACATCGTATTGGGCTACTTCACAACAAAACGGATTTCATTATTTTAACCAAAACTACGGTCATGGTATTGTAGGCCTATACGCATCGACACGCTTCCAGTGTGTTTATGCAATGGGCGATGCTTATAAGGGTAATGCAGACGGAACAAGCCTTTCTGGAGCATATGGTCTCTGGTGGTCTTATCCTTCAGCAGGTGGTCCAGCGGCATCATTGTCTTCGCACGGTCTGATGTGTATTGTGAATGGAACAAACGTAGCTCAGTTAGATTCAAGTACAAGAGCAAACGGAGACATGCGTGCTCCTATCTTCTACGATCTCAACGATACCGGTTATTATACTGATCCAAACGGCACGTCCATTCTATATAAAACGGAACTTATCAATCTACGTTGTGGGTTTGATAGATCTTGGGATAACTACCCTGGTATTGCTGTACGAAATACAACTGATCAGGGTCCTCAAGGAGACTTCCGTATCCATGGATTGGGTGGGGCTAACGGCGGAGACTTCTCGGTAAGATTGCTAGTGGACGGCAACGTTCAATCTCTTGCAGATTTGGTTGCCGGCGGCGCACTTCGAGCACCAATCTATTACGATAGCGATAACACTGGATATTACGCCAATCCAAACGGCGCATCCCAATTCTCGTCGGTTTACGCTAATGATTGGTTCCGTTCTCAGGACAACACTGGCTGGTATCAACAAACCCATGGTGGTGGAATTTGGATGAATGATAGCACTTGGGTGCGTGTTTATAACTCTAAGGCATTCTTGGTAGATAACCAGATCGCAGCCACTGGTAACATTACGGCTTATTACTCTGACGAACGTCTAAAGACTAAGACAGGCAACCTTGACAATGCACTTACTAAGGTTAAATCTCTTAGTGGCTTTACATATATAGAAAATGATTTAGCCCGTTCACTGGGTTATAAGAACGAAAAGCAGCAAGTTGGTGTATCTGCTCAACAAGTGAAAGCAGTACTTCCAGAAGCAGTTGCTCTTGCTCCTGTGGATTATGAAACACTTGAAGATGGAACAATTGTTTCTAAGTCTGGTGAAGAATATCTGACCGTAGACTACTCAAGACTGGTTCCACTTCTTATCGAAGCAATCAAGGAACTGACTGCAAAAGTAGAAGAGCTGGAAGCTAGATGACAAATATAGTATACACATCGACAAATACTTCTTTACAGGCAATTGATACTTTCAATCTGCCAACAGAGAAGATTATTCACTATGACGTTTATATAACAACTGGAAACACTACTCATTACTCGACGCTTGATATTAGTCATGATGGAATCCAAACATCTGAGTACCAGTATTCTATGGCGAAGAATGGAATCACTCCACTTGAGTATATTGTTTCGATTGCAAACAATGTTGGAATTGTTAGTGTAACACCTGCAGCGATTCCTACAACATTTAGTATTGAAAGAATACCGGTCGCTTGTAATCTTTATTCTGAGAATACATTAAGTGGTAGAAACATCAAGACTACAGAAGGTCTTGGTATTTACTTTGATGGTGCCAATAACATTACTGTTCGTCAGTCAAATAATAATGTATTCACTTATGCGAATGCTTGTGTGACTTCGGGTGTAATGGGTCCAATCAAAACAAAATCAAATCTATTATCAGACTGGACTGTTGCAAACGGAAGTATTCAAACAACTGATGGTAGTTATTTAGTTGCTGTTTCTTCTGGTCAGAAAGATAATAGCCTGACTCAGACCATTCCTGTTTCAGTTGGCAAAAGATATATTCTATCTGGTAGTGCATACTATACAACAGATCAAAACTATTCATTACAATCAGAAGACAGAGATTCTGGACCATCAAGAATTGAAGTTGGTAGTAACTTTGGTGATAATGATTTTGGTGGTTACATTGCCACTACATCTGAAACTGCATTCTCGGTTGTCTTTGCTCCTACTTCAGATACAGTTCATGTCTCTGCTGGCTTTGGTGATATTAATAATAGAATCTTTATCAAAGATTTTGATTTAAAAGAATACGTGCCTTTCCATACATATAATCAAGACGAAGGTTCCATATATATCAAGTGGAATGCAGTTGTTGCCGGAAATACCGTACTCAGCTTAAACTCAAGTAATGCAAACAATCGAGTTTACGTAGACGGGTCAAATAATATCTTCATAAATACTGTTAATTGTGGCCCACAACAAGTAACAAATAAAGTTGTTTTAAATTACAGTGCAAATGGAATTGTAGCAAGTCGTAATGGCAATGCAGTAGTAACGTCTATTGATACTTTTAATAAGTATATTGCCAATGCGGTTTTTGTTTCGGTTCCTCATGAATTTGCTTATATGTCAAATACCATCTCTAACACTATGTTGGTAACGTTATCGAATGTCTAAAGATACGATTCACTTATTTAATAACCTGTCAGTAAAAGGTCTGGTAGCCAATGGCTTTATCGGATCAACTGGTCAGGCACTACTTTCGAATGGAACAGGAGTTTACTGGGGATCTGGTGCTGGATTCACCGGATCGAAAGGTGACAAAGGTGAAGATGGTATCTTTGGTGGTGCTGCTTTTGACTATACTTATAGCACAAATACAGATCTTTCTGATCCTGGTGATGGTGTTCTTAAGTTTAATAGTACAAACCTATCAACTGCTACAACTCTTATCATTCATGATAATGATGATAACAATGTTTCTATCAACAACTTCTTGCAAACGATTGATGATTCTACTTCAGCAATCAAAGGCCACTTCACTGTAACTGAGAAAGCAAACACTGCCAACTTCTCTCAGTTCTCAATTACCGGCAATCACGTTGATGGCATAACCAGCTTTCAGGTTCCTGTAGCATATCTTGCTGGTGCAACATCACTTTCAAATGGCCTTGATATTATTATCACCTTTGCAAGAACCGGTGATCGTGGTGATACAGGATTTACGGGTTCACGAGGAGCACAGGGTCCGCAAGGAGCTACTGGTGCTCAAGGAGCAATGGGACCACAAGGAGCTACTGGTGCTCAAGGAGCTACTGGTGCTCAAGGTGCTACCGGAGCTCAAGGTGCAATTGGATACACTGGTTCACAGGGTGATATAGGTTATACTGGATCTGCATCTACAGTTGCTGGTCCTCTTGGATATACTGGCAGCCAAGGAGATACAGGACCTCAAGGAGCAGGATTTACTGGTTCTCAAGGTATTACAGGTGCACAAGGACCAATAGGTACTCAAGGACCGACTGGTCCGCAAGGTGAAATTGGCCCGCAAGGACCACAGGGTGTAATTGGTGCACAAGGACCGTCTGGTATTACAGTTCAAGGTCCTCCTGGTGCTACTGTACAAGGTCCGACTGGTGCAATGGGTCCGACTGGTGCTCAAGGTCCGACTGGTGCAATGGGTCCAACGGGCGCAATGGGACCAACTGGGCCAATGGGTCCAACTGGACCGCAAGGTGAAATTGGCCCACAAGGTGTTACTGGTGCTCAAGGTCCGACCGGCTCACAAGGAGCTCAAGGACCAGTAGGATTTACTGGATCTGCTGGACCTGCTGGTGCTACAGTTCAAGGACCGGCCGGCCCTCCTGGTGCTACGGTTCAGGGTCCAACTGGAGCACAGGGACCGGCAGGACCTCCAGGTTCTACTGTTCAGGGACCAACTGGTCCACAAGGTCCTGCAGGTCCAGCCGCGCTTCCACAAAATCCTACTGGAACCACATACGGAGATGGTGTAAGTAGTGTACCACCATATTTGTTGTCACAGGCTGTAGGTGACAATGATGGTTGGAGATTGTACGGAGAATCTCCTGCTACGAACCAAGTTCGTATGGTATTTGAGCTTGTTGATGATATTGAAGATTATCTAACTGATCAGTGGGTTTTTAGAAATAAAAGAACTTATACTGACTATGTTGCCAGAAACGAATTTAATATTTCTGGTGCCGGTGATTCTTATTCAAGAACATCTAGCCGAGCACCTATATTCTATAATATTCCCGACACTGCCTATTACATAGATCCTAACGGTACATCAAACCTAGCTGGAGTAGATATAAACCTAATCGCGCGAATTATTACCGGGAGTGTAGGCACAGGCAATACAACTAACGGGTTAGTTTTCGATGGTAATTATACTAACGGTCAATATAGACACCGTTTTCGTAAGTTTGATGATGGTGGAGGAATTCCTCTCTATCTTGATTACGCTGCTGGTACAGCGAACTCTTATACGGCACTAATGAAGTTTGGGCCAAATACTGCTGATGGATCTTATCTCACTGTTTATGGAATAGTGGCAAGCAACGCAGATATGCGCGCCCCTATCTTTCGTGATAGTGATAGCACTGGTTATTATGTTGATCCTGCCAGCGATTCCACGCTTGCTAATGTGGTTCTTGCTAGCACCGTTGACTCTGCATTGTATTATGATACCGCGCTTGAAATACGCGAACGCTCGTACGCTGGTGCACAGACCACCTCATATAACAACGCCCCTCGACTTAGCTTTCATTGGGGTGGAAGAGTAGCGTCCCAGTTAGTCTTGGACAGCGCTAACGTACTTAACTTGATGAATGGCGATTGTACAGGATGGACCACATTTAGAGCTGGTGATATTATCGGTAACATTCTAACGGATAGAGAAGACTCAGCCTTCTTTGTTAATCCTAATGGATCCAGCGTCCTAAGCAGTCTGACCGTAGGCGGCTCCGCAGTTATGAGAGGTGTTGGAGCTCCTAGCACTGACAATACTAACTGGAATACTCTAGGCAATGCTGTCAATACTATCAATGAAATATATCAAAATCATTTTAATATTGGTGGAACGGGCAACTCTAACTTCCCTACAACTGCTGCATACAAATATGGAACACTGATTAATTTCAGTGCTAATGCTAATGCGCGCGCTCAAATGTATATTTCTCATGCAGGGAACGATTTAATCTTCCGTGGCGGCTGGACTGATTCTAGCTGGCAGACGTGGAATAGAGTACTTACGGATATAAATTACAATAGCTACGCTCCGACTCTAACAGGCACCGGCGCATCTGGAAACTGGGGTATTAATGTTACCGGCACTGCTGGATCGATTTCGGGATTCAACAATCCAACAACAGCTCCGACTGGAAGCACCATTGCATATCGCGATGCTGCTGGTGATATTGCGGCTCGTGAAATCATTCTAAGTTCGGGCCTTTCTGAACAGACTCCTACAGTATTGACGTCAATGTACCCTACAACCAATCAGTTGGTTCGTACAACACCTGGTGCTGTTGCAGTTGCTATTCGCGGTGCTGCTTCGGGTAACTGGAGTATCAATGTTTCAGGGACCGCTCAATATGGAAATTATTTAAACTCGACTAGAGACACTCCATCTGATTCCTTACAATATTGGCAGGCTTCAGGTCTTGGCACAAATGAGGCACCATCAGGGGATTGGCACAACACAATAAGAATGGGCCACGGATCTCCGTTATCTTATTATAGTAACACACTTGCAATTCGTATGACTGGTACTGGTGTAGGTGACATATACACTCAGACTATTATGGGCGGTACCGCGCAAGGCTGGAAAAAACATTGGAATGATGGAAATGACGGCGCTGGTTCTGGTCTAGATGCTGATTTGCTTGATGGTTTTCATGCATCAAATGGAGTTGGTGCAAATACAATTGTAACACGACAGGAAAACGGTTATACTTTCCTGAACTATATTAATAGTAATACTGGCAATAATGAAAATCCGACTATTGGACAGTTCATTACTGTTAATAGTAGTCTTGATGGTTATTATAGAAAATCTTCGGTTCAGCATGTATTGAATTCGTTTACGTCTCTCAGCGCCACATGGACTGGTGTTCAATATTTCCAATCTAACAAAAATACAACAGATACTGGGCAACAGCTACAAGCATATTCATCATCTGGTGGCGCAACTATGTCGTTCCACAGAGCTGGTGTATTTGCTGTTAATATGGGACTTGATTCAGACAACGTATTTAGAATTGGTGGATGGTCAGCATCGGCCAACTTACTTCAGATGGATATGTCTGGCAACCTGACGATGCTTAACAACATCACAGCATATTCAGATGCTCGTTTGAAAAAAGATATTGTCAAGATTGATAACGCTGTTGAAAAAGTAAGCAGATTAAACGGTTATACATATACACGTATAGATACTAATACAAGACAGATGGGTGTAATCGCTCAGGAAGTAATAGAAGTAATTCCTGAAGTTGTGCTTGGTTCAGAAGAAACCAACTATAGCGTAGCTTATGGCAACATGGTTGGTCTCTTAATTGAAGCAATTAAGGAACAACAAACACATATAAATAGACTAGAACAACAAATTAACTCACTCAAAGAGGATAAATAAAAATGGCACTTACTTATACTTGGAAGATTAAGAGTCTGAAGAAGCAGGACGATCCTTCTGCAGAACTTAATGACATCATCGTCCAAACATATTGGGAATGCACAGGAACTGACGAAGACGATAATTCGGGTACGTTCAACGGTGCAACTCCATTTGACCCAGATCAGGTCGACGCTGATAATTTTACCACATATGAAAATCTAACTGAAGCTCAGGTTCTTGGTTGGATTCAGGATGTGGTAAATGGTAACCCTGGTTATAAAGCTCACATTGATGAGCAAATTCAAAAGCAGATTGATGCTATCATTCGTCCGATGGTTGAAGTCAATGCTGATGCTCTACCTTGGGCACCTCCAGGTTCAAACACTGTACCAACTCCAACACCAGTATCTAATACTGTTTCATCTAACACAACCCCAACTGCCAATACATAATTCAAGGAGAATATATCATGGCTACTAATCCAGAACTCGATCCAATGCTTGCTGAAAACCAACAGGCTCAGGCTCAACAGGCACCTACTGTAACACTCACAGTAGACGTCAATGAATTGAATGTTATCATGGGTGGACTGCAGGAACTTCCACACCGCGTGGTCGATCCTATCCTGAAGAAACTCTTCCAACAGGCTCAAGCACAGCTAGGACAGCCACAAGGCTAATAAATGACCCTACAGACCTCTGGCGCCATCACATTAGCTCAAATTCAGACGGAATTTGGTGGCGCCAACCCTATTGGACTAAATGAATATTATTCAGGGGGAGCTAACGTTCCCTCTGGTACATATAATTCCTCTGATGTAGTAATTCCTACATCTGGCACAATCAGTTTTAGTAACTTCTACGGAGCAACGAAATTTGTTGCAACGAATAGAAACTATACATCTGCTACCACAGGGGCTACCGAAACCATTCCAGCTGGAGCTCAGCTAGTTGTCATCGAAGCTATTGGTGCTTCGGGTGGCGGCGGTGGTGGAGCCACTGGTGGTAAAGGTGGGGCAGTATTATATAGTGGTGGCGGTGGAGGATCTGGTGGTCTAACTCGTACTTCTATAGCAGTCAAAGCTAATGGTCGCACATTCACATACACAGTAGGCGCCGCTGGTGCAGGAGGAGCTTTCAACACTTCTGGTGCCGCTGGTGGTGCATCTACAGTAACAAGCGGGTCGATATCGCTCACATCAATGTCCGGCGGTGGCGGCGGTGGTGGTATAGGCGGTGCAGGCGGAGCAGGCGGAGCCGGTGGATCAGCGTCTGGTGGAACAGTTGTTAATACGACCGGGAATGCAGGCGCAACTGGAACCACTGCTGGCTCGGCTGCTGGAGGAGCAGGACTCAGTGGCAGTTATAATACTGGATCCGCTGGTGGCAACGGAGGATACGGAGGTAATGCCGGCTCATCCGGTGGTGCTGGGAAAATATACTTCGCTTATACATAATTTTTGGTGATTTGTTATGATTGACTTTATCTTTAACCCTTCTTCTGTAGCAGTTATAGGAGCATCTAATAACCCTGACAAATGGGGTAATTGGATATCTAATTGTCTTTTGAAACACAAAGACAAAAGATCTGTATATCTTATAGATAAAAACAAATCCATAAAAGACATACCTCAACCTTTAGACTTAGTTGTTATATGTGTAGCAGTTGAAGAAGTAGAGTTTGTTGTCGATCAGCTATTAGAAATAAATACCAAAGCTATCATCTGCATCACAGCAGGCTTTAGTGAAAAAGGCAATAGCGAACTAGAACAACGGATAGTAGATAAAGCCAAGCAAAACGGCACAGTGTTCATCGGACCTAACTGTGCTGGTATATGGGATGCAAACACACCCATAGACTGTCTCCCATTAGGAGATTTTATGCCAGGTAATGTAGGAGTAATTTCTCAGAGCGGAGGTCTTGTTGTAGATCTTGCTGAAAGATTAAAACCTACTGGTATCGGATTCTCTCGTGTGATTACTATTGGTAATCAGAATGGCGTGGACCTCAAAGATATCATTCAAAGTCTTAACGACGATACCCATACCGAGATCATTGCAATGTATTGCGAGGGCGTTGATAAGATTCCTTTCGAATACATTCAAACACTAGCCAAGCCTTTGGTCTTATACGTACCATGGGCGACACCGGCAGCTATCAGAGCAGCAAAGCGTCACACAGGTTCGGATCTTTCTATTGCATTGAATGTTGCTAGAAACATGATGGATTTCACTGCCATGATCCAGTATGTGAATTCATGGCAGCCTAAATCAGCTGCAAAAAGAACAATGCTAGTAACTGACACGGGCGGGTATGGAGTCATACTTTCAACCTCGGCTGAGTTCAATAGCTTGCTCATAGACGAACCATCAGAAAAGCTTATATCAGAAATAACTAATGTAGTATCAAATCAATCCACTGTTGCCAATCCAATCGATATGGTTGGAAGTTCTGCTGGGTTTACAAAAGACGCTGTTGAGGTAATGAAGATCCTACAGCAGTCAGATGAGATTGATAATATTATAATGCATGTTCATGTCGAAAGAGATGCCGATCAGGACTATCAATATGCAACACAACTAGCAAACGCTGTTCGTCAAGGCGGCAAGCCTGTTATATTTACGTGCTTTAACTATAATACGAGTGGTGTAAAAGCTCTTCTTAAAAACAGGATGGTCGTTTGCAGAGATCCTGATGTTGCAACTGCACTAATGAAAAACGTATGCAACTGATTGATGACATAGTAGTAGGTGACAATATGTTTACCGGCGAGGAGTTATTAAAACTTATAGAGCTGTGTGAACAACGGATTGCTATTGATGGTATGCCAGATCGTACAGACACAGACATGTCCACTCTTTCATATGATGGTTTTTGTTGCTTTATCAAAAAAGATCCTGAAAGACAATTCCTATTCAACAGATTTGGTGAATACGCAAAGCGCATAAACGAAAGCTACTTTGGCTTAGATATAACATCAGCACTGCCTCAAGGTATCCTATATTCGAAGTACGATACACCGGGCCGCCATGTGGGATGGCATACAGACAAAAAAGAACATTCAAAGAGTGTTGCGTCTAGTATGGTTCGTAAAATGGTTGTGGTCCTACAGCTATCGGATCCATCAGAATACGAGGGGTGTGATATTGAAGTCATGACCGACCAAGGTCTTCGCCAGGTTCCAAAAGGAAAAGGAACATATTATAGTATTCCAGGCTACGTACCACACCAAATAACACCTTTAGTATCGGGAGAAAGAAAAGCCCTGATTATGTGGTTTATCGGCCCGCCATTCAAATAAGGAAACATTATGTTAGATGAAGCAGTGGGCAACAATCCATACGAACACTTCTATCTTCTTAAAGAGACAAGAGAGAGAACGCTCTCCCTCAAAGATATTATGGCAGGTATTATTAAACCAGGCATGTCTGTATTGGATCTAGGAACTGGTGCATTAGGTAATCTTGCTATTATGGCAGCTAAGATGGGCGCCACTAGAGTAGTAGGAGTCGACTGTGGTAATGTCAATATGGCGCGTAAGCTAGCGGAAGAAAACAACGTTAATGTAGAGTTTATTCAGCAGGACTTTAAAGATCTTGATCTTGACGGTGAAACGTTTGATGTAATCTTGGGTATGATATACGTCCATGAGCCTTGGTTTAACGATGGCCAGCAAATTAGCTTTAAAAAATGTGTAGAAAAGTTTGGACATAAAAACACAATTCTTGTTCCAGACCACGTAGAGTATACTGGTACTGGGTGTGGGTTTGGTGATATCAATGCACAGGATTTGTATAATGACATCTCTCTTGTTGAGAAAGATAGTGGTATCACTTTAAACTATTTACGCAATCCTGACAACTTCTATTATAAGAAGTTTCTTATGGCCTCGCAAATGCCACGAGCCATTGGAGATGTGGTAAAAGAGTTTGCTGTGTATGAAGCATTAACAGACCCTGTTAGACTTGCGTATATTGATTATACATCGGATCATGCATTAGAAGAGAGGCCAAAAACTCTTGAACTTAAAGTAATAGGTGATGGATGGCTAACAGCTATCAAGTGGGATATGGCTATTATGCATAAGGATAAACTCATTCGAAAAGCTGGTCACCCAAGTCAAATACTAAATCCTAGGAAGGTTGTAAAAGGGGAAGTGATTACTATTAGTATTCCTCAGGATACAAACGCTTGGATTATGAGTAATGGGAAAGTATCTATATGTGGTTGATTGATGATTTCAGAGACTTTGACTATTGTAAGAGGTTGTTCGGAGAGAATACTGTTACGGTCGGCGAGATTCAAGGCTTTACGCTTAAAAGATGTGATGACAAATGTTCATCTTACTATGGACTATTTGACGGAAATACTCTTGTAGCATATAACTGGCTTATGGTATTTAAAAAGACAATGGTACGTGGGCACGAATTCCATGTCAAAGACGAGTTAATGGGACAAGGCATCGGTCGAGAAATTTATCTATACCATATCCTCGAAGAGAAGAAAATCCTTGTTTCTGATAGAACCCATACAAAATTTACTGGCAAACTGTGGGCAAAGCTAGAAACCATTCCAGAAGTCGAGATAATGATGTATAATGCTTCAACGGATGAGACACTACCTCTTGATAGAACCCAGGTGTACAATAATAGTCATATGCACTTTCTAGCAAGGGCAAGATGAAGACAATTACCTTAATGCTATCAGCAGGGCGATCTGGTACAAATAAGTTGGCAACGATGTTGTCGACCGTTCCAGACGTATATGCTGAACATGAGGGAGATCCTGGATTCCACACTGTAAGAGTCGCCAATCTACATGATTCTTCTGTAGGTAAATCTTTTGTACAGAACAAGATTGAGTTTTTCAATTCTAAGCCACAAACCCATTGTGTTCATACAGGGCATATGGTAGGAGAAGGCTTCATTGAGCACTTCCTCGATCAGGGCATTACTCCAAACATTATAGTGCTAAGAAGACCTATGCGTGAAGTTGCGCTAAGTATGTTTAACCTAAAGTGGATCCCCGGCCGTCATAAGCTGATCAGAGGATGGTATAGTGGTCCTGATGAGCCTAATGTACTGCCATACAACGGTTGGGAAAGCGCTCATAGCTATCAATTGTGCTATTGGTGGTGTCTTGATACAGAGCGTAGAATTAGACACTATACACCTATTCTAAAGCAACGTGATTGTAAGATATATGAGACTACATTAGATCAGATACTAGATCTAACACAATTTAACAAACTATTATCATTCTTCGGTATGCAAAATGTCGAATCTATCACAAAGGAAAAGGTGAACCAGTTCGAAGAGATTAGTAGGGGTTTGCAACAAGACATACCAGATAGTTTTCTTGACGAGCTGGAATCAGATGTATTACAAAATATACCTGTCGATTTCAAAGAGTATATTATAAGAAGAAATAACCTTACGATTCAGGATTTGACTGCTTCCGAGGCCTTTAAGTCTACATTTGACGTAACGCTAAATACAATTAAAGCGTTGGCCTATTATAATGAAGTACAAGAAGATGGTGTATTAAGTGCTAAGGTCAAACCAAGAAGTTTTGAGATATGAAATCAGCTCTCTTACAAATTAAGTATACAGGTTTTACCGTTCACATTTGCGCTAGAAGAGATGGGGATTTTAAACATTGGATACCCGACACCGGCGACTATGAAAAGAACTTATTCTTTACATATCTCTATAGGGGTGAGATGAGAGAATATCGCGCTGATAATAACGAACTGTCAGGAGTTGTTACGGGAGAAACATACGTTAATACAAATGTACATCTGTCATATGCAACAATTGAGTACTATGTTGGGGATAGCGTATGGCTTTGTTTTTCAAGTTACAAGCCCTTTGTAGCAGAATATAAAAGGCTAAAGGGAGAGATTGTAGTTCCTCCTAATACCGGTGTATACAACTTACTCGGAACATTGGTATTTGAAGAAACTAACGTCAAAGCTCTTTACTATATAGCCCCTAGAGAATATGAATATACAATCAGCGGCGATGCTAAGATAGCATTTATAACATTAGGGGATTTTATTAACAAACCAAAGAAGTTAAACTACTAACTCTTTAAGTAGAATCAGATTGCTAGCTTCAAGCATCTCTGTAGAGATTGCTACTTGATCGCAGACTTCAAAGTCATCGTAGAATTCTTGCCACGTCACAATTGGGAAATCGGTAAAAGTATATTGTGTAAAATCAGTACCGAAGGCCCACGTGCTTAGGTTTGCAAATATTTCTGGATATGCACTGACTTCGTTATATATAAGATTGCCATATGGTATGTTGTTATCGTCAAGGATTTGCTTGCAGTCAAATATAGCCTGCAGCGCTTCAGGCGTTGTGATCCCGTAGTATATACGAACGTTGTCAATCTTTACTATGTTTGACATACTTACTCCTGTGAACTGTATGATGTTTGTATTTATAAGCTATATAAATAAATAAACAAAAACAGGATGTCGAGATGGCTACACCAACAACAAAAGCTGAGTTCAAAGAGTATTGCTTACGTAAACTAGGCAAGCCAGTGATTGAGATTAACGTCGATGATGATCAGGTAGATGATCGCATTGACGAAGCAATTCGTTACTGGTACGACTATCACTTTGATGGTTCGGATAGAATCTATTACAAGCATCAAGTGACTGCTGACGATAAAGCCAACAAGTACATCACTCTTCCAGAGAATATCATTGGCGCAGTTCGAGTTTTCCAAATTGGTGATCCATCAATTCGTGCTGACGACCTTTTCAATATCCGTTATCAGATCGCTTTGAACGACCTCTATACATTGACAAACGTTTCGCTAGTTCCTTACTATATGGTAATGGAACATCTTGCACTTGTGACAGAACTTCTTGTTGGCCAACAACCAATTCGTTACCAACGCCATAAAGACAGACTGCATGTCGATATGGACTGGAATACAGTTCCAGTTGGCACGTTCCTGCTTGTTGAAGCATACGAAGTTGTAAATCCTGAAACATGGACAGACGCATGGAATGATCGTTGGCTTCAGAACTATGCAACTGCACAAATCAAGAGACAGTGGGGTTCGAACCTGACTAAGTTTACTGGCATGTCTTTACCAGGTGGTGTGCAGTTCAATGGCGAAAAGATCTATGACGACGCTACGGAAGAATTAAGAAGAATGGAAGACGAGATGATTTCATCGTATTCTCTTCCAGTTCTTGATATGATCGGATAAGATCTTGACTACCAATTTCTATTTCAATAACTTTACAAATAGCCAAGAACAGGTTTTGATTGAAGATCTCGTACTCGAGTCTATCAAAATCTATGGCCATGACATGTACTATTGTCCTAGAACATTGGTAGCCAAAGATGATATCTATGGTGAAGATACAATTTCAGAATACAAGACTGCTTACTACATCGATCTTTACATTCGTAACTTTGATA
>Ga0315907_10001932_pt1 | contig 27216 bp, 23 predicted proteins | sample LakEriMetagenome_3_FD_203525 | JGI IMG/M metagenome (GOLD analysis project Ga0315907, IMG submission 203525) | Freshwater fungal communities from buoy surface, Lake Erie, Ohio, United States - Buoy 12 MA123 | ecosystem: Environmental > Aquatic > Freshwater > Lake > Lake biofilm | place: USA...
CGAATCGACCGGCCATAGCGGGCCGATGAACGTCTCGATACGACCGACCTCGAACGGGAATTATCAAGCACGCTTCACAGGGCGCTTCGCTCTGGTGATCCCCTTTGCCTACCGCGCCGAACTGGTCCCGCAAACGACCTCCCAAGGCCAAACGGTTCTGACCTCGTCGAAGAAATTAGGACCCATCCTCGGTAGCTATCAAATGAACACTCAAATCATCGGCGACTCCCTTTCAGGTGGCTTTCAAGCCGCCGGCGATCGCGGAACGATCACCATGCGCCGTGTTCGCTAAGTCTTTATAGTACGGTTTTGTGAATATTGACGTTGAGCATGAGCCAAGCGATGCGCAAAAGCCACCGAGTTGAGTTTCCTGGCCGACGCGGGAATTTGGCCGGAATCCTGGAAGTTCCCAATGGTGAATTTCCAAACAACGAACCTCACGGTTGGATTCTCTTTTCGCACTGCTTTACGTGCAACAAGGACCTCAAGGCGATCGTGCGCATCGCGCGGGGGCTCGCCGATTGCGGTTGGGCTGTGCTGCGATACGACTTCAGCGGACTGGGAGCAAGCCAAGGAACCTTTTCCGAAACCAACTTCACCACCAACTGCCAAGATCTCCAATCGGCAGCAGAGTTCTTGGCCAAAGAGTACCAGGCACCTCGATTCCTCCTCGGGCATAGCTTCGGCGGCGCAGCGAGCTTGGCCATGGCCGGAAAAATTCCCAGCGTCGCTGGGGTCATCGCTTTGGCCGCACCGAGCGACACGTACCATCTTGCGGATCTGTTGGTACGTATGGATCCGGATATCGCAAGCTTCGGACAAGGGACCGTCAGCATCGGCGGCCAGAAACTTCAAATCCGGCGTCAGATGGTCGAGGATTTCCGAAGCCATGACCTTGCTGCCACCGTCGCGAGCCTGCGGAAACCCCTCCTGGTTTTTCATTCCCCAGCGGATGAAACCGTCGGTTTTTACCATGCGGTTCGAAATGCCGGGTATGATCACGACCCTCGGACAGATACCGACAAAGGCACTCAAGGGGATTCCGGACGAACGCTCGTGGCCTTGCCCGGCAGCAATCACCTTTTGACCAACAACGAGAAAGACATCCCGATGATCGTCTCGATCGCACATGCCTGGTGCACCCGGCTCAACGGCGGAAACCCATGACTTCTCCATCCACCATTCGCGTCCTTCCCTCCGTGTGCGCTTTGGATTGCCCCGATGCCTGCGCCCTGCACATCCAAGTCGATGCGGGCAAGGTCGTCGGGCTGACCGGAGATCCTAAGCATCCGATCACCCGGGGCTTTGCTTGCGTCAAAACGGCCCGGTATCCGGAGCGACAAGAGCAATCCGATCGGCTTTTGCATCCCATGCGCAGAACGGGTCGCAAAGGGGAAGGCAAATTCGAGCAGGTCACCTGGGAAACTGCCCTGGATGAAATCTCCGAGCGGCTCGGAACGATCCTCAAGACCCACGGTGGGCAATCGGTATTGCCCTACCATTACGCGGGAACGATGGGGGTCATCCAAGGGGACACTCCGAGCGCCTTTTTCCGCGCTCTTGGGGCCCTGGAACTCGACCAGACGATCTGCGCGACGACCGGTGGAAGCGCTTGGGAGACAAACTATGGGCCCAACAAGATCGGGACCGACCCAGAGGACCTTGTTCATAGCCGATACATCGTCCTCTGGGGGATCAATGTCTTGCGCAGCAATTCGCATCTAGCGCCGATCCTCAAAGAGGCACGCAAGCGCGGTGCAAAAATCCTCCATATCGATCCTTATCGAAACGAAACCTCCAGGTTCGCCGACGAGCACTGGCAAATCCGAGTCGGGACCGACGCCGCATTGGCCTTGGCCATCGGTCGCGAGATCTTGGCCCAAGGCTGGGAGGACCGCAGTTACCTGGATTCATTCGCCGCAGGGCTCGAAGAGTACCGACAAGCATGCGAGCCCTGGACGCTCGAACGAGCCGCAGGATTTTGTGATGTACCGCTCGAGTCGCTTCGAACCATGGTCGCTCAGTATGCGACGGGTCGAGCGAGCTTTATCAAAGTCGGCTATGGGATGACGCGAAACGAAGGGGGAGGGAACGCATGCCGAGCCGTTACCCTCCTGCCTGCGTTGATCGGCGCCTGGAAGCATCTCGGGGGCGGTTCGGTCATCTCGACTAGTGGGGCCTTTCAGCTCAACCGCCACCAGATCACGGGCTTGGCCCGTCGGAATCCCGATGCGAGGCATGTCAACATGAACTGCTTGGCCAGCGAGCTTCTCGAGGAACCCCAAGGGATCCATGCCTTGTTCGTCTACAACAGCAACCCTGCGGCCGTAGCACCGGATTCTGCGAGAGTGCGCCGAGGTTTATCCCGCGACTCGCTTTTGACGGTGGTGTTGGAGCATTTCCAGACCGATACGGCCGATTATGCAGACTACCTGCTCCCGGCAACGACGTTTCTGGAACATCCGGATATCTACACTTCGTACGGCCACTACTATCTTCAGTACGCCGATGCAGTGGTCGGTGCCAGGGGGCAAGCCAAGCCTAATCGCTGGGTTTTCCAAGAACTTGCGCGACGGCTTGGCATCGATGTCCCCGAATTGCATTGGGGGACCGACGAGTTGATCGACCGGATGCTCGATTCGCCGAACCCATGGCTTAAGGGGATCGACCGAGAGAAACTCCAAAGGGAGCGTTCCGTGAAGTTGACATTGCCCGAGCCCTTTCATCCCTATGCACAGGGAAGCCATCATCCCGACAAGAAAATTCACTTTGGGCCGGCTCCTGAGCAGATTGAATTTCAAGAGGAGTTGAACCCGGAATATCCTTTGCGACTGATCTCTCCGCCTGGTGCGGTGGTGGTCAATACAACTATGGGAAACGTTCCGAGCATCATCAAGCTCGCTGGCTCAGAGCCGACGCTGTTGATCCACCCCGAGGACGCGGCGGATTGCCAAATAGCCGATGGGCAGCCTATCCAAGTTACCAGCCGATACGGATCGATCCAGCGAAAAGCGGTCGTCACCCAGGACGCCAAACGTGGGGTGGTCATTTCGGTGGGGCAATGGTGGCCAAAGCTTTCGCCGGACAAAAAGAGCCTGAACGACCTTACCAGCGAGCGTCTGACCGACCTTGGAGGCGGCAGCACCTTTGGGAACGTCGCTGTGCGAGTTGCAGCGGCCATCGCCGTTGCCCCAGTCTAGAGCCCCAGTGTAGAGCCATTGTCCCCAATGGCTCCCCCGCGTCGTCTACGACGGGTCTTCCATCTCTTTCAACGCCGAGCAACCATCCGAAATACAAACGCGTCATCGAACTCGACCTGCTGGAGCGAATGCCGCATTTGAAGTTGTCGGTTGAAGACCAAGCCGATTTCGGTCGCGGCGATGTTCCCCCCGGGGGTCAGTTGCTCATGTCCAAAAAGAAGCCTGTAATCGCGATAGGTCATCACATCGTCGATCTCTTGGGGCATTTCGATATCCCAAGTCCCACCGCCGAGCGAGCCGCTCATATAGACTCGGCTCGTTTCGCTCCAGGCGTATTGGATCCGAGGTCGGGGATAGACAAGGTCAAAGCGCCAGCGTTCTCCGAGCGGATGATGCCAAGAGAATCCCATGACCGGCAAGATCTTGAAATCATCCCGATTTACGTAGTCCACACCGAGTATCCAGTCGAGGGTCTCGCGACTGTGCAGCGATCCTACGGCGTGCCCAAGCGGGCGGACTCCTTCGCGAGCGCTGTCTTCGAAGTCGCTGTAGACACCGATGCTCGTGGCCAGATCGTAACTGAGTTTTTCGCCAAAGGTGTTTCTCGATTGGTAGCCGAGTACAAAGTCCCACAGCCTAGGTGGAAGCGGTACGGAATTGGGTCCCGAGAGCAGATGCAGTCCCATCGCCGTGGTAAATCCCGAGGATTGCGTCGAGGCGATGTAAGGCATGCTCGTAAAATCCAGCCACCCGAATTGCTCACCGTCGCCCGGCATGTATCCGATGGTCGACTCGCTCGAGCGGTACACTCGGTACTTGGCGTCCGGCTTAGGAAAGTGCATCGGATAGGACTCGACCGGAGCGCCATCGATGCGACGAAGTTTGCTTGTGGGAATCGAATCGGGAATTTCAAAGTTCAAATCCCCCAGGTCCCCCGCCAAACCGTTTGGGAGTGGTTCGGCCGGTGAGTCCATGCCAAGGGCGGGTGAATCGACTGTAAGGTACGGGGAGAAATCCTGGGCGAGCGACCAGCGGGCGTCAGCCGAGAACCCTGCGATGCAAGCGATCGCAAGGGTCAGCGCCTGAGCTGCAATTCGCAGAAGCGATCTACCTTCGGAACTTTGGATCGTGTGCATGAACCTCAAACTCAGTGGACGCAGTACTCTCGCATTCGAACGCTCTTGGGGTACATCGGCCAAGAGGCATTCAACGTTCAATGGAATTTCCAGAGAGTGTAAAGCTTGGGGATTTGCAAAGTCTAGGCGGATTTTTGATGTTTCCGGCGCCTGACTCCAAGAAGAATCAAGCCTCTGCGATAGATCGCGCCGCACGCTATCGATGAAAAGCACTTTCAGCTTGCAGATGACAGCTTGCAGGAAGGTAACCGGGCGCGAGTCATGGTATCATGCCTTCAAAATGCATTGTTGGTTCTGAATGTGGTTGCTCGGTTCATGAGCATAAGGATTCGAAAACGATGAGTCTCAAGATCGAGGGCATCATTGAGGGTGCGGAGAAAATACGGGAGAAGATCGCCGTAGAGCTCCCCGGGCACACGGGGCTTGCAGGTGCTCTCGAGGAGATCCAGCGGGCGGCACGGGCGGCCCAAAAGATCTCGCAAAGCAGTCGGCGATTGCTCTCGCTCGGCCGTCTGCCGGCCGCGTTCCTCGGCCTTGCACTGCTGTTCTTTTTGGTTTGGGCCTATTGGAATTTTTTTTACACGCCCCGAGTGACCATCGCCTTTCCTCGCGGGGACTATACCGAGGAGAACCGGCAGCATTTTCGCAAAAGCGGAATCGTTTTTGATCCTGTCGAATCGTCGACCGATGCGATCGAGCAGGTCTCCAACGGCAAAGCCGATTTGGCATTGATTCAAGCGGGAATTCCGATCAACAGAACCCTAAATATCCTTCAGACTCCACTTTTGGAGGTCGTGCTATGGATGACCCGTAAGGGCCATGACCCAACCGAGCCGATTTCGGTGGTCTTGACCAATGCCCAGAACGAGGGGAGTCATTCGGTGGCCAAGGACTTTTTTCGGAAGTGGCATTTGGACCATCCGGTTGATTTTCGCTACGCTTGGGGCAAGTTAGGGACACTTGGCGAGGGATCCGAAGTCGCCGAGCCGATTCCATCGGAGGTCGACGCGGTCTTTGTGGTCGTCAACGTGACCGATGAAGCCAATGTCGCGAAGGTAAAGTTTGTACTTTCCCAGGGGTTCGAGTTTGCTTCGCCCTACATCGGAGCGCATCGAACCCATCTGCGGTATCCAGAGGAGTTTCGGATGCCGGCCGGTTACATCGTCCAGGAACCTCGTATCCCGGACCGAGAGATCCTGACTTACTCGGTCCCGAATGTCCTTGTGGCAAGGCCTGGCATCAACAGTTCGACTCTGGCAAGTCTCGCGAAGCTTTTCGAAAGCGACACGCTCAAATTGCAATCCAAGCAGTTTGAGTTCAATGCGACCGAAGCGAGCGAAGCGTTTCAGGGGGTCGATGCTTTTCTTGGGATCCTCATCAACATCTTCTTAGGATTTCTGGCCTTGTTGGGTTTGGAAATGTGGGTGTATCGCAAGCGCTTTCACGAATTGAACTCGTCGGTCAGTCTCTTGAGCATGCTCCAGAGCAATAAGGACATTCTGGGGGTAACCGACCCGAGGCTGCTTTCGGAGAACCTGCAGTATTTGTCCCACGTCAGTGACCTGCTGAGCATGATCAGCGCCATCAACGGCTATTACACCCAAGAGAACTCCTCGTTGCTCTTCAATAAGCAATCGGAGGTTATCCATGAGCGCTGTGACAATCTCAAGCTCAATATCCAGTTGAAGATCCTGCATGCGGGCATCCGGCTAGAGCCCCTCGGCAGCACCCCAGTAACCCCGCCGAGCGATGTCGGCGAAAACAAAGATCCTGCGAACCCAGGCTAATGGGCCCGATGCGACAACACCCGGACTCGGTCGAGTTATCTCAAAGACCGAGAAAATCAGGTCGTACGAGCGCGGCGAATCGTAGCTGCCGTCGAAAAGAAGGGGAGCATGCTAAGCCCTATAAAAGATGAGACAAGAAGCATTCCTATGGACCCTAATTCGTTTCCATACAGGTAGCACCATGCCAATGCTACACAGGATCCAAGTCCCCAAATTCCGATGGCAGTCCCCAGCCAAAGATCGCTATGGAGTTGACTCTCTATCGTCGACGATACCAGTGCGACCAATACCAGAATGCTAAATGCCGCCGCGGTACAAAAACCAAAAGGCATGCGACACGCAAGTAGTATTGCCAAAAGGCTAAACGTCCAAATCCAATGGTCGATTTGCATGAGCGTCGGAAAAATCGAGAACTTAAGATTAGTGAATACGAACGTCAGAACCGTGGACAAGGCAGTGAGAATACCCAAATATTCCCAGGACTTTATGAATTTCAACTCGTTGGATGGAATCGAATCGCCCGAAACCCATGCGACCATTGCGATCAACGCGTAGGAAATAAGAATAACTGCGGAACTGATCAAGGTCGCGGCCCCTGAAGATCTTAGGAATGCAGTTGCCTTGTCTTGAAAAGATATCGGTAAGGTATCCATAAATGAACACATCTCAAAGGGTGTCGAATTGAATGTTTTTGGTTTACGATCAGGGGATTCGAACCGAGCGAGGGACCCTCCGAATAGACCAAGGAATCCAAAGAGCAACGCACTGTAGACTTGTAGCCCTGTGGACAAGTAGGTTCCTCCAATAGCAATTCTCATGAATGTACCGTAATCCTGCTGCACGACACCCATCAGCACGGCGATCATCCAAGAGAGGATTACACCGAGAGTCACCAGTATGGGAATGGTCACAAACCGATGAAGGAAGTCGTACCAACTGTATGCTTGGATCGGTGATTTGAAACTCCAAGACGCACTGAACCATCGCGAGTCAATGCGTTCCCAAACCCATTCGATTCTCTCAAGCAATGAGGAATTGCGACGTCCACAGCGGTCGTAGGCAATCCGCAATGTAGTAAGCCAGTAAGCCAAGCTCAACGACGCAACGGTGATCAACCAATCGGTGGGGGTAAGCTCGGTCCAATAGTGGATTTGGGTCGTTAGCATTCCACCTTTTTGAAGTGGAATGCCGTGACCAGCGAGCAACCAAATGAAGAGCGCCATGACAATCAACCCTGCCAATACGATCCACCAAAGAGATCGCGACTCTCCGCGAAGGACTGGCTGGAGGACACACCAGCAGACGACAGAGAATACGACTGGACCTGCGATAGGCCAATCGATCGGTAAGAGGACTTTCCATAGCCAGAGTATCAAAGCGACGTGAGCACCCACGAGCACTGCTCCGCTCCAAAAATAGCAGCTTGCGATTTGAAGCGTGGAGATCGGTAGTCTATAGAGTCGTTTTAAGCTACCTTGCGACTGAAGGACTCCGAAGCAAACCACCAAAACGATGCTTAGGATCAAAGTTGCTTGGATTCCAATCAAGAGCGGTGAGACCATGAAGGAACTGTCTGGACTGATGCATTGAAGCGGCACCAACATGCAAAGCGCGGGAATATTTGCAAGCAGAGGGAACCAAAGGAGCATCCAGCGATTACGAGCAAAGTACTCCCAAGATAAAGCGGCGATGATCGATTGCATTATGGCACCTCGCTAAGATCTTTGAACGTGGCAAACAAAGATATCGTCCAAACTCAATGGCCCTTGGGCTACAATCTGTGCACGAAGTCCTTTTGCAGCTTGGGTCAATTGCTCTTTTTCTCCGCAGTAAACATACGTCCAATCGCGGCCATTGCCTTGGGATTGGATTGCACCTTCGAGACCAGGGGCCTCCAGTTGAGCGTCCTCGAAATGAAGAGTGACTCGATGGAATGACTCAAAGATGGTCTCAAGCGGTTGATCCAAAAGAATACGCCCTTCATGAAGAATCGCGACACGATCGGCCAGTCTTTCGACTTCATCGAGCAGATGCGAAGAAAAAAGGACCGTGCGTCCGTCATCCGATGTGGTCTTCACAATGGCAGTCAATATATCTCGACGTATTACTGGATCTAGACCCGAGGAAGGTTCATCGAGAACTAGAAGCTCGGGGCGATGGGAAAGTGCCAATAGCAAGCACACCCGCGCTGCCTGACCGCGAGACAAACATTGGATCTTCTGCTTAGGATCCAATTCAAACAATTCCAGTAGTTCAGCCGCATAACCCGTGTCCCAGGCTGGGTAGAAGGAACGTGTAAAGCCAATGATCTCTTGGACTCGCATCCAAGCGGGTATGTCTCGATCCTCAGACATATATCCGATCCTGCCAAGAACGCCGACCGGATCGGTCACAGGATCGAGCCCAAAAACACTGACCGATCCGCTTTGGGCATAGTGCGACCCGAGAATGTGCTTGATAAGCGTAGTTTTTCCAGCCCCGTTGCTGCCGATGAGCCCATAGACTCCCCCACGTGGGACTCGAAGCGATACATCCTGCAATGCCTGGGTCTTGCCAAAACTGCGCGAAAGATGCTCGATATCGATTACATGATCACTCATGGCGGGGTTGTCCCTTCTTGGTTTGCTGCGAATTCAACTGGCTTTGCTGAACAAGTTTCAGTACTTCATCGAGTTCAAAACCCATTTGGAACGCTTCGACGAGCAACTGATCGATACGTTGATTAAGTAGCTTTAGACGCTCTTTGCGGGCAAGCGGAGAGCCTGTTTCTGCAACATAAGTCCCGGCGGTGCGTCGTTTTTCGACAACCCCTGCGGACTCCAACTCGCGATAAGCCCGCGCGATCGTATTGGGATTGACGATGAGTTGCTCGGCAAGCGTGCGGATCGAAGGTAGTTCGTCTCCGGGTTGCAGCCTGCCTGAGGCAACGAGGTACTTGATCTGCTGCATGACCTGCACATAGATCGGTACTCCACCTTGGGTCTGGATATGAATTTGCATCTGCGATCCTCTTTGCACTACTGTATTAAACCAATGATACAACGATGCACGGTCTAAGTCAACATCCAGTTGAAGATTTTGCGAAGCCGGGCTAAGCGGCCCGGTGCGGTTATCTCCGAGTTCGGAGGTTTTTTAACCAAGGAACACACCGAACACACGGAAAAGAATCCTCGCACGGTTATGCCTTGTTTCCGTTTATTCGGTGTGTTCTGTGGTTCCCCGGATTTCGACAACAAGACTGAGCAGGTGGTCGCCGCACCGGCGTCTCATGCTGGCTTTCGCTCCCTCAAGATCACAAGCTTTTGGGCTCGGAGGACGCCATCGATTGCCGTAATCGTCGAAGCACTCGACTGCGGCGCGGTGAAACCGTGATCGCTCGTATCGTTCGATCCCAAAAGCAAGAGTCTGGATCCACGCAATCGGGAGCTATGGGGGGGGCGGTGCGGCCGTCCCCGAGGAGCTTCAGCGATCTAGCTTTGCCGGGGTGAATCGTTTGCCGATCTCGAGTTAGGCGTCAGCCACGTCGTTCTGGAAAACGATCGGAGCGTCCATCATGGGGCTTTTGTCGCTGCTCCTGGCATGGGGGTTGGCCAAGATCGGTTCGAAATCACACTCAAACTCGAACCTGCCGGATGGCGCGTTGCAACGTTCAAGTACGGCAAAAACATCATCGAGTTCTAGGAATCGTTGTACGGCTCTTTCGAAGAAGGCTGATCAGATAGAAGGGCGTTGCTCCTGGCCTCCGTCGGCTTTACGCCGGCGGGGCCAAGACTCTTTGGCTACAACGTTTTACTTCCCTGCTCGTTCCACTTTGATCCATTCGATCTCAAGTTTGAAAGGCCCGGCCTTTTTGTCACCCAACATGAAGCCAATCGAGTTGATTTCTGCGGGCTTGACCGCCCCTGCGTTCGTGACGATGCGACCAAACGAAGTCGCCTCAAACGTATCGAGTGGGATTTTCACCTCAATCCATTGGTCTTTCTTGGTTTGCATTGCGGCCCGGTAAGAGTAAGCCACCCGTTGCCTGTTAGGGTAAAGATTCAGCATATACTCGCGACCATCGCCGCGGACTTTGGCGACCAGTGTATCACCCTGCTCGATACCGAGATTCTTAGGCTTGGTTCGCACCGATGCGAAACCGCCATTGTTGGCTAAAGACAGCGTTCCGAAGAACTCCATCGTCTTCGCATCGGTGATCTTGAACCTGCCATCCGAGACGCCACCCATCACGCCGTCATTGACCGTCTGCCACTCTTTGGCAGAATCGGCTCCTGAAAAGTCGAATAGGGGCCGTTGCGTATCGTCAGCCATCAGCGATGCGACCATCCAACAAGCCAAAGAGCCAACCAAGTAGACTAATTTCATTTTCGATCATTCCTTCGAGAAATTGCCAACGCAAACAGAGCGTCACAATCATGTTCCAAAACGCCGCCTGTGATCGTGCATCTCCAGCCTGGACTGCGACGAACCACTTCTTCTGCAAGAATGTCGATCTGTCGCCATCCCATTTTTTGAAGTGAGCGAATGGATGTACCAAAGACAACCATTTGAATTCCTGTCCAAAGGATCGCCCCTTGGCACATGGGACAAGGTTCGGCAGTTGTGTAAAGTGCGAGTTGGTCGCTGCTGATTCTGGGGCTATACAGGACCAACTGATTGATCGCATCCATTTCCCCGTGAAATGTCGGATTGATCGACGACTTGTTCCAGCCCTCGGCCAAAATCTTTCCACTATCCCGATGGACGATCAATGCCCCAAAAGGGAAATCGGGAACATTCGCCGCCAGTTCGATAGCCAGTCGCATGTAGTGTTCGTGATCGTTCATGCGGTGCATTGTACCCATTGCTTTATGCCAAATGGCGTTGAATTAAAATCGGAACGGCGCAAGCCGTCCGGTGATGGCGTTGCACCCGGTGCCTGGCACTGATTCACGCACCCTGTTTGCTAGCATCCAGTCTGGCGTCGCACCTGGTGCCTGGCACCGATTCGGGCACCTGTTTGCTAGCATCGATCTGGCGTCGCACCCGGTGCCTGGCACTGATTCGGGCACCTGTTTGCTAGCATCGATCTGGCGTTGCACCCGGTGCCTGGCACCGATTTGGGCACCCTGTTTGCTAGCATCCAGTCTGGCGTCGCACCCGGTGCCTGGCACCGATTCGGGCACCTGTTTGCTAGCATCGACCTGGCGTTGCATGCGGTGCGTGGCACCGATTTGGGCACCCTGTTTGCTAGCATCGACCTGGCGTTGCACCCGGTGCCTGGCACCGATTCGGGCACCTGTTTGCTAGCATCGACCTGGCGTTGCACCTGGTGCCTGGCACCGATTTGGGCACCCTGTTTGCTAGCATCGACCTGGCGTCGCACCTGGTGCCTGGCACCGGTTTGGGCATCCTGTTTGCTAGCATCGACCTGGCGTTGTACCTGGTGCCTGGCACCGATTCGGGCACCCTGTTTGCTAGCATCGACCTGGCGTCGCACCTGGTGCCTGGCACCGATTCGGGCACCCTGTTTGCTAGCATCGACCTGGCGTCGCACCTGGTGCCTGGCACCGATTCGGGCACCCTGTTTGCTAGCATCGACCTGGCGTTGCACCCGGTGCCTGGCACCGGTTTGGGCACCCTGTTTGCTAGCATCGATCTGGCGTTGCACCCGGTGCCTGGCACCGGTTTGGGCACCCTGTTTGCTAGCATCGATCTGGCGTTGCACCTGGTGCCTGGCACCGATTCGGGCACCCTGGCACCGATTTGGGCACCCTATGGGAGCTTCTCTACGACAATCTGCATTGCCGAGTCACTGTCTCGTCGTGCCGTCAGGCTCAACGAACGCTGCCATAGATTGTCGCCACCCAACTCCGATCGGTCGGAACTGCTTACAGGTCCGATCGCCAATCACCATTCTCTGTCCACCGCCCTCATAACAAAGCCAAGACTAGATGCCACAAACAGCCCTCCATTGCTCGATAGCGAAGGGTCATCTCAAGCTCATACTTGAGTGTCGGTTCGGCGGCCAAGAACTTCGAAAGGGTATCAACGCCATAGGACGAAAAAGAGCGTCGGAGAGCGGTTTTGTCGGAAACCCGTGTGTTTTGGCGTAACTCCAGAAAGAAAGGTTGCTTTGCAAAGTGGCAAAGGGACCTTGAGTGGAGGATAACGGACTTGAACCGATGACCTCTTGCATGCCATGCAAGCGCTCTCCCAACTGAGCTAATCCCCCGAAATTTTGGGCCTCTGGTCGATCCCGTAGGACCTTCAAGAGTAGCGGTCCAGGTTCACCCTTTTCCGTTAGGTCAAAAATTATCGAATCGGCTTTGGATTGTCAAGGCAACCTCGGGGGGCCCGCGGCGTTTCGATCTTGATGCCGAGGGTTCGGACTTGCTATCTACTGCGGGCTGTTCAGCTCAGGAATCGACTTCGCACCTCGCGCCGAACCACCCAATGGCGGTCGTTGAGATTGCCCGAGATTCTCCACGAAGGGTCAAGACCTTGGTCAAGAAAATGCTCCAGAAAACGTTGAATTGGAACGTCTTTCCGCTTGTCCGCCACCCCATGAACTCTACAGGGCTCTTTTCGGGGCGCTTTGCCAAATTCAGGGGACTGGGCTGGGGTTTTGGTTCGGGGCTGGGCTCGGGGCTGGCCTTTGGGCTGTTGGTTTCGACAGCGAGTATCGGTTGGTGCCAAGGGCCCGGTAGCGGGCCATCCGGGGGCATGCCGGCCTTCAACGAGCCCTCTTTTCGCGAACGGCTCTACGAGGCAGGCGGAATCGCCGACCGAGAAGTCCATAACGGCAAGTCGATTCTGGCCGTGGGGATCGAGGGCAACCAAACCGTCTCGGATAGCTTTATCCTTTCACAGATGCAATCGCGGGAGGACCGCCCGTTCGACAAAGAAACCTTCAACCGGGACATGGGTGCTTTGTACCGGACCAATTTGTTCCGAAAAATCGACTCCTACATCGATGAGACCCCCGAAGGAATTCGACTTCGTTTGATCGTATCGGAGCGTCCGATCATTCGATCGGTGGAGTTTCTGGGCAACGAGCGGATGAACGAAGGCCCTTTGAAAAAGCATGCGATGCTGAGCAAAGGGGACGCATTGGACCCCATATCGGTCAATTCGGCAAAAGGCCGACTCATCGAGCTTTACAAGGACAAGGGGATGAACCAGGTCGACATTCAGGTGGCCAAGGGGCTCAGGACCGGGGATCGCGACGTCCATTTTCTGATCAACGAGGGGCCTGTTGAGCGGGTCAATTCCATCCAGTTTTTCGGCAACAACGAGTTCAGCAGCGAGCTTCTCAAGGCAAGAATCAAAAGCCGAGATGCTCGCAGCGGCTTGACCAAGTACGTAGGCAATATCTGCTCGGATCTGAAGCTTGATGAGGATCGTGAAACGCTTCTGGGCTACTACCGAGCCTTGGGGTACTTCGACGCCAAAGTCGATTACCAAAAGAGCTACAACTCCGAGGGGGATTTCGTCGACGTGGCGTTTGTGATTTATGAAGGGGATCGCTACGGCGTGGCCTCCGTTTCGATCGCCGGGACCGAACGCTACAACGCCGAGGAACTCTTGCCGAGCATGAAGCTCAAGTCCCAAGAGCCATTTCTTTTGACGAAGAAGCTTCAAGATGAACGGTTTCTTTTGGACGTCTATGGGGCACAAGGCCATATCTACTGCGAGGTCGAGGGGGAAGTGGTCTACCAGCCCGACAAACGGATGGTCGATATCGTCTATAAAGTCAAGGAAGGGGATGTCTATCGCGCCAGCGACATCCGTGTGCATATCGACGGAGATTTTACCCGTCGTCATGTGGTCCTGCAGCCTTTGCGAAATCTCAGGCCCGGCGAGATCATCGACAAACGGGAGTTGGATGCCGGTCGCAGACGACTGGTGTTTTCGACGATATTCAATACCGATCCCTCGCGAGGCGAAGTCCCACGTATCGAGGTCAGCCCAGTCGAGTCCGACCGTTCTCCAACGCCGTAGAAGCCCTGGACCATCCGAAGGATCCACACGAGCCAACGCATGATGCAAACGACCAAAATCAAAGATCGCTCAAGACTCGCCGCGCGGATGGTCGCGGGTGTTTGCATCTGTTTGATGCAAACGGCGTTGGCCGTTGCCCAGTTCGGGGGATCGCCATTGCCACCCCCCACGGGCAACCCTGGTGCTTATCCTCCGAGTTATCCTCCGAATTATCCGCCTGCGACTCCACCGGGGTATCCACAGTCAGGCATGCAGGCCCCTGCCCAGTCGCCGATCATTCCCGGGCCGATGAACCAACCGATGCCCCCGCTGAATCAGCCTTGGGTGATCGACCCGAGTTTGGGGGCCACCGGAGCCCCACCTTTTGGATACGATCCGACGGTCCGAAACGCTCCGATCGACGTGTACGTATCGGAAGGGCAGACCGGACGGGTGTCGTTCGGAGGGTCGGTCAACAGCGACTTGGGGGTCGCCGGGCAGCTTGTGATCGAAGAGCGAAACTTCGACCTGTTTCGTCTCCCTGGCCGACCGAGTGACATGTTCAATGGTGCCTTTCGCGGCGCTGGCCAAAATTTCCGACTCGAACTTGTCCCTGGCAATCAGGTCCAGCGTTATACGATGAACTGGACCGAACCGAATCTTTTCGGATACTCTCCTTTTAGTCTTTCGGTCGGTGGGTTTTACTTCACCCGTTTTTACCGCGATTGGTCCGAGCAGCGTCTCGGGGGGCGAGTCGCCTTGGGCTATGACATCACCCCGGACTTGTCGCTATCGACCGAGTTGCGAGGTGAAGACGTCAAGATGTTCAATCCCCGAGTTCGTGGGGTCGAAGCCTTGGAGCGGACGCTGGGAAGCAACGACTTGTACACGGCTCGATTTCGACTGGCGCACAACACGCGCGACAGCCCGTTTTTGCCGACCGAGGGTCATTTGCTCGAGTTGATCTACGACCAAGTTTTCGGAGAGTTCGATTTCCCTCGGGGTCAAATCAATTTCAGCAAGTACTTTTTGGTTCGTGAGCGAGCCGACGGATCGGGACGTCACACCTTCACTTCGGCGATTCGAACCGGGTTCGCAGGAGCGGACCAACCTATCTTCGAAAACTTTTTTGCCGGAGGTTTTTCGACCTTGCGCGGATTTCAGTTTCGAGGGGCTGGACCTGCAGAAGACGACGTGCGTGTCGGGGGTCGGTTTCAGTTCCTGGGCACCTTTGAGTACATGTTTCCGATCACTGCCGACGACATGCTACGGATGGTGGCTTTTGTCGACTATGGAACGATTGAAAGGGACATCAATATCGATTGGAAAAACTTCCGAGTCGCGCCTGGTCTAGGGTTTCGCATCGCGGTACCGGCCTTGGGACCGGCTCCCCTGGCATTCGATTTCTCGGTGCCAGTCGCTTATGCCGATACCGACGAACGTCAAGTCTTCCAGTTCTCTGCCGGGATCACCCGATAAAGGGACCTGTGCAAAGGGTCATCTGCAAAGGGGCATCTGCTCAATGGTCGTCTTCGATGTGGACTTGCCCTGCTATTACGGACCGCTGGATTTGCTGTTGTATTTGGTCCGGCGCGAGGAGCTCGACATCGAGTCGATTCCCCTTGCGAGGATCGCCAAGCAGTACTGCGAATTCGTCGAGGTTTTGGCGGAACTGGACCTCGAGGAGGTCAGCGAATTTATCGATGTGATGAGCCAATTGATGGAGACCAAGGCCATTGAGGTCTTGCCCCAGAGCGCCTCGGAGAGTGCCGAAGAGCAACTCGCAGATCCCGATGCGTCTTCGGGCCATCTGATCGAGCGTTTGGTTCAGTACAAACGCTTTCGGGATTTGGCCTGTGTGCTCGACGAGCAGAGCCGTCAATGGCAGCTTCGTTATGGGAGGCTCCAGACGCACGAACCGCGGCGTCGGACACCGGATTCGGAGTTGTCGATCGCCCGCATCGAGGTCTGGGACTTGGTCAGCGCTTTTGGCCGGATTCTCAAGGCTAGGTACAAGTCACCCACGCAGGAGATCACCTACGACAACACGCCGATCCAGGTCTACATGCAAAGGATCCACAAGCAGCTTGTGGCCGGCGAGCCTCTTGAATTGCAGGACTTTTTCGAGCCTGGTATGCATAAAAGCGCTTTGATCGCTACCTTTCTAGCCACGTTGGAGCTCACGAGGTATCATGGGGTTCAAGCCGTCCAGATGGGCACCGATGGAGCGTTGGTGCTCTGCCGGGGTGAGGAGTTTTCCGAAGCGATTTTGTTCCCGACCGATCCCGATCTTGATCGACGCCAAAGCATACCTTGAACCAATCTGACGCGAACCGTTCTCCTCAGGATTGCATCGAAAGGCCGATCGATTGGCTCGAAGTCGATCCTGAGGCGTTGGCTTGGATCACGAGCATCGAGACGGCGGACGATCCGACCGCCCAAGCACAATGGGAGCTCGAACGCCAGCTCCTTGGGGCCCAGGAGGATACAGTGGCCCTTGGGGTGCTCCGTCGCTACTACCACCGCGAGCGTCTCAGGCACACCATGGCCAACCATCGCCAGGAGCTTGGAGGTCCGGCCTATCGGGCTTGTCTTAGCGATACGGCAAGGACGGTCTTGCGCTGTGCATGCGATCGGGTTTTCGCAGTTCCGGCCAGGCAAGACGTTTGCATCGGAGTCGTTGCTTTGCGAGAATTCGCAAGTGGGCAGATGTTCCCCGATAGCCATTGGCCGGTGCTGGCGATCTATCAGCAGGCCCAGGAGGATAACAGCGAGGTCAACAGCTCTGAGCATTCCGACTCGGAGCGATCCGCCCCTCGGTGGATATCCCAGGGGCCTTTGGAGCAGGCAGCCGAAAGGCAGATCGATCGGCTTTGCCAATGGATCGAATCGATCACCGACGGATCCGTCGCCTTGAGTTGGCCTTGTCAGATCCCAAGCATTGCAGCTTTTTCGGGGAGGGTAAGTCATTGGCGAAGTTTGCTCGATGCGTTGCCATCGCATGCGACGGCCTTGCACGCTCCGATGCTGCTCGAAGCCAAACAGGCAGGAGGGGATCGTGGGTTGTGCGAGCGGTTTTTGCAGGAATCGAAGTCGATTCTGTTCCCGTCGTTTTGCACCCAGGTCGATGTGGAGTACCTAGCCGGTTACTTCGGCGCGGGACTCAGCAAGCTTCGAGGTGCCGATGGTTCTCCATCGGACGCACTCGAAGGCTTGATCGCGATCGATTCGATTGTGCGTATAGCGATCCGCAGCGGATTGTCCCCATCGAGGCACGCGGCAAAGTCCGTTCCATTGCAGGACACTTTTTTGTCAGCGCTCCAAGAGGCGTTTGAAAAGGCAAGTCGTAGGGAGGAACCAGTTTGGCTCGATCCCGATTTGGCTTCGCGATGGTTTGAGCAAGCCTTTGGCTCTAGACCGATCGAGTCTCGGCTAGCCCAGTCGATTCTTTTGCCTTGTGCTTTTCCAACGGGAGCAAACGACTTGGAGGCACAGGGGGGTACTTGGACGGAACGGTCTTTGCCTCTAAGTGCCCAGCAGATGCTCCAGGAGTGTGCCCAGGAGCAGATTGCAGCCCTTTCGTCGAGGAATTGCCGATACCATTTTTCGAGGATCGTCGATTCGCTTGTCGAGCGAGTTGCAAAGACTCCAAGTCCGGATCTGACGTTGCGAAATATCGTCGCTACAGGGATGTCCCTCGGAGGCAAAGGGGTCCTTTGGGAGTTGTTCTCGAGCCATGCCTTGCTCATGGACTTGTACATCCGGCTCTGTGGCACGAGTCCTTATTTGGTGCAGATTCTCTTGAGCAATCCTGGGATGATCGATGATCTGCTCGATTCGCTCATGCTCGAGCGCATCCCTGATTACCAAGGTTTCGAGTCGGCGCTTGGGGCATTGAGCAAAGGGACCCAGCAGATCGAATCGGTGGTTCTTTCCTTTCGCAATGCGATGCATCTGGCCATCGGTGTGCGGGATATACTCGGCCGAGAGAACATCACTGAAATCCATCGGGCTTTGGCCGATGTGCATGAGGTTTGTCTCAGGAGCTTGGTCAGCCAAGCGTATCGCAACGTCGCTGCGCTGCATACTCCACCGCGAAACTCGGATGGTAGGCTTGTTGAATATGCGATCATGCTGATCGGGAAATTGGCAAGTCGAGAGCCCAATTACCATAGCGATGTGTCGATGCTGATCCTCTACGATTCATCGGTGGCAAGCCATGGTGTATTTTTTCAACAAGTTGCTCAGAAGTTGATTTCAATGGCCAATCGAGTGACTCGATTCGGTCGAATGTTCGAGCTCAAGGCTTGGCAGCCGATGGGGCTCCAGGGGTCCCCCATGGCTTGGAATCCGGAACTTTTGCTCCAAGCCATCGAGCAGTCGGATTTGCCGATCGAGCAACGGATGAATCTCTACACGGCCAGAGTGATCGGAGAATCGGCTTATGCGGATCGGTCCGAATCGACCCTCGAGCGATTCCTTCAAGGCCAGGAGTGGAGCAAGCAGCACGCCTTTGCGCTGGTCGAGTATCGCCGTGGGCTCGAGCTTTCGGCCTCGCCTGAGAATATCAAGCGAGGTTGGGGAGGAACCCTCGATGTCGAAGTTCTGGTTCACTCATTTTATGCCAAGCACCTGCATAAACCCAAATACCCGTGGCTTCGGGGGACCGTCGAACGCTTGGAGGCGCTCCGTAAAAGCGGGGTGATCTCCCCCCAGGTCGCATTGGTGCTGCGCGATGCATATCATTTCCTCAGGAGCGTCGAGAGCGGCCTGCGTTTGATGAACACCAAACTTCGCCATGATCTCCCCAAGGACCCGTTGGAGTTGTCCAAGCTGGCTTATGTTTTGCAGCTACCCGATCGAGAGCAACTCCTTGAGTCGTGCGAGCACTACCGCAGAACGGTTCAGGATGTGGCCCAGCGACATTACGCTCAGTGGCGATCGGAGGTCATCGCTAGTGCGCCTCTCGGCTCGTAAAATGGGGCTTCGACCCGTTTCTGGATGAATGTGATCGAACGTCACGTTCACGCACGGCCTCGGAGGGCCATGTTACGGGGTCGAAATCAGACGCTTGTGACCGTTGACCAATTGCGCCGAGAGGCGTCCGTTGGGGTCCGATTGACCGGAGCGTTGGTGCAATCGCATGCGGTTTTGAGCGTTCGAGGGGGTAGCCGATTCGAGGCCTGAGCTGACCTTGGGCGCAGCGGGCGTAGGCACTTGCCTAGGAGTCGGATTCGAACGAGTCTGGTCCATTCCGTTGAACTCCTCGTAGGAATCGCCATGGAATTCGCCATGGGATTCGCCCTCATAGATCGTCTCTCCATGGACCGATCGGCTAGAGCCTCGTTGGCAGCTAGGACAATGATTCCCATGAGTCGAAACTTTTCTCGACGGGATCGCTTCGACGAGGCCCGAACCGAGCGATCCTCGGTGGCCTCTGAGATGATCGACCAGTGCGGAATGATGGCCATGGGTCGTCGATTGGCCGCAAACGCCATCGTTGCAGCCGCTCGAGCAAGTCGAATCGCCGCAACTGGCTCGGTAGGGGGTGCCCCATAGTCTGGACATCGGAACGAACCATGGGTTGCAAGAGCCGCACGAGGCAGTTCCGGGTCCATGATGTTCGCATCGATCGATCACGGCCGGGTCATCGATCGACTCGTCCCAGTAGACCTCCCCGCAACCGCCCGCACAAGCGACTCGGTTAGCGCACGAATGGACACTCTGCGCGACGCGATGCTTGAGCGTTCCATCAAAGAGAGGATCGCGAGCGATACTCGGTCCGCAGGAATTCGAGCAACCGCCCGATCCGCACGTCAGGTCGATCGAACAGCATCCGCCGAGCGAGAGGGATAGAATCGCAAGGATCAGTGAAGGCAGGATTACGATCGCGCCGTATCGAGGCGCATGCACACAGGATTCCATCATTCCCCCCGGAAGTCTTGGATAGCTTGAACTCGGCGATCTACGATTCGATCGTCGCTGGGTTTTATCGGTACGCATAACCGCTACAATCAGTAAAATCCGACAAGTATCCCGCACCGAGCCCACCGAAGCGATCGCTAGCATATGTTCAGTCAAGTTCTTTCTGAGTCCCGGTTGGTGGCTATTTTGCGACTGGATTGTTTGGACCAAGCCGACCGCATAGTGGATACGTTGTTGGAAGCGGGGGTACGCTGCATTGAGTTGACGCTCACGAACCGTAACGCTCCGGCTTGTGTGTCTCGATTGGTCGCCCAGAATTCGAGTTTTCGTGCAGGCCAAGCCTATTTGGGGATCGGTTCGGTCCGGAATCTTGAGGAAGCCAAATGGGTGTTGGATGCTGGCTGCCAGTTTGTTGTCACACCGATCATGCAGCCAGAAGTTATCGGTCGATGCGTCGAAGCGAAGGTCCCGATCGCGTGCGGGGCTTACACACCCACGGAGATCGCGATGGCTTGGGATTGCGGAGCGGACATGGTCAAGGTGTTCCCAGCAAGGGGGCTTGGTCCGGGCTACATCAAGGATTTGCTCGCTCCGATGCCTTACTTGAAGCTGATGCCCACGGGCGGGATCGATGCGAAAAACGCTGGAGATTACTTGCGGGCAGGTGCAATGGCCGTGGGGGTCGGAGGAAATCTATGTTCGGCTGAATTGGTCGAGCAGGGGGACTGGCACACGATTCGTCAGAACGCTTTGAGCACCGTGCAAGCGTGTCGGGAGTAGATCTGTGGAGACAAGTTTGCAGCACGGAGAATCGGTCGACGCGAACCGAGCCGCAAGGCTCCACGAATTGGATCGCACCGTTCTTTGGCACGCTTTTTCGCAGATGTCCGAGTATGACGGATTGATCATCGAGCAGGCGCAAGGCAGTTGGCTTACAGATATCCACGGCAAGCGATATTTCGATGGAGCAAGCTCGCTGTGGTGCAATCTCTTTGGGCATCGCGTTGAGCAGATCGATCGGGCGATGATCGAGCAGTTGGGCAAAGTTGCCCATGTGACCAATTTGGGGATGAGTCATCCGGTGACGATTCGCTTGGCTGAGCGACTAACGCAGGCCGTAGGCCGTGGATTGGAGCACGTTTTTTTCGCAGGTGATGGTGCCAGTGCCGTCGAGGTGGCGATGAAATTGGCCTTCCAGTACTGGCGTCAAAAGGATCGTCCGGAGATGCAGCGGACCAAGTTCCTTTCTCTTGGGGAGGCTTACCACGGCGACACGATCGGGACGGTGAGTGTCAGTGGCGTGTCCTTGTTCCAAAAAACCTTCGAGCCCCTGTTGTTCGATGTCCTGCGTGGGCCCTGCCCTGACCATTACCGCAGGCCCGAGGGCATGAGCGAGAAGGAGGCCTGCGAGCATTATTTACAAGCTTACGAGGGGCTTTTGATCGAGCATTCCAAGAGCCTCGTTGCGGTGCTTGCCGAGAGCTGCATCCAGGGTGCGGCGGGTTTTGTCGTGCAACCCCGAGGCTTTATCTCCGGACTTGCAAGGCTCTGCAAGAAATACGAGGTTTTGTTGATCCTCGATGAGATCGCCGTGGGCATGGGGCGGACTGGGAAAATGCTAGCCCTGGAGCATGATGAGGAGGCCTCAGGAGAAACGATTGAGCCAGATTTTTTGTGCTTGGGAAAAGGACTCACCGGTGGTTATCTGGCCATGAGTGCCACACTCGCCAGCAGGCGGATTTGGGAGAGTTTTCTCGGGGATTACTCCGAGAGAAAAACCTTTTACCACGGGCATACCTTCGGAGGCAATCCGCTGGCTGCGGCCGCTGGGATAGCCGTTCTGGATCTGCTCGAAGGCCGCAGTGCCGATGGAAGGTGCAGTCTGGAGGCAATCGCTGCAAATGGCGAGTGTTTTCGGGAGGTTTTGGAATCCCTCCAAGTGCATTCCATCGTTGGCGATGTTCGCCAGATGGGAATGATGGCAGCTTTGGAGTTGGTCGCGGACAAAAAATCGAAAATCAGGTTCGATGGGAGCCTTAGGATTGGGAAAAAAGTCTGCGACCAAGCGACCCGGCGAGGTCTTTGGCTCAGGCCCTTGGGAGATGTCATCCCGATCCTACCGTCGGTCATTGCATCCCGCGAAGAGCTCCGATGGGTTGGGCAGACGATCCATCAAGTCTTCGTCGATTCGCATCCGACGACAGCCCGAGAGTTCGCCTAGCAATCGATCTTCGACCGGAAGCGATGAGAATTTGAGGGGAAAGAGCTGCATTCGCGGGGGGGCACTTGGGTACCGGCGGGGAATTCGACAAAACCCCCCTGAGCGTCCCGCGTCCGCCGGTTGACACCTTATTTGGATCACCATAAACTCTTATTCTGTCCCCCCGGAATTTTTTTTAAAAAACATCGCTCATGCGTCAACTTGGGGCAGATCGGCAGATTGGGCGGAATGTACGGAGTGTAGCAGATGCGGATAGTTCTTTTGTGTTTCGCTGTGTTGGGAGGGCTTTCCCAGCTAGCCCCCGCAGCGACGATTTCGGCCGTGCTTCATCCTGGACCTGGTAGTAACAAACCAGGTGCCGGCTTCTTAGGCGTTGCCCGCCAAGATTTCGGGGCGATCGCTGATGTTGGATCCGGTGTGGGCGTTCCGCCTTCAAACGGTGGGGTAGTTGGTCTCATCCCCGAAGCGTTCGTTTCTCTGGACGCTAACACGACCGCTCATGTTAAGGCAGATGCCCGACGCAGTGACCCGAATGGTACGCAAAATGTCGGGATTTATCTGACAACTTATTCCTACCTTAGGTTCATAAATTCCAACATAGTTGATATTAATGCAGAGTATAAAGTAATCAACAGCGGCTATTGGGAATTTCAAGTGGTTGGCAACTACGGTTGGAGCATTACGGCTCAAGCCCCTCAGTTTACCGGTGCACGGCGAACTTATACCTTCGAGAAGGTTAACGGAACTCCCATCGACCTTGCATTCGATAATGGTGGAGGCTCTGCCACGACCGCATCGGGCACGCTCGGCACGGGAACATATCGTTTGTCCTACAGTCACGTACGTGATCACGCTCTCGGTGGAAGTGCGGTAAACCCAACCAACCCCGACGGTTCGACCAATCTGGATATCTTTTTCACCTTCCAATCGGAAGATCCTTCTGGAGTGGTTCCTGAGCCTACCTCACTCGCAGTTTTTGGGCTTTTGGGAATCGGCGGTGCGGTCGCCAAGTGGCGGCGCAAGAAGTAGTTCTCAACCGGTCAGTTCATTAGTTCGGTCAAGAAACCCTTGCACGCGCGAGGGTTTTTTCGTGCGCTGATTTTTGAGCCTTTCTCGATCCCCCTCGGAGGAACGTTCCATGGTTGGTGATGTTCGCCCATAGGGAATGATGGCAGCTTTGGAGTTGGTCGCGAACAAATAATCGAAAAAAGATCGATTCTCAACGAATCCAAAAGAAAAACGTTGCATTTGCGGTGTGTTTTGTTGGCTACCCTGAGGAAATTCGACAAATCCCCCCTCAACTTTCCACCTTAGTCGGGTTGACACTCCATCCCACGAGCCATAATCTATTACGGTGTCCCTGAAAATCATGAAAAATCCCCTGCCAGTGCAATGACCCGGGACAGACTGGCAAATTGAAAGGACTCAAAGGGAGTGGAAAAGATGCGAGTAATTCTTTTGTGTATGGCTGTGTTGGGAGGGCTTTCTCAGTTCGCCTCTGCAGCGACGATTTCGGCTGTGCTGAAATTAAATGACGGTTCAAGCAATCCAGGTCTAGCTTTTGACGGCCTAGTTGTCCAGAATTTTGGGGCAATCTCTGGCACAGGCGTTCCGCCATCAAACGGTGGGGTAATTCCTATTATCCCTGACGCTTCCGTTCCATTCGATGGTTCCAAAAGAGCCCATGTGAAGGCGGATGCCCGACGCGCTGACCTTAGCAACCAGAATGTCGAAATTTATCTTACCACCTACTCCTATTTTACCGCAGTTACAACCGTTGGCGTCTACAGGGTCACTAACAGTGCTTACTGGGAGTTTCAGGTGAATGGAAACTACGGTTGGCGCATTTCGGCCCAGGAACCTCAGTTTACTGGTGCGAGGCGAACATTCAGTTTCGAGAAGGTTGGTGGACCTGTTCTTGCATCCGATAACGTTGGTAGTTCCGCTATGAATCCAACAGGCTCGCTGGGTTCTGGAACCTATCGTTTGTTCTACACACATACCAACGGCGACCACCCAGGGAGTTTGGTAAATGCAGGCATAAATTCCACAGGGTCGACCAATCTGGATATCTTCTTCACCTTCCAATCGGAAGATTCTTCCGGAGTGGTTCCTGAGCCTACCTCACTTGCAGTTTTTGGGCTTTTGGGAATCGGCGGTGCGGTCGCCAAGTGGCGGCGCAAGAAGTAATTCTTAACCGGTCAATCTACTGGTTCGGTCAAAAAACCCTCGCACGCGCGAGGGTTTTTTCGTGCGCTGATTTTTTAGCCTTTCTCCTTCGCGCTTCCTCTAAAACCGCTGACGGATACTTGGTCAAGCCAAGAGCCATTTTTTATTTTGCCCATTTTTTTCCTGACGCCAGATAGATGTCAAAGCCGATAGAATCGTTGGGTTCGTTATAGAACCACGAATTGGAAAGCGCCGATTTCAAAGGATTGCATCGGACACACAACTCGAAGGGAATCCCGGATATGCGATTGTTTGTTGTTTGTTTTTTGACTTTTTTAGGTTCGGCCCAGCTCGTACAAGGAGCGGCAATTTCTGTAACGCTCAACGGCAATCGCGCCGGGGGCAGTCCTGGCGAAGCGTTTACCGGATATGAGCCACCTGCTGCTGGTCAATCGGGTACCGGAAGCTTCGGATCCTCCTTGGGGACCTTTGGAGCCGTGACAGCAGGTAACGTCCCGGTTGGAGCGTTTCAGCCAGACTATGCGGTAGGCAACTTCAACTATGGGTTGCAAAAACGAGGGTTCGTTTCAACAGGAGTTACGTGGACCGGTTCGCAGTTCTATACAACCACTCAAGCCTGGTACGATCCAGGGTTTACTGCGACGGGTTCGACTCCGCTAGCCCTCAACAGTGCCTACTGGGAATTCACGGTCAACGGGATCTACGATTACCGTATCGAGGGCCAAGGTGTACAGATCGCCGATAACATCAGAACCTACCGATTTGAGAAAGTCGGTGGCAATGTGCTGAGCCGTGATGATCTTGGAAAGAACGATACTGTGTTTACGGGCAACATCAATTCTGGTACCTACCGATTGTACTACGACCATTTGAACTACACTCCGAATATTGATGGGCCTGCCGGCAACGCCATCGGCGGCACGAACTTGAACGTTTTCTTTACGTTCAAGTCTGAGGACAACGGAGTGGTTCCAGAACCTGGATCGCTTGCAGTTTTTGGATTGCTCGGTCTCGGAGGTGCGTTGGCCAAGTGGCGACGCAAATCCTAGCCGTTGAGCACGATCGCCAAACATTGAAATAAAACCCTCGCAAACGCGAGGGTTTTTTCGTCGAATGCTCCGCAAAGAGGAATCGGACTTACTCGTCTTCTTCGTCTTCGTCTTGAGCATCGGAACCTATAGCCCATTCGGGATAAGGCTCATGGCTACCGCGCATCGCGTGCCATAGGACCCGGTTGAGGCGATCCTCGGGTGCTCGATCGACCTGCTCGAAATTCATCTCCTCGGACCATTGTGCAAGTTGCTTTAGGAGCGGGTCGAGGATCGCTACCGAACCTGGGTTCATTTGATCCAAAGGTACATTCGCCGGAACACTTTGGAAGGGGCGAAGGTCCGGGGTGTTTTGAAAGCAGTTGAACATCGGAGTGGCGCTGCCGTCGAATTGATTCATGGGTGGTAACCCAAGAATCTGCTCGATAGTCCGCAGGATGCTTGTGGTGTTGTACTGAGTGCTTACCTGTGCACCACGCTTGGCGTAGGGACTTACGACGTATGCCGTGGTGCGATATCCGCTGACATGGTCCCAGCCGGCTTGTGGGTCATCCTCGATCGCGAAAATCGCCATCTTGCCCCAGAACTTCGATCGGCTCAGGCCTTCGACGATCCGACCCATGGCCAAGTCACCGTCGGCCATGCAAGCCGCCGGGGTAGGGCAGTTCTTTGAGGTGCCGCTGGTATGATCGTTGGGCAAACAGATGATCGTTAGCTGCGGATAGGAGCCTTGGGTTTCGAATTCCGCGAGTTCTTTGAGGATAAAGTCAGCGCGGAATTGGTCGGGAACTGACATGTTCCAGCCAACGTATCCTGTCGGTGAGAAATCCTTGATGCTTTCGATCCCTGGAGTGGATTCGAAGATCACTGAATCCTCGATCCCCTTCCAGGTTTTGTAGCAACTGAGGAAATCGACTGCCCCTCCGCGATTTTTGTCCTTCCATCGGACCTTAGGCATCATGAACTCGCCGTAGTTGCGGATTCGTACCCCATGCTTGACCGCGTTGTCCCAGAGAAAACCTGAGGGGGAATAAGCCAGCGCGTCGATGTCGCTCTCTTCCATGCCGTCGGGATAGCTGCGTGGAAAACCTGCGAAGCTCTTCTCGAGGTAGTCTGTCGCGATGGCCGTGGTGCTCCATTGATGGCCATCGGCGCTGAGGATGCCACAGCAGTAGGTGTTGTCGAGCAAGACAAATTCGTCGACGAGCTTATGCTGATTCGGAGTGATCTGTCTGCCGAAAATGCATAGCTCGGGGTCTGCGTTCCCACGTCCGATATCCCCGAAGACTTGGTCGAACGTCCGATTCTCTTTGATGATGTAGACGACATGCTCGATCAGGCTCGGTTCTCCGATGCGTTCGGGGATTGCCACGGGAGGTTGCTCGGAGCGCGCTGGGAGTCGGGACTGTGCCAAAGCATCGGATCGCATGTTGCGAGCCACACGTTCGGAAAGCGCTGGGAGTTCTTCGGAGCTTGGGATGGGAAAAATCGATATGCTCCCGTTGTACTGATGGGAGTTAAATCCCTTTGAGTTGCCTTGTTGTCTTGCCTCTCTAGGCAGTCCTTTGATATTGGCAACCAAGAGGGAGTCTCGTTTGGAGTCGTAGACCAAAGCGCCGGGAAACCAGCCCACGGGTATCAATCCTTGAAGTTTGCTTTCGCCTTGGGTTTGAGGCTCAAACTCAACCACAGCGATCGCATTTTGAGTCCCGTTGGCAACGTAGAGCACATCGGGCTCTTTGCCAA
>Ga0315907_10001935_pt1 | contig 27155 bp, 38 predicted proteins | sample LakEriMetagenome_3_FD_203525 | JGI IMG/M metagenome (GOLD analysis project Ga0315907, IMG submission 203525) | Freshwater fungal communities from buoy surface, Lake Erie, Ohio, United States - Buoy 12 MA123 | ecosystem: Environmental > Aquatic > Freshwater > Lake > Lake biofilm | place: USA...
GTTGTGTCTGACTTCATACGGACTGTACGTGCGACTTTACCTATTACGGTTGCATCGAACATATAATCAAGGAAGCGAGCAGACTGTTCTGGATTAAGCAGACCACCGTTACCATTTTCTGATGCGGTGTGGATACCTGATCCACCTGATGTGGAAGCAAATGTACCTGTAGCTGTTGTTCCAGCTGCAATATCTTTTAATAATTCATTGCTCATATTTTATTTCACCTACCCTTATTTGATTAAATCTGATACGGAACCGAGGAAAGAACCGTTCCATTTTGATTTTTTGATTGTTACTTCCTGAGATCCGCCAAGATCCGAGGACTTCTTAATTGCAGTCTCACCTTCTACTGCATCGACACGCTTTTCAACGCCGTCAATTGTGTTCTTTATGTCTTCTACAGCCTTGCTTAAAATAGCATGCTGTTCTGCCAACTCTGAAATTCTTACATCTACGCTCTTGCTGAATGACTCAACAGTATCTTGAATAGATGAAACTTGAGCTGCGTTTGTCTGTGCAGCTTTATTTAGAGTTTCTGAGAAAAAGCCCTTTAGGTCACCAAGCATCTTTGCAAAATCAGGTTCATCAACCATAACTTCTGATACGTCGGCTGCTTTCTCCAGAGATTCGGCAGGAGCGTCTGCAACTGCATCTTCTGCAGGAGCTTCTTCAGCTGCTGGTGTTTCTTCAACGGCAACTGTTTCTTCAACAGCGGTCTCTTCAACCACTGCGTTTTCTGTGTTTTCTGACACTTCATTACCTCCTTCTGCGTTTGCCTGTTTTGCAATTGTTTGTGTATCAGGCAACGTAAATCTTGATTTCTTAAATGAATCAAGAATCTTCTGTACTTCGTTAGACTTATTAATGTCTGACTTTTCTACCCATCCAATAATAGATGCTGGCTTACCAGTAATTGGTGAATCAAATGTTTTTTCTGTAGAAAGAAATACTGAATTGCTTTCTTCACAATAAAAAATGTTTTCTGTTACAATCTCTGCAGCCATTCCCTTAAAGACCATAGCCCCATTTGATTTCTCAATTGAAAAAATATTGCATAGTTCATTAGCTGGAGAGTCTACAATAGATAGTTCAACTAGATCATAGTCTTTAATAAATCTTACTGTTTCTCCTGTAGACTTGTTAACTTCATTATCTGAATCTTTAATTTTTCCGCCGATTGAAAATCCAGTAAGAGTTCCATCGAGAACCTTTTCCCAAGTGTCCTGTGCGCCCTTTGAAATGTATGATGTTACATAAACTCCATTATAAAACTTTTGTGAATCTTGATCGTAGTATGTCTCTGGCTTAAAAGAAACAACCTTACCTACAGCAATTGGCTGATGCATTTCTCTAAGATTACCTCTAAAGTTTTCAAACGCCTTTAGGCTTGCATCTGCTGTTACAACGTCTCCTGTTTGGTCAACATTATCTAGTGTCGCAAAACCAGACACTGTTCTTTTTTCTATGTTGACCTTTGTGAAAGGAACTGATAAATGAAGGTTCTCTCCACTTGATGACCAGTAAGATTTTTCGATATTCATATGCTTAATTTTATAGGCATATATATAAAAAGGCAAATAACAGTCGAGTAGATTATTCTACCTGACTTCCGTCACCTTTTGGATTCCTGGCTTCCCCAGAAATATCTGGAGAATTATTTTGTCTTTCTTGATCCCTAGTTCTTGTCTGTCCAGCCTGAGCTCTAATTTCTGCCTGCTGCTGAGGCTTTAATTGAATAACTTCATCTCCGCCTTCAATTGCAATTTTACCCATTCTTAGACGAACTTCATTAGGGGTAATAACCTGCATTCTTAAATATCTCTCATCAATCTTTGACTGAGTATCTTCATCTGTAAGGCTAAGTTCATTAAATTTAATTTGAACGGCATCTGTTTTTTCAGCAATAATTAAATTAATTTTTTTCTCTAATCTCATTTGTGCTGGGCGACAAACCTGCTCTTTAAATGTTTTATCCGCATCTCTTGCTGCAGCTAAATTAATTCCTTCTGGAATACCAATTTTAGAAATTGGAGTTCTGTGTGCTAAAAGAATTTCATCTCTATTTGCTTTACGATAAACATTAAATGATGATTCCTGTGCTCCAGCCTCAATTGGATCCATTTTAAATTCAACCTTTGAGTCAGGCGTATCTGGTGGAAGAGGGACATAAAGAGACCTATGGTTTTTGCCCTTTAGTCCAACCTGGAAAAACTCAAGCAATTTTCTTTCTGACTCTGGTGAAAGTTTGGCACCCTTAACAGTAATAATATATCTTGGAACAGCCTTGTTCTGGAAATAGTCAAGGTTGTACTGACCAGAAAATTCATTTCCTGCAAGAGCTACTTGTGCAGCAATAATATCTGGAATACCGTAGTAATTATCCATAGGAGTATATTTCTTTAAATGAATAATTTCGTTTGGTCTATCTAGTCCGCCAGCAATTGGATTCGGTGTATCTTGATCGCCAAAGTTTCTGAAGAAAACAGCCTTTCCGTAAAGCAACTGAATAAAGCCATCACGTAATCTTCTTACACGCATTGTCTTTGCTGGAATATGTCCAATGTATCCAATATCTCCACGAGTTGTTCTGCCTATTTCAATAAAGCCATTACCAGTTGCTTCTAAATCTGTATACGCTTTAATAAGAGTTTCTGTAAATGTTTCTTCATCATTTACATCCTCTAGCCACTGCTCTAAATCTTGTCTTAATTTGCCAAGCTTTTTTCTGGCTCTCTGTAATTGTTTTTCATCTGTGATTCCGTCAAGGGCATCGTTTGTTTTTCTTGTCTCATCGAATTGATATCCTAGACCTACAATGTTTGCAACTTTTGCATTTATTGCTGCGTAGTTATATGTTGAAACTTCATAAATTTTTGATAGATACTCTAAGTTATATATTGGCTGAACCAGATCAAACATGGCGTAACCAGTTATTGCCTGTGCTAGCAAGTTTTGCTGTGTTGATGTACTATCTATTCCAGTAAAGGCTTTAGAAAATTCTCTGCCTATTTTTCTGCGAAATGCTGGGCTTAATCCGTTTAGCTTTCTAATGTCATCTAATTGAATATTAAATGGATCATCATGCTCTGTTTCTTTCTTAAAAGAAAACCAATCAGCAGCACTAGATAGCTGAATTTCTTCATTTACTTCTGGGGTTTCATCAACATGTTCCATTTTTATCTCCCTGGCACAGTGAGCTTTTTCATCTCATCCTTATAGTTTCCTACATCTAGTGGGTCTGGCACTAAACCTAAATTAAGTCTTGACTGCTGATACTGATATTCTTCATCATCAATCTTGCGTCTTCCCGACAAAAATAATGGCTGCCCTCTGTCTATACCATATCCAGAAACAGCTTTTCTCAAGGCTTCAATTCTTTCTTTGTTATCCTTCATTGATGTTATTGATAGGTAGTTTCCTTCGTCGTCTCCGACCCACTTTCCATCAATTTCCCATACGTAAATTCCGAGTGTTGTTTCCTCGTCTAAAACTTTGGTGCCGATCTTATTGAAGTCCATAGACACTCATTCTACCATTATATTTTGTTTAAGTCCAGCTTTTGTCACGATTGATGACAAAATTAAACGTTTTGGATCACAATCCAGTCATTATCGAATACTTCGGCTGTATTTTCTGTCAGGGAGAATGACGGTTCAGATATAACAGTAGGGTCTCCATTTATATAAATTTGATAATGATCAGTAACTGTTGCAGAATCTAGCTCATAGCCGTATGTAGATATATATTGATATGAAGACTCTGAAGCCCCATCAAGGGAATATCCTAGCTTAACTGAGTTCATGATTTGATTATCAAAAACCAGGACTACGTGATAAATTTCACCAGCCTTAAAAACATTTGATATTGATGTTTGAGATGTTTTATCTACTCCGTTTATATATATCTTTTTTATATTATTTTTAGTTATTGTTCCAGATGATGCCCATGTATATTCTACCCCTATGTCTGGACTTGCTGGCCCTGCGTCATAGGAGGCCGTATAAGAAGAATTATATAGCCCACCGTCTGCCACAGCCAATCCAGTGTATGAGGTGTTATATAGTCCTCCTAGGACCTCTATAAAAGTAATTTCTTCTCTGTATACAAGACCTCCGCCAGATAGATCTTTTGGAGTATAGAAAAACTCCATTGATGTGCAAAGTCTTCCTAGATTTAAATAGAATCCAGAGTTTTCTTTTACTCGTATTCCACTATGCATATTCCTTGATAAAGCTGAGTATCTTTTATTTCCCGCATATGCTTTTGCAAAATAGTCGGGGTCATCTGTCATTTGTGATATGTAACTAGAAGAGTTTGTAGCATAAATAATCTGTGATTTATAAAACTTAATTGTAAGGCTTTCCATAAAAGGATTATTTGTTTTATCGTTTGCTGTCTCAAAAAGCACCTTTATATAAAGGCTATACGATGCATTAAAATCTTCTCCGCTAGTAGAATTTCCATACTGTGGTATTTTAGAGCCATTCTCACATTCAACATAGGTTATTCCATCAACACTTGAGTATACGGATACTCCTTCTGTCGCAGACCATTCTATCTTGGAAGCGTCTATTCCATATTGTGATGGTATATATAAAAACTCAGTAAAAAATGCAGACTGAGAAGTTCCAGATCCAACAGGAATTTGTATTCTATTTTTTATAAAATCATACTCTAGTCCTGCTGTAGTTAAATCTTTCCAGGGTTTTCTTGCTGGGTAGGAATACTCAAACTTAGTTGATATATTTGTATCGTATATGTCAAACAGCTCTCCAAGGTCTGGAAAGGTCGTATTAAATGCTGGTAGTGACTGAGCTAAATTATAATGATTTTGTATTTGAGATTCTGATAAAGAATATCTATATATAGCTACAGAATCAACTAAAAACTTATTTGATGAATTAGAAGTGGGTCCGCATTTTAGTGACAAAGATGAATTTGTAAATTTAAAATCATTTAATGTTTTTGAAGCTTGTTTTTCTCCATCTATGTATATTGATATTTCTGACACCGAATAAACACATACAACATGTACCACACGGCTAAAATTAGATATGGCAAAATCTACTCTAGAATCAATATTAGATAAACCTTTTAGTGCAAATGCCACGCCATTATTGTTCACAAAAAGTCCGACTCCGTTTGATGCATCTGCAACTACTGGTTCCATTGTTGATGTTAAAGCTTTTGGATAGATAAAAGACTCTATCGTAAATGGGTTAAAAGAATAGCTACTATTTGCTATTGGGGTACCTTTACTTATTCCATAATAGTTATATGTTAGTGGAAAAGTTATACTTTGTGAGCTAGTTATTTCTACAGAATTTATTCCGCCATATGTGAGTGGCAGAGGAAAAGTAGAAACAGATTGTAAATATACGCCATTATTTCCACAACCAGATATATCTATAGCAGTAGTTCCAGACTGTTCATCTAGAAACCAAAACCCAAGTGGATTATCTTTTATGACTGAGTATTTATAAGACATAATAAGATTATACCTTAGAAAGGCTCCTTGAAACAAAATATAGGACACATATATTTAGTGCCTTTTGTTACTGGTTTTGGATCGTGGTAGTATGGTGGATATGAAGGAAATATAATCATACTCCCAGCCTTTGGTTTAATATCAAGTCCTTGTTCTGGAAAGCATATGTTTCCACCTTCGTAGTCTTCATTTAAATACAAAACTATAGATATAGTTGGTGATTTTAATGCTGTCTTATCTATTGAGTCTACATGTGGGCCCATATAAGCATTTGTAGAATATTTTTGAATTCTATAAAACTCTGGTATCCATCCAAAAGATAGGCCTGTATTTGCTGTGTAGTCTTTCAAGCATTTATATACTAAATCTTTAATTGGATTTAAAATATGATCTGATAACTTCGGGTTTCCTCCAATGGAGTGACCATAATGAATTAATCCATCGCTGGAGAACCAATCTTTCCAATCAAGCGAAGGGTCTTTTAATAAATCTATATACTCGTTTTTATTCTCAAAAAGTTCTGTATAATAATATATATTGTCCTCTAGCTTTTGAGTATTCATTTGTTATTCGTTTTTGCCTTTATAGTTTGGTCTTAGACCCTTTTCTTTATCTTCTGCCCATAATTTATATTCTTCGTCTTGAGCTTTTCTTACTTCTGCCAATTCGTCAGCCCATTTTTTTCTCTGCTCATCAGTATAAACTGAATCTGCATTATCCCAAAACGAGCCTATTGTATATCTTGTACCACTTTTAATTTGTGTAACTTCATGCTCATTTCCATGACCTCCCGCAAATACTGCAAGCATGCCTATCTCTGGCTTTATACTAATATCATAATTTTTAAAGTTTAATATTCCTCCAGTAAAATCATCATTTAAATACATAAATGCTGCATACTTGCTTCTTTCAAATGCTGTTGGATTGCCTTCATCGTCTGAGTTATCTGAGTGAAATGAGGCAAATGCTCCTTCTATCCACTTCTGTGCATGATAACTAACCTCAGAAAGATCTTTACCTAAAACCTTTTCGCACGCATCTTTTATTCTAGAATTAAGTCTAGCAAAATAGTCTGGGGGCAAGTCAAACATCACCAGCTTTGGATCTGACTCCCAGAATCCCATTGCATATGAGTCATAAAAAGATATTTGATTCCATTTTAAAAGATTTGACTCTGCTAAAAATTCTAAATATCTAATTATCTTATTAGCTTCTTCTTTGGTTACAACGTCTGACACATGGAAAACATCTTCTTTGTGCTTAGTAATTTTCATGCTTTTCCTCCATCTTATGATATCTCATGTTTTTAGGGTTTTCTATTTCAAGTCTTTCTTCTTCCATTTTAGCCCAACGAACCGCACCATAATGCCTTTGATTCTTTAACCATTCTTCCGAGCCAGCATATGGATAAAAAACAAAGTTTCTTACAAAAAATTTTTCCCCTGATGTAATTGTTTTAACTCCATGGAAATAAGGTTCTCCTGATGGGAAAACCAAAATATCTCCAGAGTCTGGCTTATAAGGATACGTTTCCCCATCCAATAAAAACTCTATTTCTCCACCAGTATAATCGTCATTAAGATAGGTTGTGCATGTTAAAAAGAACTTAGGCCCTGGCATATCTTTTTCTGAAATCACATAATCTGTGTGATATTGCATGGACATATTATTATTCATTACATCAATATTCGTATCATATTTTGAAAATGATGATGTAAGAAGTGAGGCACCTTCGGGAAGATTTAAATTATGTCTTTTTACATAATCAAATATTGCTTTTGAATAAGCCGCATAAACAGAGTCAGACAAATACTTTTCGTCATCGTACATTTGACCGTGTTCTCTTGGTTCGTTTGGATCATGTTTTTGCTGAGTATAGGCTCCAAATATCGACCACTGGTCCCATTCTCTTAAATAATATTTACCTTTTGAAGATGCATAAGATTCTTTAACTATTTCTGCCATTTTTTTTGAATCTGGAAGTAGGTTTTTGTAAACATCAACCATCGGATAAATTTCAAAAAAATCAAATTCATTACTCATGCTTATCTCTTTCTAATTCCGTAACTGTCCAAAAAAGCGGGAATGTATACCTACATCCTTCTTTAACAACATTAACTCCATGAATATAGTGCATGTCTCCAGGGAAAAAATATGCTCCCCTGGCCTTAGTTTTAAACACTATGCTCTGCTTAGGAAAATATAGTTCTCCTCCAACATAGTCATCATTAATATAGAATACTGTTCCTATGTCATACCAAGGAAATTCGTTTTCTGTTCCAGCGTCTGGACCTTCATGAAGTTCTTTATCTGCGTGTGGGAATTGCATGGTTCCAACTGGCCATCTTACTATGGCTGGTGCAGCTGGTTGAACTGTAACATTAAATTTTTCTTCGATAATAGGCTGCATTCTATTTGTTAAGTTCTCTAGTATTTCAATTACTTTTTCGTCAGCCTTTTTCAATGTTCCAACTGTTGCAACACGATTTTCCCAAACCCTGTGGTCGTATATGATGTTGCCATTTTCATTCCATTGTGACTCCGTTATATCCCACAATGTGTTATTTTTAGCAAAATTTAAAAGGTATTCTTGCTCTTCAATTGTCATAAAATTTTCTAATTCTACGATATTATCTGAAGAGTTTCCAAAATAACCTGATGGAGTAATTGACTTCCTGGCGTACCTTACTCTCTCTTGAACCTTTTGATTAGCATCTTGTATCATTCGTATACCTTTCTTTGCCATAATTTCTTTTTATATTGTCCGTTTTCAGTTGTTCTCAAAATTTTTGAAGCTTTATTTTTTATTTCATTCATTTCTTGTTCTTCTTTATAATCTAATTCCATATTCCAATCTTCTCTTTTAAATGGAAATATTTGAAGATATGGTGTTCCTGCTGGCAATAAACCAGAAAAATCTTTTCTTAAAAAAAATGGAGTAAGGCCTGGTATTTCTAACATATCGCTATCTATTATACCAGCAGTAGTTATAAAAGGTAAATCATATCTATTCATTGGAGACATAAAAATTGCACTATAACCCTTTTCTAATTTAACTCCCCAATTTGGATACCAATGAAAATGTTGTGCTTCGTATCCATAAGGAACCTCAAACCCTTCCATTGGAACCCTAGACCCAATAAAGCTTTCATATCCTGGCTCAGTTTTAGCCAACAATAAATTGTTTTGTGTATCCTTATAAAACATAATGTCACAGGGTGTCGTTAAGTAGTATCCGCTTAAAAATATGTCTAGCAAGGCTGGGCAAGACTTAAACCCAAGTATTTCTGAGCCCCATTGGTGCCTTAAAACTTCTTCCTTTCCTTCTTCCTTCCAATACTTATTTGCAGAAGAAAACCATTTGGGAACTTGTCTTTTTCCTGGCTTGGGGGAAAGGTCTGGGTTATCATTGTTGTATAATTGATGAGAAACAAATGTTATTTTTTTATTCATATTATTTTTCAATCACCTTTAATTTAATTGATTTTACTTCATGGTTACCTAATTTATTTCCTTCTGGGTCTATAGCGTCTCTGTAAAAGTTTGTCCATAGTCCCTTAGAAGTTTTTTCTTTTACTATATCTAAATGTTTTTCACCATATTGACTGGGCTTTAATATCTCTATTCCAGAATAAGAAACACAAGACCCTTGAATTTCTGATAAAGATATTGGAATTATAGATGAAATTGGAGTATTTGCTTTAATTGTTATTATTTGATTTGGCTTTAATATTCTTAAAGCGCAGGGAAGTTCTCCTTGAAAAAATGAAGTGCTTATAAGAGTTGTAAATGATTGATATTCATCTGTAAATAAATTAGGTACGGGCATTTGCAACAAAGTAGTGTTTTCATTAGTTCTAAAAACCAAACCTGTCTTGAAGCTTATTGTTCCATTTGCTCTGCCTAAATTACAATATTTATGCCCCGAAAGAACCCTAACGTGATGACTAGACGTATCTGATATTCCATCCCAGACAAAAGATATATCTTCTGGGTATGATATTCCCCATCCCAGCGAATTTGTAAGTGTAACTGGAAAACATTTATAGGCATGGGCATCTACAGTATTATCCATCCAATCTCTTTTTACGGAAAGCTGAGATATATTAGCAGAATCTTCTGTATTTTTATAAACTAAAATATCATACATAATTCTCTGTATATCTTTTTTCGATCTCTCTGTATTCTGGAGTATGTGGTGCTTCTAAATAATCAAGCATGGTAACTATAGAGTATTTAGTGCCAGAAGTTACTGGCATCGCAGCATGAGAATATATAAATGATGAGGGGAATAAATAAAGATCTCCCGCCCTGGGCTTTATTTTTAAATTAAATTTGTCAAAAAATAGCTCGCCTCCTTCGTAGTCGTCATTAATATATCCAACTGAAGAAAGTACGCATATATAAGAATATCCGTGATCTGAATGAATTTGAAAATGTTGATCTTGGCCATATTTAATAAAGTTAAATGATTCCCAATAGTTTAGAGGAGCCAAGCCAAACATTTGTCTATAGTCTTCTACTGGAGCTAACTGTACCTTGTACGAATCTTCCCAAATTTTTTCTAACTTTAGAGTAGACTCACTTTTACCAGCATCATCCCATGTATTTTTTTTAATTTTAAAATCTGAACAATCTCTATATCTTTTATCTACCAAGGCATATCCAGTTTTTGCAGTTTTCCATTGATTTACATCAGAGCTATCTGATAAAGTTTCTTCTAGTCTATTAATTAAATTCATTTCTGGCGTAAATACATTTCTATAGACAACAATACCTGGACCTAGAAATTCAGCATTACTTAACATTTATACTCCAATTTATTTATATTGGTCACTTCTGTGACCCTTTTGTGTTCTATCGGTCATTAAGGCCAATACATATTTTGTTCCCGCTTTAATTGGATATGCTGCATGTGCATATATATAAGCAGATGGGAAAACTACTAAATCTCCAGACTCTGGCTGATAGTTAATGTCAAAGAATTTAAAGTGGAGGTTTCCTCCATCGTATTCATCATTTAGATATCCTACACAGGAGACAGTGTATCTAACATCTGGTCCGTCATCTGTATGATAATTAAAAAAATTATTTACAGAGTATTTAATAACATTTAATGCTTCAAAATATTCTACTTTAACTGGATAATCTTTTTCATAGTCTAACAAACATTCTTTAATTTTTATCATTACTTCATCGTATAACTCTAACAACTCTTTTGAGTTTTTTGCCTCTTTATCTAAAGAAATGTTGCTATACACAAAAGATTGACAAAATCTACCTTCACCTTGATATAGGGAACTTTCATTGGTTTTAGCTTTAGCCCAAGAATCTCCTATATTTTGCTCATATCTTTCTACTAAATTCATAGATTTTAAAAAAATATTTTTATATACTACTATACCTGGACCAATTATATTTTTTATCATATTATTCTTGATCTTCTCTATGCCATTTACCTATAGGACACTCAGCATTTGAAAGAGTTGTTTTTGCAGGCATATAGCATTTACATTTATCGCACTGTTTTGTCGGCAAAAAAAATTCACAGCCCATGCAAAGACTCATTCTTTTATCTATAATTGACTGCTCACGTATTTTTTTATTTGGGTCAATTAAGTGCCATGGCCTAGAATCACCTAAACTTTCTTTCCATTCTTTCCATTTAGACATCATTTATTCTTTCTACTATTTTAATATTAAATTTTTGCTAGAGTCCCAGATATCTCCAAATCCAACGGAATCTTCTTTGGAAACATCTACTATAATCACATTGCCATCAAAAGCTGCTCTGTACTTTGCAGAATTGATACTATCTTTATCCATAGATATGATACCAAAAATTTTATTGTTTGACAAGAACACGTAAGCAATATCATTGGGATTAAACTCTCTAACACCTTCTTGATTATCAATCATAAATTTATTATCTACTAACGTGGCGCCTATCTTAATATTATTAAGGTCTGGGGCCATAATAGCCTTTGATCCCATAGCAATTGACTCCCTATACCGTTTATCTATATCTGTATCTTTTTCAAAATACAATATATCAAATATTTCGTATAGACCTTCTTCTATTTCTATGCACAAAGCATATTTGCTTGTCATATTTTTTTCTTTCTACTATGCTTACACTATATTATGTAAGTTAACCGATACATGAATTGCCTTCACAGTATGTTCCATATGGACACTGGAAAGAACAGAATGAAGGAGGAGAAAAGAACCCTGGCGGACCGAAGAACCCTGGCGGACCGAAGAAAGTAGGTGGACCGAAGAAAGTAGGTGGACCAAAGAAGTTTGGCGGACCAAAGAAGTTTGGCGGACCAAAGAAGTTTGGCGGACCAAAGAAAGTAGGTGGACCAAAGAAAGTAGGTGGACCGAAGAAGCTCGGTGGAGAGAAGAATGTAGTAACTGGTCCAACTCTTTTTGCCACAGATGTACCGTTGGCATTAAGAGCATATATATCATAGCTTTGTGCAGATCCACCAGTTTCATCAATATTCTTTGAAGTTACAAGAATTCCAGTATACGAAGGTCCATCTGTAGAAGTCACTGTATAACTTGCTATAGCTTTTCCTCCAGTTGCTGGAGCATCCCATGTAATATCATCTCTATTTGCAACTGTTGAAGTAACTGAAGCTGTCTGAATTGCTTGAGGAACAGTCGTTGCTGTTACTGAAGATGATGTTGTGGATGCAGAAGACCCTACTGCGCTATTTGCAACAATTGTAAATGTATATGCTGTATTAGAGGCAAGGCCTTGGAATGTATATGGGCTTGAAGAAGCTGTTACAGTATATGTGCTTGGAGTTGTTGTAATTGTAAATGAGGATGCTGATGCAGATCCAGAAGGAACTGCAAATGTTAATGTGACAGCTCCACCAGTTCCAGCCGCATTTGCCTCAGAAGTTGTATTTGCTGTTGCTAGATATGGTCTTGATGTCCCAACATCTGTTGCGCTAGATATAACTACTGCTTCTGGCTGACTTATCTGACCTGAAACTTTACCTGTTCTTTTACCTGCTGCCATTTTTATATCTCCTATTCTATTATGCTGTTGCTAAATCGCCGATTAATACCCAAGTGTTTGCTGCACGTTTGAAAAGTGTTGCAGATGACCACTGGGCTCTTAAGAAAGCTCCTGGAGTCGCATTTACTGTAACCCCACCTGCTCCAACAATTCTAACTCCTCCAGTATTTGTTCTAAGAACATCTATGGCAGTGCCAATTGGGAAGTTTAGTGTTGAATCTGCTGGGATTGTTATATCTACTGCAGATCCACCTGTGTGTGAAACTTCAATTAGATCGTCTCTTTCTGTTAGAGCTGAAAGAGTATATGCTGCGGTCTTTTGAATAATTGTAGTCTGTGATGGTACGCCTTCTTTTGTTTGTGTTCCATCTGTAAAGACAACTCCTGCTGCGGTTAAGTTATTTAGCTGAAGGTTATCAAGTGATCCTTCAGTAAAATCAACCGTAGTTGTAGGTTCTGTTGTTACACCTTTAAATATCTTCCAAATATCAGCAGAAACATCTCTTACAAAACCTGAGTGTTTAGCTGTTCCGTCATTGTATCCAACCACAATACCAAGGTCAACTGTGTTTGCTGGATTTTGATGAGCTAACTGTACAAGACTGTCTTCGATTACAATAGATGTTGATGATGCGTTAAAGGATGTACCATTAACTGTTAAATTCCCATCAACAACTACGTTGCCGTCAACTTCCATATTTCCAGTAAATGTTTGATTTGCTGCATTTAAATAAGCTAGTTGTGCTGTATCAGAGATTCCATGAATAGATGTGGTATCTGTTGCATGTGAGCTTAAATCAGAAGATAATGCTTTTGCATCTAGTTGAGTCTGAATTGCTGAGGTAACTCCGTCAACATAATTAAGCTCTGTGGCAGTTGCTGTTACTGCAACATCTTCATTAATCTTTGGGCTTGTTAAAGTCTTGTTTGTTAAAGTTTGTGTATTACTTGCTGTTGTTAAAACAGAAGTATCTGAAATTCCGTGAACGTTTGTAGTGTCATTCTCGTGATTTGTTACTGCTGTGCCAATTGCTGAAGCTGCTGCGATTCCTGCTGCTGTGATAGCATTTGTCTGAGCATCTGATGCTTTTCCATCTGCATAAGATTGTGTTGCTAATAAGGATGTATCTGCAATACCGTGAATTCCAGTTGTGTCCGAAGCGTGTGAGTCTAGATTAGCAGAAGAAGCTTTGGCATCTAACTGAGTTTGAATTGCAGAAGTTACGCCATTAAGATATCCAATTTCAGTATCTGAAACATTTGCAACAACTGATTGTTTGCCATCTATCTGAGTTTGAATATTTGATGTGATACCTTGTAGGCGACCAATGTCAGTATCTGAGACACCAGCAACAAGTGGTTGCTTTCCATTTAGTTGTGTTTGAATTGCTGAAGATACTCCATTAAGATATCCAATTTCAGTATCTGAAACATCTGTAACTTTATCTTGCTTATTACTACCCAATGAGTTTAATGCATTTGCAATTGTTACAGCATAATTTTGATCATCATTAATTGCTGCCGCTAATTCATTTAATGTATCTAATGCGCCTGGAGCACCATCAATTATTGCTGTAATATCTGATGTTAAAGCTACTGTACCTGTAGCATCTGGGAATGTAATTGTTCTGTCAGCTGTTGGGTTTGTAACAGTAAGAGTAGTTTCAAATTCATTATTTGTAGAGCCCTCAACAATAATAGATGCTCCTGGAACTAGAAGGTTCTTGCTTGAATCTAGTCCTGCTACACCAGACACCGCTCCAATATCTGTTAGCTCTACATAATTAACTAACTGGTTTGAGAGATCAAGGAATCCTGGGTCATTGGCATAACCTAATGCTGACCAAGTTGCTGTTCCATCACCGAACTTAATATACTTTGTGTCTGTCTCAAGACCCATTTCTCCAGCTTCTAAAACTGGGTTGGCGGAAGTCCATTGAGCCGCTGTACCTCTTCTTACTTGAATTCTTACTGTTGACATTTTGTTTCTCCTATTTTATATTATAGCATTTAATAAATTATGACTGAAGTGCACCTGAATCAAATATATAGTCCACTGCTGAAGTTGTTGGTGACCCACCATCCATAAATTTAGATGTTGCAGAAGGTGTTACACCGTTACCCTGAATTATATATGTTGGCTCTCCATTATAATCAATAGAAAGGCCTACATCCATAAATGTAAGGGATTGTGTTAAATCTGGTATTTCAGAGTATAAAGCAATAGGCTGCCAAGCGTTATCAATATAAACCTTGAGCCTTTTAGTATTTGTATCAAAAGCAATAGGAGTTGTGCCAAGTACGATATCGGTATCAAATGTCGCTGTTCCAGCCACATTTAATCCGTTCTTGACCTTGAAATTCTTATTTGTTGTTGCCATTTAAGTTCACATATCCCCTAATTGTTTTTGGTGGGGTTTTGAAAGGACCCCGTACCTTTTATTTAATTATACTAACAGTGTACCAGTAATTAATACTTCGGTATTGTTATTTGCAGGTGTTACGCGGATTCTTACATCTGTTCCGCTTATATCTGCTGTGATTGACTGAAGAGAAGTTCCGCTTGTTGATGACATTCCATACTCTGTTAGATAAACATTATCTGAAGAATCTAGAGTCAACATAATTTTTGTAACTTCTGTGTGTGTTGAAGTCTTTGACTTAACAAGGAACTCTGCGCTTCGGTATGAAGCCTTTGCCCATGAGTAAGCTGTAGTTGCTGCTGCGGTTACAATATTTCCTGTTGTTGCGGCAACTTGCTTGGCAACTGAATTAACATTTATTGCTGTAAATGCTGTTGTAGCATCTAAAACATCGTCTAATGCGTTTTGTGCTGTAGTTGCTGCACCATATGGCTCATAAGTATTTTCTGTTACAGATATTGCACCTGTAGTATCATTATAAGAAAGTCCAGTTCCGACGTTATTACCAATGGCGTCCTGCGCTCTTTCATTGGTAAAGTAGAGGTTACTTCCTTCAGAAATATTTGTTGTTGAAGCATCTGCTGAAGCAAACTTAGAATTTAACTGTGTTTGAATAGCAGAAGTAACACCATTTAAGTAGCCAATCTCTGTATCAGACACATCTGCTACACGAGTTTGTGTAATTGTTGTATCAATACTAAATACTGTACCGTCAAGAGTTAATCCGTTGCCAGCAGTAAATGTGCCTGCACCTGAGAACTGTGTGAATGATATTGGGTCTGTTCCAATTGTTGCTGGTTTAAGTGTTTGCACCCAACCTGTATTTGCATAAGTACCAGAACTTACGAAGATAAAGTCTCCGCTATCTACTTCTGTTGCTGTATCAAAGTCTGTCGCACGAAGTGCTTGTCCTGAAGCCTGAACTACGTAAATACCATTTTCAGAGGCTGTGGACTGTCCATTGACAAGAACACGATCTCCTGTTGCAAGTGTTACTCCGCCAGCGGTATCTCCATTTTCAAGGCCAGTGGCAATTGCAACATTTGTAAGTATTGCTATTCTTGCTGCTGGATGAATATGAAGTCCTTCAGAAACTGCATCCACGTAAGCTTTTGTAGCAGCATCTGCTGAATCTGTTGGTGTTCCAAGACCAGTGATCTTGTTTGCACCCATTGCAATTGCACCAGTCATAGTTCCGCCAGATAGTGCTAATTTAGCATCGAGGGCGGTTTGAGTTGCTGTAGAGACTGGCTTATTAGCATCTGATGTATTATCAACATTTGCAAGACCTACATCGGACTTTGTAATTCCAGTAGGAGTATTAATTACTGGTGATGTAAGAGTCTTATTTGTAAGTGTCTGAGTATTTGTTGTTCCAACTACAGCACCAGTTGCACCGTGTGCTTCTGTTGCGCCTGTGTGAGATGTAAGATCTGAAGAGGCTGCTTTTGCATCTAATTGAGATTGAATTCCTGAAGTAACTCCATCAAGGTATCCGATTTCGGTATCTGATACATTTGCAACCTTTGCCTGTATAGCTGTTGTATCAACAGATATGGCACCAGTTGTATCGTTATATGAAAGACCAGTTCCTACTGCATTACCTACTGCATCCTGTGCCTGCTCATCAGTGTATGTAACTGCACCAACTAAATTTAATGTACCAGTTGAGTCATTATATGTGGCGGTTATGTTTGTATGAGTTCCGCCTGTAATTAATGCAGCGGCGGTATCTTGTATGAACTCTGTTGAATTCTCAGTAAGGATATTAGATCCATTTACTGTAGCTGTTGATCCTTCAACAACCAACCCATTCTTAATTCTAAAATTCTTATCTACTGTTGCCATTTTTTATCCCTTTCGCCTTAACTTTTTAAGGCGGTTCTATAATATCTAGCGGTTATAGATCCACTTGTTGGTGTTACTGACAAACTAATTATACCTGCATTTTCTTCTAATTGCACAGTATAAAGAGAATTATTTGTATTGGATGATATCTCATATCTATTTACATGTAGATCTGTTCCATCGTTAACTATGTCTAACTGATCGGATACAAAAAGACTGTCTTTTTTAATCTGAAGCGTATATCTTACTGTTGAATATAGGGACTTAGAAAAAGTATCAATTGCTGTTTTGTTTTCTATTCCGCTTATTGTTGAATCGTTGTTTCCAGCAAGTCCCAGTTCTGTTCCTACCTGTCCTCCTGCTTCAAGAGTGCTTACTCTGTAGTCAAGAGATGTGGTTACTGAAGAGCCAGTAACTCCAACTTTAGCCTCAAGAGCTTCGATTGCATCGTTAGCATTTGAATGTTGTTGAGCGTGTGACGGAGAAGAAAGACTATCTGTTCCGCTTGGATTTGTTAAAGTATCCAGAGAGTTTGGATAATTGGTTGCCATGATTACCTCTAAATTTAAAGCCTTTGTACATAATAATTATATCATGTATTTTTAATAATTTTACTATCTAACAACATCTCCATCATAAGTATGTGTATGATCTGGTACTGTTGAAGGTACTAGGGAAAATGATGATGCCCCAGACCAAGTTGTATCTGAAAGTTTTGGGCCATAGAAAGTTTTACTAACATTATCTATATAAAAATCGTTTGTTATTCCAAGATTTGATGATGGAGCTCCGCTTCCATTAAGTATTGTGTTTCCACGAATACCTTGTGGTCCAGGAGAAGAAACTATAACATTGTTTATAGTTTCTGTAACTATTATTTTTTCATTCATTAAATAGTCACCGATCTTTTGAGAGCCATAAACCCTTCAAGGAGTTTAATTTTATTCCCAGCAGAATCGATGACCATAATATCATAGGCAGATTTTGGGTAGAACAATTTATTTGTTTGTGTTGGAGTTAGTCTAATTGTTAAAGTTCCAGTTGCACCATTTATAGTGATACCACCAGATGGTGATGTTAATGAAACTGCTAACTTAGATCCGCCTGGTGTATCTCGGATCTGCATCTTTGCTGATGCACCAACTAAAGAAATTGGTGTTACTGCATCCTCTTCAGTGTATTGAACCTGAAAAGTAAATGTAGCATTTTGATCTACTTCGAAATTTTTTTGTACTGCCATTTGCCATAGTCTCCTAAATAGGAATACTCCTGTACCAATTTTAGCACAGGAGTATTTCTAATCTACTGATTATTTGTTCTGAAATCCAAAGCTTTTATCGTTTGGATTTAGCGCCTTAAGGATAACTGGGGCAACTGCGGCTACGCCTGCTGCGATCAAATCCTTTGGATTTGTATTTCCAGTCATATATAGAGCCATAGCTGCTGCTAAGAATGCTCTTCCATATGTACCTAATGCGCTTAGAATTTGCTCTTGCATTGTAACTTTCCCATCTTTGTTTAAATCGGCTTTATCGAATTTAGCCATATTTATCATCTCCAATCAGGGCAGGGTGCCCTGAGAATTTGGGTATTAACCCAAATACTATTGTATCACTAAGCTGATATATCTACTATCTCACAATTGCCATCTGATGTACAGGCAAGGGTCTGTGTTCCAGAAGTTCCGTCCTCTGTTTCGTAGAAAGACAAATCTTCCCAACGAATCGATTTTGGCATTTGTGCTAAAACTGCTTCGTATTCTTCTTTTGTAACTTCTTGGTATGGAGCCTGCTTATAAGTATGATCAGAGTGTGGCAAGAATGAGATTCCAGAAACTTCATCAAAATGCTTGTATACCCAAGCTCCTACTTCCATCCATTCATCTTCTTTTACAGATACAGTGATTGAAGGCTTGTGCTCACACCATGCACGTTGATAAACAAGCCAAGTATTTAAATGCTCTATTGCTGTTAAATCATTTCTAACAATCGCACCCTCTGGTGCCTTAACTGGAAATGAAAATACGTATGTATCGTTTGGCTTCATAACATCATCTTCTACTGGAATTCCGACCTCCTTTAAAAATGTAGAGATTGGATCTCCTTTTGAGCCACGTACTGTACGAATATAATATGGTGAATGCCATGCATGCATTCCTGAAGACACCCCGACCAATTGGGAAACTGTTCCAGAAGGCTTTACACATGTGATAGCAGCAGACTCTTGAATCCCAATCTTCTGAGCCTCTTCTGAATTAATTGTTCTTGCGTATTCACGAAGTCCAACTAAAACTTCTTCTAATTTCTTGATATCTTGTTTACCTGAGAAGAATTTATGTCCGAATTGTCCAGTTAAAGAAACTCCTAATAAACGCTCTTCTTCTGTGTTATCTTTCCAGATTTTACGAAGATACTTAAAGTCTGTTAGCGTTGATTGCCAAGTTCCAAGAATTGTTGCAAGACGTACTTTATTTGAAATATCCTCAACTGTATCCTTTTCACGTAATACGACTTCTGAAAGATTACAAAACTGATAAGGACGGAGAATAATTTCGGAACACGGGTTTGTTCCATAATGGATTTCAGGGTCTCTACGGCCATACTTCGCTGCCTGCTTCTGCGCTGCCGCAACATTATAGATTCCACGTTCGCCAGACTTCGAGTCATAAAGAGATTTCCATTCTGCAATAAATTGCTCCATTTCTGGCTTACGTGAGTAAGCAACAGAGTTATTTGAAAGTGCACGTTGTGAATTGTTTTCCCACCAGTTCCCAGATTTTGCTTGAGCCATTTCAATGTCATTAATATTTGACAAAGAGATCATTGCTGATCTACGGACTCCTCCAACTACAACAATTTCTCCAATCTTACACATAATATCATGTGCTTCAATTGGTTTTAGCTGTCGTCCTGTTGCAGATTTAAACTTTGAAATAGTAAAGTCAAATAGGTTGATAAGTGGCTGTGGACCAGATGATCTTCCGCCCATTGTCTTAAGTCGAGCACCAGATGGGCGAAGTTTGCTTACATCAACAGAAGGAATATGTCCTGACCATAATAATGCAAGTAGCTCACGATATGCTTTAGCCCAACCCTGCTTTGAATCTTCAACAGTAATTACAGTCGTAGACTTTTCTAAAGTTTCTGGAACGGGAGGAAGTTTATTAACATATTTATATTCAACAGAGAACCCTACGCCTGTTCCGCACATAAGAATATACATTGTTTCGTCAAATGAGCGTGGTGAATCTACTGGAACAAACGAGCAATTATAACCCGCAACATGATCTCTATCTAATGCAGCACCTGCAGTCATTACTGATCTCATTGATGGCATTACATCTCTATTATAAACCGCCTCTTTCATTTCTTGAAGAAGTTTTGAATCTGGAATATAATCTTTAGTTTCTTTAAGATGTTTTGTCATAAAGTCAAAATAGCGATCTACTGTCTCACCCCATGTTTCACGACGATTTTCTTCTGGAATCCATCTTGCATATCTAGACAATGCAATAAAGTTTTCATATGGGTTTTCAATAGTTCTTGACATTTTAAGTGTGACCTCTTCTTCCGCCTTACGGATTAATAAATTTTAATGAAACCTAAGTGTATCAAACTTTTTTTTAAGAGTCTAGGGCTAGCTAAATTTTTTGAATATGTGATCAAAAGAGTTCTTAGTCAACTCTAACCAATTATATTCTTCATGTATTTTAGTTGACTGAGCATAGTAATATCCAGAATATGCATTAAAGTTAAAGACAACATCTCTCATAAGCTCAACTAGGTGTTGACGGTTTGGCTCAAAAACTTTGCCTTCGTGTGGAAATGGCCATGGAGAATCCACTAACTTTGATTTTAATTTTAATGGCCCTAAGTATTTTTCATAATGTGCCCAACTTGCTGTACATATAGTTGGCATTCCAGTAGCAAGAGCTTGAAGCGGAATAAAACCAAATCCTTCTCCATAACTTGGATACACTAAAACATCATGATCATGATATAGTCTAACTAACTCTAGATCACTTAGTTCTTCTGTTATAACCTTTACATTATTATAAATATTTTGCGGTAAACCTATTATCTCTTTATCTATGTAGTTATTATAAACTCTGGTTGTATTATGATGATACGCTTTTATTGTAAGAGAATACTTAGGGTTATTTCCATAAAGTTCTCCAAACACATCCACCACCATTTGGCCAGCTTTTCTTGGTGCTGGTTCTCCAATGTGAAGAAACTTAATCTTATCTGATTCTCTTCTTCTTTTTGGCTTCCATATGTCTTGTATTCCATGTGGATAAACCTTAATATTTTTATATCCATTATCTTCAAAAACATTAGCACACCAGTCTGATGTTGTCCAAATTTCATCGCAGTGATCTAGCATATTTTTCCATTTATCTGGAATTTTTGTAGATTCCCACGGAGTATATCCTATTTGATATTGACCTCTGTGCATTTTAAAATGTTCTGGCTGAGCAAAATTTAATTGTACTGGAGCTTTTGGATAAGAATATGGAACCTCATGGCCTAACTCTTTTAACGAAGTAGCTATATTTGATCCAGCATAACCATATCCATTAGAGTTCTTGAAGTTAATTGTAGGTGTAAAAAATGATATTTGCATATAATCTTTCTGGTCAACTGACTTGACAGTAACTTACTGACAATGCTATTCTTATAGTTCGTTATCTCTAAAGGAGGAAATGCCAATGGAGAATATAAAACAAAAGCTTAGTGATGTTGCCCATCACTGGACCGCAATAGTAATGATAACATTATTCCTATTCGGAAACAACACGGTTGTTCCAGTAATGCCAGCATCTCAAGCTATTGGGGTGGAAACACCTAAATCGACAGTACAAATAAAGAAAGAAACCTTAGAGAAGTACAGCACTACTGTATACAAGCCTTCTGAGATGCTAACAGACGGAGAACTAAAAGAACTCCTATCAGCTGTTGGCTTTGAAGGAAAAGCCCTTAAACAGGCTTGGGCTATTGCAAAGGCAGAATCTAATTCTAGACCTATGGCTTACAATGGTAACAGGAAAACTGGAGACAGTTCCTACGGAATTTTTCAGATTAATATGTTGGGTGAACTCGGCATTGATCGTAAAGAAAAATTTGATCTAAAGTCAAACATTTTATTGTTTGACCCAGTAATTAACGCAGAGATAACGTATTATATGACTAAGGGCGGAATTGATTGGTCATCATGGTCTTCCCTAAATGGGGTAAGATATAAAGAATTCTTAAAAGAATTCAAAAATTAGAAAGGTAGGTATATGAAGATACAATACGTATCCAAATATATAGCTCTTTCAGAAGAGGGCCTTGTATCGAAAATGGAATGTCCAATCGATCAAGGTTCTCTTCTTTCTAATCTTGACGCTGAAGATAATATATTTTTATATTGCCTATCGTGTGATTATAGAAAAAATATAGGAACTAAATTATATGATGACATTGTAAGGATGGTAAATCATAATGAAAAAATGTAGCGAAAATGAATGCCAATGCGAATCTACTCCTATGGTAGTAACTGATAACATGGGAAGAGAAATATTTTGGGAAGACTTAGGTAGACCAGATGGACAATAATATAGAAAATAATAATTTAGAAGATAATTTGCCTATGGTAAATTATATTATGCTAGCTAGAATATATGACGTTCTTTGTCTTTTAGCCAGCAAAGTTTGCGGTGATGAAGAAATTAGTAAGATGGTAAATTACCATGAGGAGGGCTACCTTTTAGGACCAAGCCCTTCATATAACCCAGTAAAGGAAAATGAAAATGGATAAAGAAAAAGTAGTAATGGCAATGTTGGAAAAAATAAATAATGATACTCGTGCAATGGGTGTTGCAAATGGTGTAGACCTTATGACTATTGAGCAGCAAGTGATGCAGAATCAAAATAGCTTAATTTATATGCTATCTAACCTGCATGACTTTATCATTGAAAAAGGATTATTTAAAGATCCCTCTTGACTTTGAAAAAGTCTAATATTACAATTAGTAAGTATTAGTCGTAGCATTCGTGCTCCTGATACTTGCACGAAAGTGCAGCAAGTCCCAATCGGATCCGCCTCTGGTTGGGATTTTTGCTTGTCTAGGGGTATAATAGAAGAATGATTAGGCAGGAAATTATATCCTTAAACTCTACCCCAGTTGATTTAACTACATCTGGCAACATTGATCCTGCAATAGTTATGTCAATTCAAAATATTATGACAGAAGGCTTCGCTTATCTTGGCAATGAAAGCGTTTCAAATTCTATCTACGGACATAAACTTTATCCTGGACAATCATTTACAATTGAGCTTGCTCCAAATGATAGAGTTTTTGCAGTAGGGGATGCTGGAGTTTCAATAGCTAAGTTTATATTGGATCTAGGATGAGCCAGCCAAGAATACGGATAACTACACCGCCTTTTGACCCGCTAACAGTAGAGTTTGTTTCTACAATAAAACATTTGGTTAAAAGCGATTATAATGGAACTATAAATAAAGGTCAGGCTGTTTATGTAACTGGGTCTACTGGAAACGATGGAACTAACATGCTTATAAATAGGGCAAGTAATGGTATAGAAATGACTTCATCGAAAACAATGGGGTTATTAGAAACTAGCCTTGCTAAAAATGGTATTGGATATGTTATTACTGAAGGTTTGCTTGCTGGGCTCAATACAAACGGGGCAAATCCTGGAGATCCTGTTTGGCTTGGAGTAGATGGCAACTTAATCTACGGGCTAACTAATAAACCAGTGGCACCTGCTCATTTAGTTTTTATAGGAATTGTAACCAGGAAAAACCAAAACAACGGCGAGATATTCGTTAAGGTACAAAATGGTTTTGAGGTAGAAGAAATTCACAATGTTGTTCTTACAAATAAAGCGGCAGGAGACACAATAGTTTGGAATGGTGGTAACTGGATTAATAGAAATATTAATGGGGCTACTGGATCATTTACATCTAATGACGGTAAAACAATTACCGTTACTAATGGAATAATTACATCTATAGTATAATATATATATGACTAGAGATCATTTTAGCAAAGTTATGCACAGCCCATACTTTCAAACAGACCATTATGAGAATGAATCCGCAGGCGGTAAAATGGAAAAAAAAATTGAGGGCTGGTTTAAGCGTTTCTTTAAAAAAGAAAAGAAGAATTAATTATATCCCCGAATAAGTGCGAAAAAAGTGCGCCGTCGGTAGAGAACTACCAAATTTCATCTTGATCATATTCAGGAATATGCAATACTGGCTTATATAGATCATCATTTGTTAAATCGTATAATATTCTCATAATCGTCATACATGCCTCATGAGAGTCCATATACCACAATCTGCATAGTCCACTTTCAAAGTTTAAGCAACTTGCCTCTAATCGGCTCTTAAGACGGTCTACGACCCATTCTAGAGCGGCGGAGGCGATAAGATTATCATCTACATAATAGTTCTGCTCTCTATATCTAGAATCAGATATATACAAGGACAATTCCTGTACTATTTGTTTATTTAATTGAGTATAGCTCATAGCGTGATAATAACCAAGGCATAGTATATTACTAGCAAGATAGCCGACGATACGACGAATGAATTATATAGATTCGAATGTTTCTTTTTCATCTTCGTCCCAAGAGTCGAAATTAAATGCATCTTCGAATCCCGCCTTTTTTAATGTAAGAAATCCAACAACTAAAGATAGTGTTGTTAAAAACACTGCCGCAAATCCAAGTTTCTTTTTCATAATTATCCTAGTTGACTACAACTTATGTGTATCTCACATAATCTAACAAGTGTACCATCTTTTAATATTTTACTTGTGTATCCATACTTATCACAGTATGAGCATTTCTTGCTTGGTTCAAATGTACAGCTTTCCATAGCTTCCCGCCTCAAAAAATCCAATAAGCCAATAACACTAAGGTTGTTGGTCCAAATATTAATAGTGCTTGTTCCCATGCCATAGATTTATTATACCATGTAGGCCTAGTGAGATTTGAACTCACAGTCGATTGTATATAAGACAATTGCTTTCACCAGATTAAGCTATAGGCCCTAGTTTGTATTGCAGAATTAACCCACATATACAAACAAGGATTGCTACTATGCCTATCCATGTTAATGTCTTCATATATATCCTAGTCGACTAGTATTTATAATATATATAAATGTTAATAAAATTTTATTTTTCTATTATATATATTATATTTGTTTTTTACTGGATACTTCCAGATTTTAAGCATACAACCCCTATACCCCTTTTAAGATTTCTAAAAGAGAACCCCGAAATTGTCCATTTATAAGATAGCAATTCATCGGTTATAGCAGTTGCGTTTATTTAACTTCCGTCATCATCGCACTTGGAGTTTAACCCCTTGATATTATCTCCGAAAACTTTCCAAGATTAGAAGTATAACATTATGTTTTTCATGTAGTCAAGACTTACAAGATTTTTTATGGTTAGCAAGTGTCATGTATGCAAAAGCAGATCTTACTTCTAGCTCCCGCCCACATTGATCACATATAACGATTCTACTTGAGGCCATGTTAGATATTGTAGCAGTATCGTATAATTGTGGTCAACTGCTTTTTCAGATTTCACAAAATGTTAATAGAGATTTATTTTGTATGATCCACACTTTTGACATGTCCGATTTGTCCAGATAGTCCGCCCATATGACTGGTCAATGTGATGAGCATCACAAGGTATTTTTTTAATATGTCTTAAATGTCCGAATTGCGACTTGCTATCTGTCGGATCCCGATGCTAAGATCATTACATGAACTCAACGAAAGAAGGTCAAAACATGAAAAGTATTTCATGCGCTGGATGCGATAAATTTATCATGGAGATGCCAGAGGATGAGGCAGAATTTCTCACCGCCTTGTGTCTGGATTGCTTTTAATTGTCCGAGCCTTATGCTACAATTCCAACTATAACCAACTAGAGAAAGAAGAACACTATGATGAGTAAATGGGATACAATTCAGGCAGATGTTGCCGACGCATATGTTTATCTTGATGAACAAGATGAGCCAGATGAACAAGATGAGGACGGAGATATTTTCGGATTCTCTAAGGCTATGAGCATTGACCACCTATCCGATCAAGAGATTGCAGAACTAGCACTTACGCTAGATTGGAAAGAATAATGAGCGAAGGTATTTTTACGATTGAACTAGGTCGCTATGGATTCATGCTAGATACTGAATGGGCATATGTGTCTCTCTCATGGCCGTTGCTTATCTTGTCTGCGCTATCTGCTACAATTTACACTATCGTAAAACGAATGAGGAGTAAGTAATGAATAGACTACTAACAACCGCCGTCCAACTATTGTTAGCAATTCCGACTATCTATCTAATTAGATGGATGATCGCCGACTATAAGGAGAACATGTAATGAAAACGGAATTCGAAAAAGAATTAGAGATAAAAGAAGCATACGATGCAATGCTTGATGAAGTTTATACCGATGTAAAGATCGGTTACTCTACATTCACCGCCTCAGAGATTCTTTTTAATTGTGATCCCGTCATGTATCATCAAGGTCTCTTGGACTATACCGACTCAATAGAAAAAGATTAGGGGCGTGAGGGGCGTGTCAGCTTGACAAACGTCAAGCTGGCCCGCAAAGGCGTGGGGGACCAGTCACATTTAAGAGATGACCATTAAATCCCCTGAATCTACGGCGTGTCGATTTGACAGACAAATCGGACATATTGCGTGTGATGCTTATCACATAGCACACGCTCCATATATTGAGACAAACCCTTGCACAATTAACAAAATGTCGGTGCCTAATGGTACAATACTCTCATACAACAAACGAAAGAAGGTCGCACATGTCCGCAAACCTATACACAGTCCCAGCCCTACTAGTAGGCAAGACATATCGCTCAGATAGTTTAGAGGGCGAGATCATCTCAGCCGAGCCTCACAATACGGCTTGGTATGACGGCGCAGAGGCTTACCGCGTAGAGGTAAAGTCCTACGATATGGGAATCGCAAAGTATTCTTATCGCACAGTAGCCGTTCAGGTATAACCTAGAATCGAAACAGGGGCAGTTTCAGAGAATGTTCTCGCCCAATGTCGTAAGTAAGAATTCTCTCCCTTCGGGGATATGTCGGTACTATCTGATACAATTCCAATAATCAACTAATGAAAGGTAAACTAATGTACACACTAAGTATTGCATATGACGGAAAGAGAATTGCATCATGGGATTTTGCAGATGCTCTATCTGCCGTCCATGAATTCGATAAATGCGTAGATGCTGGCGACTCTAAAGAATACGCTACCTACAACTTGTCTGAGCCTAATGGTAAAATGCACACTAAGAACT
>Ga0315907_10001936_pt1 | contig 27149 bp, 16 predicted proteins | sample LakEriMetagenome_3_FD_203525 | JGI IMG/M metagenome (GOLD analysis project Ga0315907, IMG submission 203525) | Freshwater fungal communities from buoy surface, Lake Erie, Ohio, United States - Buoy 12 MA123 | ecosystem: Environmental > Aquatic > Freshwater > Lake > Lake biofilm | place: USA...
TGACTCTAATTCTAGTCTGCTCCCTGCCACCGCTCAAGTCGCCTTCCAGCAGTCCCAATATTGTGCTTGGAATGTTTGGGCGAGTCTTAATCAAAAAGCACTTGTTCCCTTTAGCTATATTCCCCTCGGCGAATTTATTAGTTTAGGGATTGACGGAGCAACAGCCTCAATTTTTGGTAAGTTCAGTATTGATGGATTGCCAGCCCATCTGATGAGACGACTGGCTTATTTATTAAGGATGCCAACTACGCAGCATCAATGGAAGCTTGGCACACATTGGTTGACAAAACCCTTGATTGAGATGTTTAGAAAATCTGTAAAATAAAGAATAAAATCTATTATCTGTATCCCTTGAATTGGTTGTCTATCCCCGAATCACAATAATTTCTCGACCTGAGGGACTAATAACATTCTCCGTCGTAGTGCGATCGCTAATCGGTGGCAACCCTGAACGGCGATCAAAGATGACCAACCATCCTGTATTCAAACTCAATCCCGATAAATATTTATCTAACTGGGGTAACCCTTCCTTGAGTGGATCTGATCTACCATCGCGCCATACTTTCAACTCCATTGCCAAAGTTAGTTTGCCATAGCGCAAACAAATATCCATCCTGCCCGAGCCAATGGCATATTCCCTTTCCAATGTGCCGCCACCATTAACCACTCGATGCAAAAATGCCATCATCACCAGATGTGGCGCAATCTCTGGGTAATTAGCACTCTTAAATAATGGTTCCCCATGTTGTCGCCAGAAGACTAAAAAAGCATCAAGCAGAACTGGGGCATTGAGACTCCCATCAGCATTCAGCCAAATAGGTTGAATCATTGGCAGACTATCCTGAGTGCCTTGGGATAACACTCTAGGAATCACTTCTTGATAAATTGGATTTGCAATCTTTAAGCCCCCTTCTTGACTCCGCACCACTAAACCTAAGTCCAGCAAATAACGACGATCATCATCGGTCGTGTCTCCTAACTCTAATCCAGACAAAATCGGTTGAATTATAGCTCTAACCCTATCTTCTCGTAGTCTCTCTGCAAGACTATCCAGATGCGTATCCTGTCTCTTAATCAGTATTTCTTTCGCTTGATTTACTAACTCAGTTGTGATCTGAATAGACGAGTCTTTAGCAATGTATTCAACTATTTCTTTAGCGATCGCATTGACTAGCCAAGGCTGACCCTGTGTCAAATGAAAAGCTAAATCGACAGCTTCAGGCGTAAATATCTGTCCTGTGGCTTTCGTATGTTGCTGATAGAGATTCCTCACATCCTCAAGGGTGAAATTACTAAGCGTAAACGAGCGTACTTTGATATTAAAAGGGCTGGAAGTATTTAGGCGAGTAAATACGCTTCCACCAGAAGCGTATTTATAATCCCTCACATCTCGCATCCCCACCAATGCAACTGATTGAGGAAATCCTTGTGGACGATTAGGAAAACCAGATCGGATTTGTCTTAATACGGAAATTAATATTTCATTAGTTAAAGCATCAATTTCATCTAAAAAGACAACTAACGGACGAGATGATTGTTCTGCCCAATTACTCAAGTTTGTCCCAATTCTCGCTCCTGCTTCGGCATCTAACCATTCATGAGGTTGAAGATCTTTGGGCAAACGATACCGTATTGATTGCTTCCACTCACCTAAAATAGCCAATTCGGCTGCGCCCAAATCGTGAGAGAAAGCCGCCCCCACTTCCAGAGATAACATCACCGCCGTATATTGACCGCTAGTCGTTAGTTCTTGGGCTAGCGTTAACATTGCTGTAGTTTTACCAACTTGCCTTGGCGCATGGATTACAAAATAGTTACGCTGGGCGATCAAATTCACTATTTCAGGCAACCGCTTTGTGGACGGCAACATGTAATGAATATCAGCTTGACAAGGGCCAGCGGTATTAAACCATTTTTTCATGACGATAGCTAATTAACGGGCAAATACCCCTTCAATATATCGCAACGCACCAAGCAAAGTCCTCAAACCTTATAAGCATTTCAGGGCAACCGTATAAAAAATAGACAGCTTACACAGCAAAGATCTCAATCCCAAGTATTTGTACTTACTAATTTCTAGACATTCTGATAGTTAAGGATTTCAATTTTTTTATGCGGTTGCCCTGATAAGCATTTCAACAGTTTAAATATTCCGAATTTTTTGAAGAGTATCTTTTGAAAATTCCTCAGGTGATATTACTGCTAGTTGCTCGATAACTCGACTACGGTGCTCGATCGCGTGACTAATACATACAGAATACTCATCTTTTTGAATTGAATTTACATCTCTGTGTGGATAGACAAGTTTAAGTAATCCAGAAGCTGTTTTCTTAATGGCAGTTTGATTACGGCTGGTAAGTCCACTTATATCTGCGTATTGTTCAACTATCATGGAGTAGTTAGTACGTCTTAGGCGATTAAAAATCTCAGCTAAGTAGTCAGTAATAAAGCCATATCCCTGAGAGTAGTTTTCTGGACGGATTTTAGGAATTTCCCAGCCTGGAAGAAATGCGTGGATACGGTCTAGAAAAGCAGTATCCTGTAGCTCATTAGGCAAAACTGCGAAATAATGTCGATACTTTATAACAGGGCGCTTATTCTCAACATCTGTATCAATATTACCACCCAGCACTATGCTAGCTTGGGCTACATATTCATTATTACCTCGTGAGAAGCGTCCCGTTTGCATATAGTCTTTTAAGACTGAGATTGTACTAGCAGAATCAGAAAACTCAGTATGAGCAATTTCATCAAAGAAAACAACATCTTTTTGGGCAAGAATACCTACTTTACGAGTATTTTGATTGAAAAATAGTGTCGCTGGCGTAGTTCGACTGCCAGACAAAACAAACGATCTGCTTGATGTGTTGCGATAGGTATAGGTTTTACCTGTCTCCCTCGGACCTAGCTCAATCAGATTATAATTTGGCTCTACAAAGGGTACAAGACGTAAGAGCATAAGGTATTTTTCACGAATGTTAAAGCAAGATGGTTCAAACCCAATGGAAGAAATAAGCAGATCAATCCACTCATCAGTTTCAAATAATTTTCGCTTTTCAATGTAATCATCCAGATCTAGACGAGTAACCTGAAAAGGGGTGAACTGCTTAATGTAAAAAGGGTATTTCTTGCGTCCTAGTTCATAAGAGGGATCATATTCAAGTAATGCAGTTCCCCATGCCCCACTAGTAAGCAAAATATCGCCAAACTTATGAAGAATAGCAGGACTAACACGAACATTAGTCTCTCCAATAGCAGGCACTTCAGCCCAGTAATGATCTCTCGCTGCATCTAAACGAACTTGAAACTGCCCTAGAATTGTATATTCTCCATTTTCTTTGATTTTACTTTTAATAAGTTCTTTGGCTTCAGAGCCAACATAATGCTCATTGAGTATGCGATCAATTTTTTGTTGTCCTATGACAGGATTCTCAAGATCAACATAGCGAGCGCATAGATATTCCATAACATAGCGAGGGAACTCTTTGTAGGCATCATTCCATCTAGTTAGGGATTTAAGGACTACGCGATCGCCTAAATAATCAAGTACTTTTTCATCCAAAGAGTTTTTAGTAGTCATAGGAACTCACAAAATTACTAATCATCAAAATCTAACCCCGCTAGAGGATCAGAAAATTCAACTTTGTCACGTCGAGCAGATACTTTTAGGGGGATACGCTGGATTACATGTCGAGTTCCTTCATTATCAAAAAGCTCAACTATTAAGAGTTTCTGACCAAGTTTAGCTAATTCCCTGACGGTAAAAGATATAGCTTCTTTTGGTGCAACTTCTCCTTGCAAAGTTTGAGTTGGATTAGCATCAGTATGCCACTTAAGAAGAATTGAACTACGCAATGTGCCACTATTACGAACTGATAAACATAATTTAATCTCTTGATCTTCATCAGATTCTATCTGAGTTGGGAAGTTAAGAATCTCAAGTTTGTAAACTCGCTTATTCAAAGGCTTAAGTAATGCCCCTGGCACAACCATTTCATCTAGGGAGACTCCACCATGAGTAAATTGCTCCATGTTATTACAGTCAGGACGGTTAAACCACTCTCGACCTACTGCTACTTGATAAGTGTGGTCGGTATCGCCATAGCTAACACTCCTACCTGCAATTGGCTTAGATGTCTTCAAATATCGATAGCGAACATCATATTTATCAATTTGATTGATTTTTATTTGATCACTTCTTTCAAGCTCAATAAAGCCATGATCACTTGACAGAAATACAATATCTTCAGGACTAATTCTTGAAGTAATATCTGGAATTATGGACTTGACCAAAGTATCTTGGATAAAGTCATTCAAACTAGACAGATCATCTCGCCAGTTGTGAATCCAATCATCACTAACGTTGTAAATAAGAATATTGTATTTTTTTGCATTACTGTTATTTAGCCCTAGTCGAAGCTGCCCTTCAACGGTTTCCGATCGCACAACTATTTGAAGTTCTTCATTACGACGATCTTGAGGGATTTTAAATCTTTTTGCGGCAAGTACATCATGATTTTTGATGTAAAGCCCTGATGGATTTTTCCACTGATCTGGAGTAGATCCAGCTATCAAGGCAATTCTAGCAATGTCAGTGATAGAGGGTAGTGAAGTAAGATAGGTTTTATCTTCTATCTGAAAGTAATTTTCTAAAATTGGTTTAATGACCAAATCCCAAGTGTCTAATCGCATTCCATCAAAAATCAAAAACCAAACATTACTATCTCTAGGAATCTGAGTTGGAAGTTGCTCTGAGAGAAATTGAGTTGAGTGTCGAGGGTGATGGCAGAAACTAGACCAATGAGTACCAGTAACTAAGTCAGCTAAATTCTTATCAAGAAGGTTCAAGAAATCTCGCCAATCTGTGCGGAGACTGCGTAACTGATCAATAATTTTCTGCTGTAATGCTTCCCATTTTAATTTCTTGAGATTTAGGATACTGCGAATCGCTCGGGATATTTTAAGCTCTTGGGTGTGGATATCTTGTGTGCGATACCAATCGACTAAGGTAGAAAGGTTGTCAAAGATTGGACATTGCTCTGAAAGATGGGAATCTACTTTTTGGCTAATTGCAATGGTTTCTTGTAGGATTTTAGCGGACTCGAAGTAGTTTCCTAGTAAATGGCGAAAGGTCGCGATCGCTGGATCAAAGTCTTGTAAAATAACGCCTTCATTGATAGCAGCACAAACGGCGGCAACCCATATTCCTGCAAGATTAGTATGCATAGCAATTTCTTGCTTTGTCGGTGACAACTGTTGTATCAAGTTATCCATTTGCTCTAGAGTGAGTATTTCTTCGGCTCTAGCCAATAGTCTTTGCCATTGAGTATTATCTTGCTGAAGCGAGTTTAAAGTAGCCTGAAGTATCTCTAAGCTCTGACTGGATAGCCGAGGTAGCCACAGTAGGCGATCAATAACATGAGGAGATTTAAATGTAATAGCTGTGTGGTAGGCATAGGCTAAACAAATTAAATCGGTTGTTTTTAGCTCTAACAAATCAATGGGTATAGGTAGAGCCGAAATAAATTCAGCTAATGCAGGACTGAAAGGCTTTGAGGTCGGCAATACTAGAATGAATTGTAAGTACCAAGCTAGAAGTTTGTGAGGAATTTGTTTGGGAATGTTGCAGAGTAAATCTAGACTGATTTCAGGTTGGTCAATATGGAGCAACAAAAGTTTTAGATCGTAACTATTAAGAACTGATTTAGCAGTGATTTGATGAAAAGATGCGGCGGCGTTGATTAAATCACCTAGCTTAGGAGCAATGCTTTTGTTATAGTCGGCAAGGTCTGAAGACCAAGCTTTAAATACTGTCAGTTCTGAAAGAATATTTTCAAATCTTACGTCAAGAATGCCATCGTTGCGATTGAGGAAGTCAGCAAGGAAAGTCAGGTCAAGAATTGGTTCGGATTTACCTATAGGTGGGCGTATCCAGATAATTAGGGGTTGAATACGGTTATATTCTCTGTAAACAGCACGAAAACGAAAATCATCGCCCCGATAAGAAATAATATGCCATCGCTTACCTTGTTGATCAACTAAATCATGGGCAAGATCTAACAAGACGTAGGGATCTAGCCAAAGTACCAACTTGGCGGCTTTTGGCAGGTTGGCAAGCCAATTAAGGGTGTATTCGGTGAGTGTGGTAGGTATACTCATGTGGTTTCATCCAAAACTGGTTTCAGATTGCGATAGCCAACGCCACCCCAAGTTGGTCGAGCGCCGATCGCTATTTGCAAATAAGGATCAACCTGTCCGTAGGCATTTAGTGTAGCAGCATATAGATTTTGGAGCGCTTCACGTCTTGACTCAGGAGAAGCCTCATTAACCATAGGGTTGTGGTGAGTAGGATCGAAAGGCTCCCCATTGCATAGGATTTTAAGGACACGCATCTCAGGTGTTGTATCTCCGCCCCATTTTTCGATATGAACCTCAACATCAATTCCAGCATAGCGAGCATAATATTGACCGTCTGCTAAAGTAGCAAGTCCTTGTGTAGAGGCTCGTTGCCCAGATTTGGCTTGCTGACGTAATTCCTCAAGATTTAACCGAAGATTGCGATCAACTTCCTCACTATTTTTATCTTGATCAAAACTAAGAGATGATGTGTCACCATTACGCTGACAAACTTGACCGATTTTACGAGCAATCGCGGATTTTTTGTCTGATAGTTCACTGAGATTAAGCTGTTCAAAGACTAGTTTGCCACGATAGAAAAATCGGGTTTGATAGCAAAAATTTAACCAATCAAATAGCAAGTCAGCCTTAGGCTGTGGATTTTTAGAACCAACAGTAAATTTAACAACCTCACCAAATGTATTTTTATCCAGATTTTCTAAAATACAACTAAGATCTTCATCATTCATCCACATTCGAGGAATATAAATACCTCTTATTAATTGTCATGTAACTATTGTCTTTAGCAAGAATACGACTGATAGCTGATTCTCCAGGTGGATGGGCATAGTGGATACTAATGAGACGCAGAAAGTCTTCAGTGTGAAGAGGTTCACGAATTTTCTCAAATATTTTAACAACTAAATGAGTAGCATCTCCCTGTTGATATTGTCGTTTTCCATTAACAGGTAGACCGAATTTTCGGTCTTTAAATGACCCCACTTGGGAAAATAAAGGGCTGACATTTAAGTAGAGATGTATCGTATCTCGGCTATATTCACTAAAATCAGAATCTTCTTCAAATTCAACTAAACTAGCTGGTGCAACTTCTAATTTTGCGGCTATTAAATCTATGAGAGTCTGATTGGGTAATTCGTAATGTCTACCTTTCAGTCCGTAAAAACTACTACGTCCAAATTTCTGAAACAGATTCTGATGGTTATGGTCATCTAAGATCATTTTAACCGTAGTCACCGTTACAGCGTATGTTGAACTCAAATCTGCATATATAACATCAGCATCAACAGGCAAAGATTGTTTGCTCAAATAGTCAAGTAAAACTTCTCTAAAATGCGTATACTCCATAGTTCCCCAATCACGGAGTCTGTAAATACCACTTCCACGACGAATAATATCAGGATGACGCTCAATATAACTTTGGGCAGCACGATGTGGATCACTAATATCCCAATTAGGAATAAGTTGGAGAAGTCTATCTCCAACTGCACTAAAATGTAATGGCTTTCCTGCTTCATGCAAAACATAATGTGCATGATCAGCCATATTCCATTTTTTATTACTAAAAACATTGGGCAACGGCTCTTGGCAGAATAAACTTATTAAAGTATTTGCAGCTTTTTCAGGATTTTCAATATCTTCAGGCAGAAGAGGCAGAATAACTTGATAAAGTTGTGAGCGATCGCTTATCTTCTGTTCTTCCCAAAACTCTAATATTTGATATTTGATATCAGATACTATTTGTTCAGAGATTGGATTCATATAAAAGAGTTGTGTATCAGCAACTTTTAAAACATGAACTTCAGGAATAAACTCTGCAAACCATACAATCACTGATGGTAAGTGAATTTCACCAGCAGGATATAACTGTTCAATAGCTTCAGTCCAAATCTGGAGTGTGGTGATACAGCCATTGGAGTGCAAAGACCTCATGGCTACATGATTAAGATATGGAAGCAAACTGATTTCGCGATGAGTATTGAATCTTAAAGATTTTTTTACTTTTGTTTCAATTTGTCTAACTCTTTCACGGGTTAATCCAAGTTCTTGTCCAATATCTTCCAGCGTTCTCTTTATTCCATTTATAAAACCTAATCTGTGTTTTAAAATAGAATTTCCTCCTTTGATCGACTCAAAAGCACTATCTATCTCCTCTGATACAGTACGAGGAAACCTTGCAGGAAGTTCTCCTGAAATCATATCTAGCAGTATATCTTGGCGAAAATCAGGAGGAGTGATAGAGAGTATTAGTCGTGGATATACTTCACTTAACTTATCAGGAGTCCATTGACGTTTTACCAGTATATCGATAAGTGTTGAATAAGCAAAACAAGAAAGCCAATCAAGATAAGCTTGAGGTGCATTACGCAACATACTGAAAGGATGAATAATTTTATTTAATTCAATTCTCTCTTGTACTTTCAAGATTAAAGCAATTTTGCCAGACTCAAATGCGACAACTAAATCATCTATTGTGGGGTACTGACTAACCAATTGATTAATCAATGGGAATTGATATAGCAGTGAATTGTCATGCATTGAAAACAACAAATCTTTAGTTGCAATTTGTAAGGGTGAGATACTAGAGAAAGCGGTCAAAGAATTGAGTAATACTTCTGTTTCTGTTTCTGTTTTTGTTATTTTTGCAGGAAAATTTATTTTAGACAATACTAGCTTTACTTCATCTAAAGATTTTTGCCCAAAATTTCTGATATTCATTAACTCAGTATCAGACAATTCTTGTAAGTCTCCTACAGTTTCAATGTTACTAAAATATTTTAAACATCTATATGTTTTTGCAGATAGTCTTAGCACTTCGATGGGCGAATTCAAAGAAATAACCAAAAAATCATCTGATAATGTTTCCTCGTTAGAAAGATCCAATTGTTTTAAGTTCTTCTTAACAAGAAAACTATTTAATTCTGTTTCTATAAGTTGAGGAGAGCCAATTATTTCAGATAATGCCGTCCTTACTTCATCTAGAGACTTTTGACCAAAATCTTTGATATTCATTAAATCAATATCAGAACAATTCTGTAGTTCATTAACAGTATTTATATTCTTCCTTTTTAAGCAATTGTAAGTTCTTACAGATAATTTCAGTACTTCAATAGGTGAATCGGAGAAAATGACTAGAGCATCATCTGAAAAGGTTTGATCAACCTCATCAAATTGCATTGATTCATCTATAGATGGCTCTAAATTTTGGGAAGGTTCAAGCTTATCTGGACAATCAGATTGAGAGGACAATTCAACCAATACATCAGATTCGCAAACATCTTCTGTTGATTCAATCACTAACCATCTAGGGGAAACGTGAACAAGCGTCTGCGAATCGCGCAATTCGTTTAGCTTTGGCAACAGTTTAGCAAAAACACTTGATTTGCTAAAACCTTGACACTGAGGTTCATTGATAAGATGATTTAGAATTTCAAACGGAGTTAACCCTTGGGGCGATCGCTTTAAAATTTGGACAATTAACTCAGTATCAATAGACATATTTCTTAACTCCCCTTACTCTAAATTTACTCGTACTGTCTTCCCAGGATTAGCCGCTTCTACTTCTTCAAACTTGGCTTCGAGAAGTAGCTCGATCGCTTGGACGAACTCCTTTAATTGCTGTCTTTCAATAGTGGAATAAGATTCTCGGATTTGGAGCAAAACATCACTTGCAGCAGAAACAATATTAGCATCACTAAAAAGAGCCTGAATATGTTGAACGAGCGCATCTGTAAGCAAAACAATCAGGGCTTCAGTCTTACCCGTATCAAGAACTTGGACAAATTGCTTCACTAGATCTATATCAGAGGTATTAAGCAAACGCTTAACTGGCTCACTTTTCAAGCGTCCCACCTGTTCAGCGATCGCCTCATCTAAATCACGTTGCCAAGCAGTCACAGAAGCGCGAGGATCTGGCTGCTTTAACTCCAGCCGACAATTGGTACACAAAGGATCGTGAGACAGGTTTGATTGGAGTTCCTGATCAGTGATGGGGCAGACTATGAGTTTACCTAACAAACTCTCACGTTTTTGTCTTAGATTTGTGGCAAGAGGCAGACCGAGTTCATTAATATTATTTAAACGCTCCAAGAATTTTAGTTTTTCTTCGGTGTTAATCAGATCAGTTTGCAGAGTTTGAATAGCTTGGTAATAGTCACGGTGGTAAATACGATATTGATTAGCGTAATCACTTTTTAGTTGATCGAGTTGCGATCGCAAAGCATCCTGAGAACTAGATGATGACAGAAGTTTTTCAAGGTTAAAATCTGCCAAAGCAGTATCTATATTGCCTAGCAATGAATCTGCATCTAATGGCAGCGAATCTTTCATTTGCCTTAGATATGCTCGATCTGCTCCTAGATTTGTACTCAAGTGGGATAAATTTTCTAGCTCCCTAAAGTCACTAATGACTTGAGACAACTCTTGCTCATTACCAAAATGGGTTTGAGCAGCTTCAAAAAAGCTGTCTAGAGTTGTAGCTTGAGTGAGCAATTGTAATGGAGCAAGTTTTGCGGAAACTGACACTGGCAAAATAGCCCCAAGTGACTTCGCGAGACTTTCTAATCCACTGGACAATGTTGTAACTTGTTGCTTCCATTTTTGACTAGAACGGATTAGTCGCTCCTGCTGTTCTAGCTTACTTTGGGCATCTGTTACCGTCGTCAGCGTATCATCTAGTAATCGCGCAAATGGAACTACTAGGTTCCAGTCAACTCCCTGAGATTCCTGTAAAGCCCGAATATCGCGATCGAACTTAGGATGCCAATCGGTCTGACGTACCATGTCGCCTGTGAGACGATGCTGTGGTAATGGATTGCCATCCCGCAATCGGATTGTAGTATCTGGATTAAACTCCAATTCACAGCGAGGAGTTCCATAATGGACAAAGCAAAGTAGATAGAGCGAAAGTAACTCTCTAGTTAAGCCATATTGAGTGCCAACTAGCAGCTTGTCTAGTTGGTGGCGAGTAACACTACCTTGATGCTGACTTAACTGCTCGCGAAGAATATCAAACACAGGACAATTTGCAGGTGCAAAAGCGCGAACATTAGTAGATATTGTTAGTCCTAACCCAACTCCGTAAACTTCTACAGCATTTCGACTAGCAGGAGTAGCATTATTAGAAAAAAGCCCTTCAAACACTTTCCGAATATCTGCTGGCGAAAGATCACGAGATCCCTTAAAATCTGCGCCCTTTATTAAGGGCTGAGTGTAAGTATCTGCCAACAGTTTTTGAGCAATGGCAGCGATCGGCTGATCGACAGAATTTGACTGTTTAAAAATATCGCTTAATTTAATCCCCAGCGATCGACGTGTGAACACAGTACCTTTGCGGTAAGTTTCAACTTGATTTTTCTGAATTTCTGAGATTGCATCCCTACGCTTTTCTTTAAGAAATTCACGCATTTTGTCACCATCGACTGATGAATCATTACGATATTTTTCTTCTAGTCTTGCAATAGTTAACCAATCTCTAAGATAATCTTGAGCCACTTTAGTCAAAGCAGCAGGCACGACAACCGCAATCCGATTATCTTCAAGTTCCGATAGATCGATGTTACCTGCATAGGTCAAGAAAACAATTCGAGCATGGTTGTCAAGATCCAATTGGCTACCGTAAGAGCTACTCCGCCATTGATCTGTAATTACAACTTCATGCTTGTACTCTAAATGGTTGTAGACAGCGATGCTAGGTTTAGTTTTGTCAAGAGTAAAATTACCAAACAGGTTATCTCTGCCCATAGTTTTATCAGGAGAAGCAAATAGCAGTTCCCGCCAAACAGCTAATAGCTCACTAGGGTCACTGGTAACTTTTGCTTTGTTACTCTTGAAGATATTAGTGGGACTAAAAGTATCACTTTCCACAGAGACAAATCGAGCTTGTCGCTCTCCCACTGTTGGCTTCTTGTCTTGATACTCAATCTGACTGAGAGCTTTTAATTTGTCGAGGACTTCATCAATAGTATCTACACTTTGGAGAATAATCGACTGGGTAAGGGTTGCTTCCACTATGTCAAACACCTTCACCCAGTGGTCTAAGCCAGCATCTAGATATGCTAAATGCTCTAGGAATAAAAGACTTAAAATGCTTTGAGCGATCGCAACTTCATCTATATCTAACTCTAAGTCTTTGAGACTATCTCTAGCAGCCTGATATGCAATGTAGCTATCTTCGTAGATCGTGTTTTTAAATCCATTGCTCAAGTTGCTACTCCCTAGCAAATCACTAGAAATGATCAAGCGGTTTCGCTGTAACAATTGCCCCTGTTTCAAAACATCATAGAGAACGCCAATACCAAAGCGGGTTGTGGGAAGATTTTCTCTGGTGATGCGCCGAATAATTTCAAAAGCACGGGGCTGAAACGGAAAACAATCTAAAAATTGCTCTCGGCTAATATTATTTGTTCTAATAAACCTAAAGTTAGTTTGATAATAGTCATAGTACTGATCAATTTCTGGCTCTCGAATAGGCTGAATATCCCGAATTCGGCGAGATGCAATTGTGTAGTAATCAGTCTGATTTTTATCAGCTAGCAAACTCAACTCCTTAAAGCGATCGCCTTTAAGTTTAGTTGGAGCAGCTTTCTGAGAAGCCACAATTGTCCAGATTTTAGCCCCTTCATCTCTCGGTAACAGATGCCCAATTGTTTCTAGGGTTTCCTCATCCGCAGCCCTCTGAGCATCAGTTTTTTCTCGATCTTGCCAAAAAGCAAATTCGTCCATTACTAAAAGAATGCCTGTATATCCAGCATCCTTGACCTGCTGATAAATATACTTAGCTCTTTCTTTGGTGCTGATAGGAATTTCAGGTTTGATTCCATTACGGTTACAATATTCAATGATTTGGGCAGCAGCAATACTTTCTCCCTCTTCTGCTCTTAATTCAGAAAGAGTCAAACCAGTTGCTCGTTTTATAAAACTATCAATAGCGGATTGCAAGCCTTGCTCAAGACTCTGATACCATTCCAGCAATTTGTCATCAGCAGTAAATTTCAATGCGGGCAACGTAGGATCGTGTTGACACTGCACTTGCCAAGCCTTGTCACTTTCACGGGCAATAATATCGAGCAAGCTCCGCTCTAGTGAACCACCCTGACCACCTTCCCCTCTTAAAGAAAAAACAACTGGCAAAATTCGCTTAGGTTGAATCTGAAACCGTTCATTTTGGATATCAACATCACTAACGGCATCCCAAAGCATTTTTTCATCGCTGTGAGAACTTTCACCTAACAAAGAAACTAATGTAGCCAGAAAATGCGTTTTTCCTGCCCCATACTCTGCTTGAATCCAAAACGCTTGACCACGATCTGCCACCACTTCTTCAAAAACTTGATTAAAGTAGGTCCGAATTGAATTGGTATAAATGTAAGTCGCAACCGTTTCAATGTTATTAGGACTTTTGACTGCCTCTGCCAATGACAAGGTAGTTTCTGGTCGCTTTAATTTGGGCGTAATTAACTGTTGTAGTGGTAACAGATCTGTAGTCAAGGCTTCCAAAATTTACTCCTTAATTTGAATAGTCATCTTAATGTTCGTTCTAAACCTCAATTCAAGTCCCGATTAGAGGGCTTTCAGCGCGTCCTATCTCTGGAAAGGGCTTTTTTATCGCTTCAATGTCCACAACTACGCAGTTGGGCAAAGCATCTAACAACCCTTGACTAGGAATTGATGGCAACACGACGATCGCACAAGTGCCATCGCCAAGGTAATGTTCGTAGAAAGGTAAAAGTCCGATCTGATATCTAGCTAGCAATGTTGGGTCAGTAATTACCAGAAACTGAGGTGTCCCCACCCTACGGATTTCCTCTAAAGATTGCCTGATTTTTTCCTCTAATTGTAGCCCAGCTTTGCTATTCGGTAAAGATTCCGCAAGATCATCAACACTCAAAATTTGCAGGTGATTCGCTGGTTGCTTGGCTTGTTTTAAAGCATCTCGTAACAATTTGAGGATTTCATCTTTAGCTTCGCGCACAAAAAACAAATGCCGCCCACTAAGCTGTTGTAAAGCTAGGCTCTTGACAACAGCTTTAAATTCTAAGAGATTCATGGCAGCTTCCTATGGTTCAAAATTTCAGCAGAGGTATATATTGTGGTTACTTGTTCTAGTTGATCGGCACGTACATACTTTGCCAAAATCTTTTTGGATTCTAACCAACGCAATAGCTTAATGACTTCAGTAGGCGATCGCATCCCTAAGTAGCGCCAAAAAACATGGTTAAGGATATCTTGAACATCGATTGTGGTGGGTTGAGGGGCAAACAGAACATGAAGTAACACCCCAAAAGCTCTTTGCATATCAATTTGTTCACGTACGTACAAAGACTGCTTGGAGCGTGTCACTAATCCAGTTGCTTGGAGTGCGCCACTAAGCTTTGACTGGAGGTTAGGCTTAGCCTCTCGGTAAAGCTCTTTGATAAAAGGATCTGCTAATTCATGAAACTCTAAGCGATCGCCTGGTTGAGCAGTTAGAACATAACGCTTCACAAACTCAGAAATCACTGGTTCACTAACCAGAAATTGATAGCGCATTAAAGCTTGTAACAGTTGCTCATCTCTGTAAGTTTTCCATGCTAACTGCGTGGGCTGGTCAAGACTTTTTTCTGGGAAGAACCGCAACAAAATCGTATTTGCAATCCTTTTTCTGGATGCTTCTGAGGTTTGGGGTAGTTCTTCAATTAATTTGACGTAGAAATCCTCATAATTCTTGAATTTGCAACTGAGCTTGATAGCAACAATGCTGTCTTGCCAATAGTGTTCCTGAAAAACTTTTACCATCAGAGCATCTCCGCAGTCATAAGAAATTGCATAACTTAGTTCTCCAAATAGTCATAAAAAACATCCCATAGCTCTAGCTTTTCGGGTGTATATGCAATGTACTGTTCAAAGGTGATTAGGGTGCGATCTTCTTTGGGGTGGGGAAGTGGTGGGGTATCCATGGTTAACTTTATTTTGTATATTGGCGATCGCCTAGAATAACTTATGAATAATTCTCCGTCGAATTCCCCACAATTAATATCGTGGCTTGATCGTTTAGGTAACTGGAATCCTCAACTACTGCGGGAAATTCGCGGCAAGCTGAAATTGCGTAATCTCATCGTAGCGATCGGATTATCTTTGCTATTCCAGATCTTGCCACTTTTGTTTTATAGCCAACGCATACCCAATGAAGACTGCTATGCCCAAATACGAGGATTTGGCTGCGCTGCCTCTTGGCAAGTTTGGTGGTTAGAGCAATTTCGGTTTATTACTTGGACTGAGCCATTTATTTTGTTCCTGACGGGTGTTTATAGCTTAGTTGCTGATCTTTCGCTAGAAGACTATAAAGGCACTCTCAACTTTATTCGTATTAGCCCGCGATCGAGTATCAATATTCTGATGGGAAAGATTATGGGGGTGCCATTACTGGCTTACATCTGCATTGGGCTATTGATCCCTTATCACCTGACGGCTGCGATCGGCGCAGGTGTACCGATCGCCTTTTTATGCAGTTTTTATATATTGATGATCGGGACTGCCTTTCTGTTGTTTAGTGCCTCACTATTACTAGCTTTACTAAGTGGCTGGCAAGCAAAGTTTGGTGGACAGGTATCCGCAGGCGCTTTGTTATTTTCGTTTATTACTTTTATCTGGTTTGCCCCTGCTTTCATGTGGTGGAATATTTTCACCACATGGAGTTCGTTTAGCAAGGTCTTGGTGGGTGGACAGATCAATCCTATCCAAGCGGAATGGTGGTATTTATCGATTACATCAAATATTTGGACTTCACATATTTTTACAATTGTAAACTTAGTGCTTTTGAGCTTAGCGATCTGGCGCGTTTTAGAAAGGCGCTTTCATAATCCCAATGCCACTTTGGTTAGCAAGGGGCAAAGCTATATCATGACTACATATTTGCAGATCTTGATTTTGGGCTTTTGTATGCAGACGAGCTTTACCACTGCAAGATCCACAAACTCTTTGGAAATACAATTAATTTTGTTGCTGATGATTTATATTGCTAATCTGTTCTTGTTTTTAGCGACGATCGCAGCTTTAACTCCGCAAAGACAAGCACTATTAGACTGGGTGAGATTTGGAGCATTATCGACCACCGAAGAGCATCCATCGGGCTTTAAATATATGCTGCGCGATCTGATTTGGTCAGACAAAAGCCCTGCACCGATCGCGATCGTCCTCAATCTTGTATTTACCCAAGTGCCGATTTTGATTTGGGTAAACTCGTGGAGTGATTCAATTATGCGCGGCAGTGCTATGGTTGTCTTAGCGTCCTTTGCAATCTCAATACTTTTGGTTGCTCTGATTGCCCAACTAGTTTTATTCCTAAAGACAAGAAATCCTTCCGCTTGGCTAGTAGGCATTATTTCTGCATTAATTTTTCTACCAGTTTTGATTATGCTAAGCCTATCGATTAGCCCTGATCGCTATGCTGGTCTGTGGCTGTTTTTTGGATATCCTTGGTTAGTTGTTGCAAATATCCAACTTTCCGATATTATTTTGGCATTCGCTGGGCAAATTTCTGTAATAATTACGCTGACATTGCAGCTAATTTATCAGCTACAACGCGCTAAAATGCGAGAAACTTAATGACTCTAATTTTGGTTTTGCCGCAGCGCAGATATGAAAAACTAAAGTTTCTGATTTCAAAAGATTAGTAGACGTTTGAGCATCACAACATGGCACAGTCAACCACTGCTAAGCAAATCGCCACAACGGGCACAGTCCCCGATGTAGAGCTACAGCGAGTATTTAAAATGTTTGGGGCAAATACCGTTGTCCAAGGTGTGGATCTGCAAGTGCAGAGAGGTGAGCTTTTTAGCATCTTAGGCCCATCGGGTTGTGGCAAAACAACTTTACTTAGACTAATTGCAGGTTTTGAGGAGCCATCGGCTGGTGAAGTGCTGATTCAGGGCAATCCCATGACCTATATTCCAGCCTATCAGCGACCAGTAAATACAGTTTTCCAAAGCTATGCTCTTTTCGGGCATATGACTATTTTTGATAATGTTGCATTTGGCTTGTCAGTGAAAGGAGTTGCTAAGCCAGAAATTCAGCAACGGGCGAAGGATGCGCTCAAGCTAGTGCGACTTGACCACATGAGCGATCGCTATCCTAGTCAAATATCTGGTGGTCAGCAGCAACGGGTTGCCCTCGCTCGTGCGCTTGTTAATCGCCCTAAAGTGATTTTGCTAGATGAGCCATTAGCGGCGCTTGATTTTAAACTCCGCAAAGAACTCCAAGTAGAGCTGTCAAACTTACAGTATGAGTTGGGTATTTCCTTCATTATGGTTACCCACGATCAAAGTGAAGCTCTGGCAATTTCTTCAAGAATTGCGGTGATGAATCAAGGACGCATAGAGCAGATCGGCACACCATCAGAAGTTTACGATCGCCCATCTTCAGCCTTTGTAGCAGACTTTGTGGGCGAAACGAACTTATTTGAATGTCGGGTGATTGAGCAAGATGGTGCGTTTGTGGAATTGAGATCTTCTACTGGTTTAGCGATCGTTGCGGCAAAGCCCAGACATTGGCTCCCGATTCCTGAAGCCGTAGTCAGTGTTCGTCCAGAAAAAATCAAGCTCTCCACCGAATATCCGAACCAGCCATACAATACCTATCGCGGTATTCTCAATAATGTCTTGTATCTAGGCGATCACTCGCAGTTTGTGGTGGATATACATGCTAGTGAAAATGTCCCCCCCGTCAGAGTCATGCTAGTACGTTCTAATCACCAAGGCGAAAAGACTCCTCCCTTTGATAGTCAGGTATATGTCTCATGGATTCCTGAAGATTGTGTGGCTCTTCCCAAAACTACAGTTGCGACCTAAATCCTCCTAAATTTCTATTATGCATATCTCTCGGCGCAAATTTCTTAGACAGACTGCCTATGCGACATCGGCGATGGCTAGTGCATCAACTCTGGCGGCTTGTGGAATTTTCGAGAAGAGTCCCCAAGAAACAAAGGCTGGCGGAGAAGAAGTAGACCGACCAGTTACTCAAGACAAAAGCACTTTATATATCTACGGTTGGGCTACCTACGTTAATAACCAAGAAGTTTTAGCTGATTTCACTAAAGAAACTGGGATTAAAGTTGTTGGCGATGCCTATGACTCTAATGAAGTTATGCTTGCTAAGCTAGAGGCTTCTGGTGGGCGATCTGGTTATAGCGTCATTTATCCTAGTGACTATATGGTGACGCAGATGCGGGATTTAAATCTGCTAGCACCACTTAATAAAAAATTGTTACCCAATATCAAAAATATTGCCGCCAATTATTTAGATCTACCCCACGATCGCGGCGCTATATTCAGCATCCCTGTAAGTTTGGGTACAACTGGGTTTGCTTATAATGTCGAGGCAGTTAAGTCAATTATTGGGGAAGAACCATTTGATTGGCGCTACCTATGGCATAACAAAGAAAAGCTGCGAATTACCCTAGTTAATGATCCTCGTGAAGTGCTCGGTATGGCTCTCCACATTCTAGGGTACTCTTACAACACCAAAGAAGTTTCAAAGATTGAGAAAGCTTTCCAAAAATTGCAGGAATTGACACCTGCGATCGCTAACTTCACCACCGATGCATGGAGAGAGCCGCTTGCTTCAGGCGATCTCATGATATGCATGGCATTTTCTGGAGATGCGATCAGTATTGCTAGGCAAGATCCAAACATCAAATATGTCCTGCCCAGTAATGGTACATCGATCTGGACAGATACCATGGCAGTACCTAGAGGTGCGTCGAATATCGAAGGTGCTCATGCTTGGATAAATTATGTGATGCGACCTGAAGTTGCCGCTAAAATTAGTGATGCGAATAGTTTTGGGACAACAAATAAATTGGCAAAATCGATGATCCCTGACGATCTAAAAGCGATTAAGGCTCTGGAACCAACAGAGGAAATTATTGCCAAAAGCGATCGCATAGTTAAGCTTGATGCTAAAACTCTTCAAATCTATGAAGGTTTCTGGACACGTTTAACAACAGGCTTAGGATAAAAATCCTAGTGGATAAAAATCCTAGTTATGAATTTTTCGCCTGCAAAGAGAGACTCTCATAACTTTGTAAAGATCTCGCAATCATTTCTAAAGATTCATATGACATCACCACATCCCTCTAATCCAACTAGCAATATTTCCCTAGGCAATAATCCTTTTATCTGGGGAAATATTGCTTTACTTGCTGTTGTGCCTTGGTTATTGGCGCTAAGTATGGCTGGTTTAGCAGTGGGTGATCCTGTTTTTCCTGAGTGGTTTGAGATCTTTCTTTTGGGATTTCCTGCGATCGCACTGGTGGCTTGGGTGCAGTGGCAACAGCCGATCTCACCATTTAGTTTATGGTTTGTGGCGAAGCCAAGTGAGAGTCTCAACGATCAAGAGCGGCAGATCCTTACTCTTGTGAAGCAGCATAGTAATGGTTGGTATGTGACGGGTTGGATTGCTACGGCTGTTGCCATAGTCATGAGCGCTATATTTTGTAAGATTTATATTTCTGCACCATTAGCTCAGGCGATCGCGCCATTTCCCTCTGGTTTGCGCTTGTTCGGTATTCTGTGGACGGAGATTTTCTTTTTATTAAGTAATGTTATTTTGCAAGCTGGGATTTCAGCTTTGCGGATTAAATTAACAGCCGACACAGAGTTAAACGGATTGAAGCTATTTAATCCTGAAAAAATTAAAAGCAGCTTTACAAGTGTAGGTTGGAAGTCTCCCCAGATATTAAAGTTCTTTGAAGAAGATGCGATCTCTGGAGTATCAGATTATTCGCCCAAGGTCGAAGTTGCTGAGCCGCCCCTAGGTGTAAATGAATCTCAAGAAGTTCCAGATACTGAGTCAATAGAGCCTAATAATTTGATTACTGAAGTCGAGCCTGATGCAGTCTCAGAAATCAATGCTGTTGAAGATACAGTATGCGAGACTGAGGCGATCGCAGACATCACAGAAGACTTGGTTGTAAAGCCTCTTGAGTTTGTTAAAGATTCTGAGGTCGAAGAATCTTTGGACTTCTCCGAAATTATTGCGGAACCTGAGATTGAGACAATTGCACAAGAAGAATGTATCCAAGAACCTGAAGAATTGGAGCCTATTGGATTTTTTGCAGCTCCAGAAATTGAGTCTTTAAATGTTATAGATACTTCTTTCGAGACAGAGATTGAACCTGCGACTAATACAGAAATTGCTGATGTTAGTCTAGACCATGATTTTGTTGAAGAGGCTGAAGACTTAGAGTTTAGTGAGATCATTGCTGAAGAATCTTTAATTGAGGCTATCTCTGAACCTGAAGTTGAGCAACTTATTGAAGATACCCAATTTGAGTCAAATATAAACCTAGAAATTGTTCAAGAAACTGAAGGATTAAATCAGTTTGAGCTTATTGAAGATGAAAAGTCTGATATTAAAGTTTTAGATTCTACTAGAGATCAGTCTAATCTGGATGAAGAGATTGATGAAGAAGCTAAGGAGTTAGAAGCTTTTAAGATAGATGAAGAGCCTGAGCTGACGTTTTTAGAAATCCCTAATGCTAGTCCAAAGACAAGAATCAAAGAGAATGAGCAAGCTGACGGGAACTTAGAGGTTTCTGACGATATTCTCGATAAGCAAATTACTGAAGACTGTGAAGAATTAGAATCTCTTGAGTCTATGGAAAGTTCTGAAGATGAGGAGGTTGCAGATACAGCACTAACAAGTGATAGCAATCTGAGTCTGAATTTTTTAAAAAAGTCACGTAAAAGTGTAGGCACACCAAAAAAACAAGGGTTTGGGAAACCTATAAAACGCGATATTATCTCAAGTCCAGACGCTATAGAGCCTAGTGAGTCTATAAATGCAATAGAGCCAGATGCGATCGCTAATCCTATAATCGAAATTGAGTCTGATCTCGACTTTCCAGTTCCTATCTCAGAGCTAGAGATGATTCAAGAGCTTGATGAATCGCCTAATCTTGAAGCGATCGCAACACCAATTGAGCAAGATTTAGAAGCAACAGAAATCAAATCTCAAGATTTTGACAATGAATTAGATGAGTTTATTGCCTTTAATACTTATGTTGAGAATATTCTAAAAGAATATCTAAAAGATAATGACGAAGAATCTAAAAATGAAGAACCGTTGGATGAGGAACCCCCTGAACAAATTGATCCATCAATAGTTTTTGATCCAGCTATAGAAGCGACTATGATCGCTAAAGAAAGTGTAGAAGCTTTCACTGAAAATCTACCAGACCTAGAAACTCAAGTTCCGATAGACACTATTGAAGAGGTTTCTAGTAATGAGAAATCACCCAAAAATCCTGAATTTTTAGTTCAAGAATTTCTCGTTGATAAGTTTTTTGCAAGAATAGAAGAACTGAATATTGCAGACAAAGCTAGTAAATCCGCTGTTGAGAAAACTACAGAAAATATCTCAAAACCTGACTCTGAGATTGATGAGTTTGCTGATCTTGAGGCGCTACTAGATGGGAAACCTGAAAATCCTGATGCTATTTAAGTGATCGCAATTCCTGACCATTGTACTTGCGGCGCTCTGGGATGTGGATTAGGGTTGTTCAGAAAATAACGTCGATAGGAAAAGAATATTTCCTCATGTTGTAGCGTGCAGTATGGTGCGATCGCCACATTTTCCACTAACATGCCTAATTCTTGAAGTTGTTGCAATTGTACTTGACGCAAATCGAGCTTGACTCGTTCTGGGTGCTCATCAGGCTGTAATCCAACAGTTTGATTAATCGTTGCTGTTACCTGTTTCGCCACATCCTGCGACACTTGATAAACACTGCCCGAAATTGCGGGACCAAGCGCCACTCGTAAATCTATTAACTCACTGCCTTGATCGCATAATGTCGCGATCGCCTTAGTCACAATCCCCGTAGCTGTGCCGCGCCAACCTGCATGGACAGCCGCAACTGCGCCTAACTTGTGATCGCCAATTAACACTGGCACGCAGTCAGCAGTGCAAACCCATACTGACCGACTATTCCCGTTACGCGTTGCCCAAACTCCATCCGCTTCAGGTAAGTTTGTATTAGGAGTAACCTCGATTTCATCAGCATGAATTAAGCGATTTCCATGTACTTGTTTAGCGCGATATGCTTTGCCTGATGCTACGAGATGATTATGCAATTCAGTCGGCGATTTGGGAGCGTGCGATCGCGTAAAAAATCCATGTTGCCAGTCAGCCAGTAAGTCGCAAGTTAGTACGCTGTCTCGCCATTGCCATTGATTTGCGTTCATTGATTTAGAGTCTTAAAAATAGTCAAGCTTCAATGACTTCGATCCTAACCCAAAAAGTAGAAGACGCATCACTATATGATGCGTCTTCTACTTTTTGCAATATTCGATCAACCCCGACATAAGAAGAGGCGCAGGGCAAAGCCCCACAATGGGCTTTATATATTTATTTGTGGCGGGTTTGAAAGTAAAAGGCGCGATTGCTGCGAGTGTGGTAAATCTGGTCAACGTAAACCGCTTCAGGATAATGACCAAAGCGCGTTCTAAACAATTCCACCTGAGTCTGGAGATCCCCCGATTCATTGTACATATCCCAATTGTTGCCGAATTGCTTTGCGTAACTTTTTGCCCTTGGGTTGGCGTTGTTTGGTGATGGCTAGATAGGCTGTTCTTGCTTGACGACGATAGGTGCGCGGTTTCTTTGGTAATTGGGCTTTCACTTGTTCGTAAAGTGCGTCAGCGCTCCCAGAGTCATCTGGAAACTCTTGGCTGGCGCTCCTTCTCCTGCAATGAATTGCTCTGCATATTCATTCTCAAAACTTTCCCATGGGATTAGTTCTGCTAACTTTACCCATCGATTCTTTCCTGATAGTTTCCCATTAAATGGAAGATAGAAGTTCTCGAATGATAGTTGTCCTTTGGCGGAACATCGGTACATAAAATTTTATTGCTGCAAGGCTTTTTCTTGTTTTTATGCTTTTTCCTTGCATTTTATCAGTTTTTATCATCCTTGAAAACCATTAATATCAACTGTTTCTGCCTTTCTAAGCAAGCCCTATATAGAGAAAGATTTTGGCATAGCGTCAGACAGTCGCAATTCAAGCAAACTTCGAGACCGCGATCACTAATGTCCACGCAAATATTTATGCAAATATCGCCAACAATAGAAGTATTGCAAGATACGACTGATACGAGTACGATCTCTGATCTTGTATTCTATAGCTAGACTTCTCCTTTCATGACCATTTCACCCGTCGGTTCAGGCATATCTTTGTTTGGCTCAATCGTGATGATTAAGGTTGTAGTTTGTTTGAGAGCTTTACCTAGTGGCACTTTCACAAAAACATTGCCTTGCTCGTCAGGACGAAACTGAGCGCAATCGACCTTTTTGCCATCAACGATCGCCCAAAGCCGATAGCTATTATCTTGAGGAATTTGCCTCAGATTCTGAATGCTAATCATCGCAGTTTTTTCAGTGGGCGCAATCATCACACTTCCAGAAGCCGCAGGAATTGCCCCCATCCCCTTGAGCGAGATCGTGCGATTGTCAAGACCTTGCAGCATGGCAATAGTTTTGCGATGTTTTTGTAACTCGATTTGATTAGAGGCAATTTGTTGGCGCATTTGGTAATTCTCAAAGCCAAGAGCAATTAGCGCGATCGCACCAATGCTACTTAAACCAATTGTGGCTAATTTCCAGAGATTCCTTCGGCGAGGCGATCGATTAATAATTGCTGTCAAGGGATTGCTTGAGGAGTCTATCGACGGATCTAAGGGATCTGTTAACAGATTCTCAACAGTTATCGGGATAGCCTGTGCCGCAATCCGATCGCGTAGATTTTTAGCTGGATGAGTTTCGCTCAAGCCCAGAGGCAGCATTGCTAAAGTCTCTTGAAAGTGATCGATTTTTGTGACTGTTTCTGGATGCTCTAGGATAATTTTATGCATCTCGATAACTTCTTCAGGATCGAGATCTCCCAATACATATCCTGCTAATAGTTCTTCCCATTCATGGGAATATTTATTTTGTAGTGTCGTCATAATCACTCCAACGTATTCTGCAAGCTTTCTCTCAATCGAATTAATCCATTACGCGCCCAAGACTTAACCGTCCCCAATGGTGTTCCTAGCATTTTAGCAATTTCAGATTGGCTTAGTCCATCAAAATATGCCATTTCTAATACTTGGCGATGATTTTCAGGCAACTTTGCCAAAGCTGATTTTACTTTTTCCGAACGTTCGGCTAGTGACGCATTTTCCATGAGTGATGAGGTTCTGATATCAAGTTCTGAAGCAATACCCTGTTCCCATTTTTGGAGATGCTGCTGTTGCGATCGCGTTTTGCGAATGTGGTCAATCGCACGTGATCGGGTCAAGACTGTCAAAAAAGTGGAGATCGAACCGCGTTTACTATCGTAAGTACTATTGCGACTAAGCAAAATGAAGATCTCTTGGGTGAGGTCTTCCGCCTCTTGGGGGCTACTTAAGATCCTTAATGATAAGCGGTAAACCAACTCACCGTAGCGATCGTAAAAGATGCCAAAAGCTTGACCGTTTCCCGATCGCCAAGCTTGCAGTATTTCTACATCGGTTTGCTCGGAGAGTTTCATAGGGAAATTGAATAGGCTTCGTTACTATACATACGCATCCTAAGCCAGTATGGATGAGTTATCAACCTCAAAGATGAAAGGCAGCGCTTCGCGCCGCCTTTCATCTTTGGTTTAAGGGTTAACTTCTTGTTCGCTCCAATTTCCTTGCTCATCACGTAGATATATCCAGCGATTTTGAGGTGTTCCGCGTAATTCGAGGCGATCGCATTCGGTGGGATTTAGCAAGAGCAAACAAAAAGTATCAAGTGGTTGATCGGGATCGGGTGTCGTTATTGCTAAGAAGTCAACCCTCGGTTCTCTAGGATGCGCCCATGCAAACTGCATTCTTGCAGGTTCCGAGAGAGTCTTCCATGCAGCGGATCTCGCTGTTTGCAATTCTAAATCTGAAAATTCACTATCAATTAAGATTAGTTTGCCAAAAATCCGAAATTGCGATCGCGTTTTCGTGAAATACCAACTTACCTCCGCCCAAGGATTAGCCCTAATTTGCTCAATCTTTTGACTGCGCGAGTCGGTAACAACTTTTAGGCAATCTGGAAAGCGATCGCTATTTTCAAGAAAGCCCCGAAATACGACTGTGCGATTGCGTGGACGCTGATCTAAGTCAATCGTGGCAAGTTGTAAAAACCTTGCTTCGGGTTGGTTGCGGTGCTGATGTAAACTTCGAGCTAGATGCGATCGCCACATAAAACCATTTAGAATAAAGTTGCGCTTTGCGCAACTTTATTCTAAATGGTTTTATGTCGAATTTGTGGATTGAGGGCGGTAGTAAGAGCGGCAAGACTGAGCGAATAGTTCAGCGATTCTGTGATTGGTCAGAAACGGATTTTGCATACCAGTCTAATCCTCAAGCAGCTTCCCAAAAAGTCTTGGTGCTTACTGTCGATTCTCAACAACGTCGGGAGCTAGGAGATCGCCTGATGATCGCAACTCATGGCAGCTATCCAGTTACCGCTGTCACCCCGCTAAGTTTTTTTCATGATGAAGTACGCTTGTTTTGGACATTATTAGTTAAAAAGCTCGATCTCAAAGCTCAGTTTCCATTGCTCCTCAGAGTTGAGAATGAGCAGGAACTCGCTAATAAGCTCTGGAAAGATCGCATCGAAACAGGAACCTTGCAAATGGAAGGGATCGGGCGCGATCGCCTTGTCCGCAGATTGCTGGATTTGTTTCTATTAGCTGTCTATGGTGGTCGCGAAATTAAAGAAATTCCTGCAATTTTAAATGCTGGTATCGAGACTAATATTTTAGAAAATGCTGTAGGTACTGAGAATAATATATTAGAACAATGGCAAGAAATTGGCGAAGCTTTACAAGAATGGCGCAAGTATTGCTGGGAGAGAGGTTTACTAACCTATGGAATTATTACGGATTTATTCGCCCATTATTTACTTCCTAATCCACAATATCAACGCAAACTCAAGGAAAGATTTCGATATATTATCGTCGATCGCGCTGATGAAATGCCTGCGATCGCCTGTGATTTATGCAAGTTTCTGCTTAAAAATAATGCGATCGGCCTGTTTACATTTAATCCTGACGGATCAGCAAGATTGGGGTTGGGTGGCGATCCTGAATATTGGCGATTGCTCAAATCAGAATGCGAAATCGTAAGTTTACCCCATGCTAGTCATACTTTGGGAACTGAAATCGCTGAATCAGTTCTGCAAGTTGTCAGCGAACCAATTTTACAATTTATCGAACCCTACACCTCGATTAAATTGATTGAATCTGTTTCTCGTGCCAAATTATTCCGTAATGTTGCTGAAACCATTGCCGAAGCGATCTCATCGGGCGAAATCAAAGCCAGCGAGATCGCCATTATTGCCCCTGGATTAGATAATATTTCCAACTATGCGATCGCGGAAATTCTGCGCAAAAAGAATATTAATATTACTCCACTCAACGATCAGCGCCCATTGTCCTATTCCGCTCAAGTGCGATCGCTACTTACCCTCATTACATTAGTCTATCCGAACCTTGGGCAACTCGTAAGCCGCGATCATATTGCCGAAATGTTGGTGGTGCTTACGGATGAGATCGATCCAGTCAGAGCGGGAATGCTTGCCGATTACTGCTTTGCAAGGCATCCAGAAAGCCCGAAACTTCTAGAAGCACAAACCTATAACCAATGGAATCGACTTGGCTATGAAGCGACTCAAGCCTATGAAAAAGTGCGGCAATGGATAGAACAGCAATCGCCAAAAGACACTCCATTGCTATTTATTGATCGCACTATTCAAGCATTTTTTAAACCGCGCAAATTGAATTATGAACATACTTCTACATTGCAATCATTGATTGAAACTGCCCAATGTTATTGGCAATTGGGATATCGCCTCGATCAAGAAGAACCTGTAATTCTCGAAAATTTCATTCAACTAATTCGGCAAGGCACTGTCACGGCAAATCCCTATGCGCCAAATCAACCTGAAGATAGCGTTGTCATCGCGACAATTATCCA
>Ga0315907_10001937_pt1 | contig 27144 bp, 19 predicted proteins | sample LakEriMetagenome_3_FD_203525 | JGI IMG/M metagenome (GOLD analysis project Ga0315907, IMG submission 203525) | Freshwater fungal communities from buoy surface, Lake Erie, Ohio, United States - Buoy 12 MA123 | ecosystem: Environmental > Aquatic > Freshwater > Lake > Lake biofilm | place: USA...
CAACAGCAAGATCATGGCTATCAAGCGCCGAGTGGGTGGCTACAGAAACCGGGAAAACTTCAAGACCGCCATCTTTTTCTACTGCGGCGGTCTCGACCTCTACCCACGATAAAGCCGGATGGACCATAAAAAACGCCTCGATCATCAAGATGCCTGCTGACAAAGCTCAACACCTCCTTCAGGACGGCGTCCGCCAAATGAATTAGGACCGAAAATGACCAGATCGCATCAAATTGAGTCCCAAGTCTCAGTGCGGACAAATCGTTGGTGCATTCAAGTCTTGGCTTTTTGATCGACAGCCCCGATTCTTCCAGTTCGTGCTTGGCTTCATTTAAAGCCTCCTGCCGAATTTCGATCCCAGTGTAATTTCCAATGTCAAGGTATTGGATCAGCGGTAGACCACCTCGGAGAGTCCCACACCCGAAGTCGAGCAGTCGATGCTGGGGTTTCAGCCCAGCGTTCATTAAAAATCGGATTTGAAAATCCCGCTTCATCTGCCATAGATCTGCCGGGCCAACTTTTGCGTGCCTTGCCGAAGGGGTGCTAATGCGAACGGGATTGGATAGAGGCGATTCATAACGCTCGATCAACACATCTCTGTCGGTAACCAATGTTTTTGTTCTCATTTTGAAGAAACCTCAGGATACCGGTGCGAGGTCGGTCTAATCTTAAAGCTATTGGTTGGATGCTGACCGATGAGCCCACAATTTGAAGGCATTTTCTAGGATATCAAGAAAGGCAGCTTTTTCTCGCTCCAGGTCGTATTCTTGTGAGATCTTGGCTGCATTCACCAGAATGGGATTTGGATTGATGGCAGTTAGCTGACGGGATTTCTTGATGGCCTCGAGGATGGCCACAACATGATAATCGGGTGAAAGGCAGTTTATTCCATCCTGGTACAGGGTTTTATTTCCCCTGAACTTCGGGCATATCACCAGTGTTTCAAGGGCCATTGCCTCGAGTCCGGGAAGGTAAAACCCTTCCTTCTCGAAGGGAAGGCAAACCATAGAAACGCTGTTGCCTATCAATTGCAAAAGCTCTTTGCGAGGGATCTTTTGGTCGACGCATGTTACTCCGATCTGCTGATCCCGGCAAAATGCAGTGATCGTTTTTGCTAAATCAGGATTCTTGGTCCCTAGAATCAACAGTTCAATGTCACGAGTCTCTCGGGTTTTGTGAAACGACCTGATTGAAGCGAGGTGGATTCCGTTAGGAATGGTGAATGATGGTCCGTTGACAATCCCGGTGCTTCTCACTGCATCTGCGGTTTCCTGGCTTACGAAGATCCTGATCGCGGGATGCGCTAGATATTGATAGAGGGGAAGCTTTGGATCGGTGTGCCGGAGACCCTGTATCAAGTTGATGACAGGGATGATTCCGGCTTGCCGGAAAGTTGGAGAGAGGCTCGCCCAGTCGTTTCCTGCCAGAAACAGAATGTCGGCTTTCTCAGGCTCCCATTTTTCTAAGTGAGTTTCTGGGAACGCACTCCAGGGATGACCTGCCGTTAGATCGCTGTTGCGGGTGAAATAGATGGCGGGGTGATGGCCGGGTGAGGCGCGGACGTGATGAAAGTAATCGAGTACTTTCAGATGACCACCTGTGAATCCCCTGTAATGTCGGTGGAAGACTACCTTCAGGGAAGTGCATTTTTCCAGGGATTCAGACTTCATTTGGTTGAATGGATTGAAAGCGACAGCGACGACTCATCATCGGTCGGCTGACTTTTCAGGGGAATGCGGGGATAAAAAATCGAAGGAAGGTGCCCAAATCCCAACCGGCGTTGGGGTACCGTGGGCTCATTTTAGTTCGTATTTCGAGCCATTTGCATGTAGAGCGGTCCCTTTCGGATTTTTGTCGGCGGTGCCCAAAGACAACCAAGGGAAATTTGACCATTTCTTGCCAGGCGGGGAGGTTTTGCATGGTGATGGCCCGTTCGATCGGGTTTGGGCGTCGGGCTGGAAGGGCCGACACAAAAATGGGCCGGTGGCTCCAGTCACGGCACCTTACCACGCTTCCTGAGGGGGGGTTGGACGAGCGACGAAGTGGGGTGGGACAGAGCATCAGTCCGTTGGGGCTGCATGGGCCGCGATGGTTCTAGCTTAGGGATAAGCCTCCCCCCCCGGTCGTTCCTCGCGATGCTCCCCAGGGGCGGGTGAGAACCATCGCACGTCTTTTCACCGTTGCCCTTGCTCCTACGACTCCAACCCGCCTACTTCGGTTGACCGGACCGATACCACCCACAAAATGGCCGGTTGGCCCCGGATGGCTCTTTAGGAATGATTATGGCTAAGGAGCGTAAGCTAGTGATTGGATCGCACTCTCGGACTTACTCAATGAAATGGTACTTGTATTCAAAGAGACGTATTGGGAGACTGCAGCACGGAGTACGAGCAATCAAAATAAGGACCCACAAAATTATCCGAAGAATCATAAAAAAGGTACCTGACACCTTTTTTCTGTACCTCTCCCTCCAAGCGGCTCTTATTGGCTTTGCGGCCGATGCAACTGCCATATTCCAAGAGAAGGAGGCGGCTATTCCCGATTTGACGCAGGGGGATTCTCTACCTGCCAACGCCAAGCATGACTGGAATCTCGGCCCGACCGGGCTTCGCGGGTGGATGTATTGCGACCGGTTGGTGACCACTGATGCTCGGCAGATCGCGATCACCGAAGTGGCTTCGGGTTCTCCCTCCGATGGCCTGATCGCTGAGGGCGATGTGCTGCTGGGTGTGGGTGGCAAGCCGTTTTCCTATGACCCTCGGACGGAGATGGGGCGAGCCATTACGGTAGCCGAGACGGAGGATGGCGGTGGCCGATTGTCGCTGACTCGCTGGCGCACTGGCCGCGTCGAGGAAGTCGTTCTGAAGTTGAAGGTGCTGGGTGCCTTCAGTCCGACGGCTCCTTACGACTGTCCGAAGTCCCAGCGCATTCTGGAGCAGGGGTTGAATGTATTGGCGGAGCAATTGGCCGCTGCGAATGACGCGGAGCAGCAGGACCCGATCCCTCGTTCGCTCAACGCACTGGCGCTGCTGGCGGGTGGCAGGGCCGAGCATTTGCCTCTACTGAAGCGAGAGGCAGCATGGGGAGCGGGATTCACGGCAAGAGATTTCAAGACGTGGCATTATGGCTACGTCATGATGTTTCTCGCGGAGTACATCGGCGTCACCGGCGATGCGTCGGTGCTGCCCGGCCTGCGGCGACTGGCACTGGAAGCCGCCGGGGGGCAGAGTGCGGTGGGGTCCTGGGGCCACACCTTCGCCCTGCCGGACGGAAGATTAAAAGGTTACGGCATGATGAACTCTCCTGGTCTGCCGCTGACGATCGGCCTGGTGATGGCTCGTCAAGCCGGCGTGGACGATCAGAAGGTAACGCAGGCGATTGAGCGAAGTGCACGACTGCTTCGCTTTTACACCGGGAAGGGGGCTGTCCCATACGGCGATCATCCTGCCTGGATGGAGACGCACGAAGACAATGGGAAGTGCGGGATGGCGGCATCGCTGTTCCAGTTGCTTCAGGAGAAACGCAGCGCCGAATTTTTTACACGGATGGCTGTCGCCTCGCATGGTGGCGAGCGAGACTGCGGGCATACAGGGAACTACTTCAATCTGCTTTGGTCTCTGCCTGCGATTGGCCTGGCCGGGCCCGATGCCACGGGGGCATGGATGTCGGAATTCGGCGGTTGGTATCACGATCTTGCGCGAAGATGGGATGGGACGTTTGCGCACCAGGGGCCGCCTGAACCTGACCACGACAGCTACCAAGGCTGGGATGCGACGGGAGCTTATCTACTGGGGTACGCACTTCCGCGAAAGAAGATTGTCTTTACAGGGAAATTGCCACCGCTGCTGCAGCCACTGACGGAGGTGGAGGCGAATCGTCTTATCGATGATGGGAGAGGATGGGACAACAAAGACCGCGACTCGTTTTACAACCAGCGGACGGAGGCGGAGCTTTTGGAGCGGCTGGGTTCGTGGTCGCCGATTGTGCGTGAGCGGTCGGCCGCCGCGCTGGCCCGCCGCCGCGATCCCCCTATTCCAGCGTTGATCGAACTGCTGGAATCGGGGAGTTTGGACTCGAAAATAGGAGCCTGCAGGGCGTTAGAGGAACTGAAGGGGGCGGGAACGCAGGCCGTACCGCAGCTTCGCCAAGCCCTGAAGGGAGACGATCTCTGGTTGCGTGTTCGAGCTGCGATGGCACTGTCGGCGATCGGGGAGCCAGCGATGCCAGCTCTTCCCGAAATGCTGGAGATAGTGGCTCGCGGTCCTTCGCCTGAAGATCCTCGCGGGATGGAGCAGCGGTTCTTTGCTAAGGCGATTTTCGCGAACATGCTGACCAGCCGCAGTGCGATGAACCAATTAGATCCGCAGCGCTTTCAAGCGGCGGTGGTCAGCGGACTAAAGAATCAGGACGGTCACGCGCGCAGCGAGATCAGCGAGTTTTATCGGCGTTGCAGTTACGAAGAGATCCAGCCGCTGCTGCCAGCGATCTACGAAGCGATTGTCCAACCGGCACCCAGCGGGGAGATGTTTGCCGATGGCGTACGGCTCAATGGACTCAAGGTTCTGGCTCAGCATCGGGTGGACGAGGGAATGCAGGCGTGTGCCGATTATCTGCGGTCGCAGAATCCCTGGGCCAGCGAGCATCGTACCCCCGAGGTCCTTCGAATCCTCGACGATTACGGCGCAGCGGCTCAGCGAATCCTCCCGCACCTGGAGGAGACTGCTTCGTTGTTTGAGCAAGGGGAGCCCGATTTCCCAAAGCGGCTCAGCGAGCAAAAGGCTCGCGCCGTGCGTCAGCAAATCGAAAATATAGAGGCCGCTGAAGAAAGTCCAGAGTTGCGGTCCTTGCGGTGAGAAAAAAAAGGTACCTGACACCTTTTCGCTCATGTAGCACCGGATGCCGGTGGGGTGGGGGGACCAGTGGTGGTTTCGATCGGCAGGCTGGATGCCTGATTCGATGAATGCAGAATCATGATCTTCTGCCAGATCTTTCGCGACAGGTCCGTCGTCAGTGTCTCCACTTCGTTCACGGAAGAAACCATCACCGGGTCATCGAAGTGATTGAGATAGACCGCCGCGATCTTCCCGGTCAGCGCCAAGAGCTCCGAACAGTAATCGAGGTAACGTCCAAGGAGAAATGCATCCAGCTTCACGACAGGTGACGACTTGGTGGACTGGTACGCTTTCCCCTGCGATCGCTCGGGATCCTTCGTCAACTGGTGCATGTCGATCACATGAGCGATCGAGCGGAGTTCATGGATCGCCTTGAGTCCCTTGCGCCGTTTGTAGCGGTTCTCCAGTGTCACCATGAAGAAAATGGCCGCCATGATCAGAAACAGTTCGTTGATCGCTGCTTCCATCACCTGGATCAGTTCGGTCCAGTCGAGCGAATCGTTTTCAGTCCACTGCATCAGCGTGAACTGGCCTACCAGCGCGGCGATGATAAAAGCGATCATCAAAAGAGTCAGAATGCGAAGCCAGTAAAGAGGTCGCCCCAACCAGTTTGACCGCCGCTGGGCATCGGCCGAAATCTCTCGAAGCGATGCGCACACCTTTCCCAGGCCCGACCCCGGAAACCGCTCCTCGATCCGCTCATGAAGCTGCCCTAACGTCTGTTCGATCAGTTTCGGCTGTAGCTGAAATCGATTCTTCTGCATCTTGTGGCTACCTTCGAAAGCCGTTTGCGGTACGACTCTCAATCCTACGAAGTGCTGGAATGCCTGAGCGGTTTCGCGATTGCTGCCACCGCGAACCAATCACGAGCGGGATCGATCTTCCGAAAACGGGGCCCCATCCTATTCTATCGGTGGATAAGGAACTCGTTGTAAAGATTGCGTGAGCGGGGATCCTGATGGTAGTTTTTTTGAGGATTCACTAGAGACGCATCGATCGATTTCCTTGCAGAGGCGACATCATGAACCGTGGCGATGTGCGAAGCTTGGCGATCGGTGCGCTGCTGCTCCTTTTCGTGAGTTGGGATGATTCACCGCTTTGGGCGGAAAATCCCGTTCCGGTAGCTCATGCCGATCGTCCAGATAGGAAGAACCTGGGTGTCAAGGAGACCTGGGAGTCCTCCGTGACGGGGCGGCTGGCTGAAGGACCATGGCAGATTCAGCAGGGCCGGTGGGGTGAGATCGGTCCACAGGACGCGGACGGCGCTGGTCGGAAATATCGGATCGAGGCAGGTCAGATTTCGCAGATCAAGCGACCTGTTGACTTCGGGTCCGTTGATCACATCGTTCTACAGGGATGGTTCCAAGACCCTGGGGAGCCGACATCGAGCACGCTGGGGTTGGCGTCAGAGAATCTCGATCGCCCTGCCACCATCGTCCGGATGGGGACGACGGGGAAAAAAACCTATTCGATCGAGTTCTTCCGTGACGCCGATGGTGTTTCGGGGATACGGGAGCTGGACACCCTGGTGGAGATCGAGGCGGGGTGGCATTTCCTGCGACTGGATCTGGTGCAGGGTTGGGATACCCCAACGCTCTGGCAAGGCAGATGGACGATCTGGAACGCTAGCCGCACCCAGTCGCATCGAGGATCCTTCCCGCTTTCATTCTCTGCCGAGTCGATTGGCTGGATCGTGCTGGGCGGCGTGGAACCATCTTTGGGTGCGCTGGCATGGGATGATGTAGCAGCCGGATCTCTAAAGCAGATCGGGCCGTCTCCTCGTCTCCCAACGTTTTCCACGATCTCTGCGGGAGCATCTTCCGAGTTGGATGGCTGGGAGGCGAAGCGGCTGAACGATGGGGATGCGCAGACCGTTTATTCTTCCCATGGCCATGGGGATCAGGCGATGGCGACCGAGTGGGTTGCGATCGATCTGGGGGGGATCCATACCGTCGATTCCTTGCAACTAACACCGCGACTGCAAGGCCTAGGATTTCCAGTCGACTACCAGATTGAAAGTTCCACCGATGGCGACCAGTGGAGCCTTGTCCCGGGGCAGGTGCATCGAGGGCAGGGGCGTCCCGAGGGTGTTGTGCTCCATCGCTTTTCGGAATCGGTTCGGGCTAGAGCTCTGCGTCTGATTGCGACACGACTTGGTTCGGACAGTCTGGAGCCCGGAGGCCAGCATTACCTGCAGCTTGCGGAGCTGGAGGTGCCTAGGTTGAAACTGGAAATGCAACCATGGACGACGCCGGGCGAGCTGCGGGAAAAGAGCATCAATTCGACAGGGACTTTCTCGGCAGTGCGTCTGGAGCGGGAGGATGCACCGACAGCCAAGTACTTGGCCGAGCACCCTGAGTATCTAGCGAATCATCCCTTTGACGGGGTCACGATCCCGATTCTGATCGATGGCGACTACACCAGGTCGCAGGGGCTGATCAGCCAAAATCAGTTTGCATTCCATGAGATCGGAATGACTTCACTGCCGATTCCATGGGAGGCAGTTGCGGGTACGGTGGAAGAGCTACGTCGTATCCAGTGGGGGCACTGCACCGATAATTTCCTTTGGTACGGCGTCAGCAATTTTCCGAACATGCGCGGCGAGGATGGCGACCGGGCGTATCCGGTCGATCCTGATTCGGCGGAACACTGGAAGATCGTCGTCAGCAATGCTGCCATCGCAGCGCACGTGGCGAAAGAGGGTGGGCTGAGGGGATTTTTGGTCGATACCGAGCAGTACACGAAATACGCATCAGGGGAGCGGCCCGAATTTCCGTGGGGGCTGGGGGACGCGAAGGTCTGGAAGGAGCGGGGGCGTGAGTGGATCGAGGCGGTTCAGAAGGAGTATCCGGAGATCGAGCTGCAGTTCTTTTTTTCTTGGGGTGACGAGCACCGTGTTTGGCCGCATTATCAGAACCTAGTGCCATTCATGAATGGGGTTTTGGCGGGGATTCGGCCTCCAGGTCGCATCATCCATGCCTTCGAGAGCACCTTCTGGTATGGTCAGGCCCGCGAGGTGGCTACGGGGACGATCCAGCATTACGCGGGGGATCGGGACCCTTACGCTTTGACACGGCATGCCATCCGCAATCTCTGGAGGAACGAATCGGATGACCCCGGGAGGTACGACGAGTTTATCGATGTGGGGATGGCGGCATGGATGGAAAGCGACCCGTGGAATCTGTGGCCCGGACAGGTCAGTGGGTATCAGGGGCCGACAGCGATCCTGGGACGATCCTCCTGGCCGTCGATGCCCTGGTCGAATCTGGCGATGACGCTTGCCTATTCTGACAAATACGTCTGGACTTGGTGTGCCAGCACGAATTATCCCGCGACGTGGAAGTCCTTGAATCCTTTTCTTGCCTCGGTTGCCAATCAGACATTCAATACCGGCCGGGAAGCGGTCGATCGACTGGCCGAGGATTTCGCTCGGGATCCAATGGCAAACGGCTGGTACTTTGACTTCAGCTTCATGGAAATTGGTCGACGCGACCGATCGGAGGATGCGCCGCCGCAGATGGTCATGTCGACCGATGCGGTGGCGTATGCATGGGAGGAATCGCAGCGAGCCGTTGTGGTGCGTGGGCACTGGACTCGTGGGGAGTCGGGCGAGATCGATGGATTGGCTGCACCGCAGCGGCGGCGTTTTGTCCATCCAATCCAACCGCTTTCCCGAAACGACTGTTTTGGTATGGAAATCGATTTCACCATCGACAAGTTTGGCGAGGACACTACGAATCCAATCCTTCTAGGGCTGTTTCATAGCGCCGCACCCACCGATGGTCAATCGGTCTGCTTGCGCATTGAGAGTCGACAGGAGGTGGCGCTGCAACTAGCGGGAGATGGCGGAGCCAGGATGTTGAAGGTACCGATCGACGAGGGATTGGAAGTGGATAGGCCCTACCGACTGGTTGTCGACTACCAGATGCCAGCGCGGCGGATGGTGGTAAGGCTGTGCGAAAGAACGTCGGGAGTCGAGATTGGCTGTGCCGAGGAGTTGCTACCGGAGGACGATGGGACCTGGGTGGTCGATGAGGCAGGGGTGGCTCAGCGCGAGGAAGCGTATGCGGCAACCTCTGCGCGGTCCTATCGATTTCGATTGGAGGGACTGCGCCTTCATCGCGACACTACCAACAGAAAGTGACGGGCACATTGGTATCTGTGGGGCAAGACTACTGAAGGGGACTGACGTAGCGAACTAATCTCGGTGCGAACGGTAGACCTGCAATCGATCAGGCGGGCACCGATCTCATGAAAGAGGAGGAAGAGATGAACAAGCGATTCCTGCTATTTGCTCTCGCTTTTCTGGGAGTTTTGCAAGTAGCCAAGGCGGATGTGTTTCAGATGCCTGAGGGTCTCACCAGCCTCCAGTTTGTGGAGGTCGGCGATCCCGGGAATGCTCCAGACAGCAACGGCATGGGTGCGGTGGCTTATCGATATCGCATCAGCAAGTACGAGACGACTGCGGCGCAGTGGGTGGAGTTTCTCAACGCTAAGGGGAGAGCCGAGGAGGAAGGGGGGCTTTGGACCGAGAATATGTCGCGAGCCGATCCTGGCGAGGACAAAGATCCTCGATGCGATATTCGCCGATCGGGTGAGGCGGGCAGTTATGTCTATCGCGTTGCTCCCGAATTCGCCAATCGTCCTGTGAATTTCGTCAGCTATCTCGATGCCTGTCGGTTCTGCAACTGGCTGCACAACGGGCAAGGGGATGGCGATACCGAGACGGGGGCTTACGAACTTCGTGGCTACAGCGGGACGGATGGGAGGCGCATTCGACGCAATCCTGGGGCGAAGTTTTTCGTCCCGACGGAGAACGAGTGGTACAAGGCAGCTTATTACGATCCAGAGAAATCGGGGGGTGCAGGTTATTGGAAGTATCCAACAAGAAGCGACACAAAGCCGAGTCTAGACCGGGATTCGGCCAATGGTGCCACCTGGTACCGGGACGATTATCTGGAGCCTTACTATTTCATGACGGAAGTCGGTTCGTTTCGCCGGGCTATCGGCCCCTTCGGAACCTTGGATCAGGCCGGCAACGTAGCGGAGTGGACGGAGGGTTTGGATCCACCATTCCTCCGCACCTTGAGAGGTGGCGCTTTTTGCAGCGATGACGCTGGGCTGAATGGAACTATTCCGAATCGTGCTTGGTCTTCGCGGTCCGATGAGAATCCGGTGGGAATCCGTATCGCAGCAGCGGTTGAGGGTGGCCAGTTGCTGGAGGCGGAGCCGAGGCATCTGGAGATTCCTGTCGAGTCGGCGGTGCTGGATTTTCCGCGTCGTCCCTGGCGCGATCCGCAGACGGGTCGCCCTTTTTTCCCCCTCGCGTGGTTCAGCTACACCAGTGGGGAAGCGGACCTCGACAAACTGGCAACGCAGGGCGCAAACTTGGTGCTCTTGGTCGAGGGGCCATCCAATGTGCAGACCGAGGAGTCTTTGCGCGACAGGACACCGAGGATGCTGAAGTTTCTGGACCAGGCGCACGCTCGACAAATTCGAGTGCTAATCCAGGTGGGAGGACTGGTTGAGTCGATCATGGATGAGGATGCAGATGCGATCGATCGCCAGCGCCAGTGGGTGATGGCGATTCGCAACCATCCGGCACTTTTTGGATATCAGCTTTATGACGAACCAGAGTACCACGCTGTGTTCGGGATCGCCGTGCAACTGCAGGAGAGGCTGCGGCACTTCGTCGCGAGTCTGGTGAGGGCAAGGGAGCTTTTGCACCAATGGGATCCGAATCCCGATCGGATGGTCTCCGTGGTATTCAATCTGGTTCCCCTGTCCACTTGGGTCGATTTTCTTCCGGCTCTCGATTCCTTTCAGATCGATCGTTATCCCTTGGACTTCGAACAGCCCTATTTTGGGCATCGAGGAGACTGGGGACCGCTGATGATGGCTTGGTCGATGCATCATGGCGCTCAGTCGCTCCGGTTCCATCCTCAGTTGAAGAATCCAGCGCCCTGCATGCAGGGGGTGGGGCAGTCGTTTGTCGATGGCGCAGGGAAGCCGGTGTGGCGAAATCCGCTCTATGAGGAAACGCGCTATATGGCCTACTCCTCACTGACGGTCGGGGCCTGGGGTGCTTTTCACTGGATTCGCACCATGGCGGGATTTCCTGAAAATCCTGTGATCGATACGAACGTCGGGCGACTTTATCAGGAGCTGCGACTGCTGGTTCCTGCTCTAGAGCAAAGTTATGAACAGCCTCCTTTCCGGGTGCGTCACAATCACGAAGGGATCAGCCGCAATTTTCTGACCGATTCGGTTGCGGATGTGACCACCTTGGCGCTGGAGGACTCGAAGCACTACTACCTGATCGTCAGCGACAACAGTGGAACGATCAAGGATATGACACTGCAGCTGGAGGGACTTAAGCTGGCTGGTACGCATCGCCGGACGGTCCAGGTGCTACACGAAAGCTGGGGGCGGGATCTGACTTACTCCGAGCAATTGAATCGATGGCAGATTGAACCGCACACGATGTGTTTTGGCGATATCAATGTCTGGGTGATTCCCAAGGGCTGATCGATCGGCTTTTGTCTTCCTTGCGACTCCCTCCTCCATTTTGCAAATCGCGTCTCGGTACACTGAAAGGCAGGAAGTCCGCGAAGCGCCGAAGCAATGCGGTGCATGGCCCCTCTTGCGATTCGTGTATGGGAGAAAAATCGACTTCCACTCGCTGCCCTAACCTCACCGCCATTCGAATCGATAGGTCGCACCGCGCACGGAAACAGTCGTCATGTTTTTACGAACTGTCTGTGACTTATTTTCTTCGCGCCTTCGCGACTTCGCGTGAGGCCATCCGATTCCACACCGATCAGAAGGGCGATGAGGAGCCAACGATCTTCCCTGGTTGACGGCAGACCATCGAGGCCTGCTTCTTTTGCGCGCCTGGATTACCACCCACAATCATCCCTGACTGGCATTTTTTTCCCGTCACGATTTCTTCCGACCGGTTAACACTTGGAGGATAGCAGGGTGCTGGTGGGTAAAGGTGTCAGGTACCTTTTTCGTCTCTGCGTGGGAAAAAGGTACCTGACACCTTTTAGGGCACTACGGGGATCGAGCCATGCGTTGCAAAGATTGTTGTGGCATTCTGATGTCGGTGTTTTGTTTGATGCATGGGGCCCAAGCGATCGCACATGAAGGTCACGGCGATGCGAATTCCAATTTGCGGGTATGGAACTTCGCCGACTCGGGGGCTCACCTCCATGCTTCGTATGTTGCTTTTCGGGATGGCATTGTCCAGGTTCGGCGCAGCGACGGCCAGCTGGTGGCTCTGGAAGTTCAAAAGCTGACCGCAAAGGATCGGGAGTGGATTGAGCGGAAGCGGGCGGAGGTTGCGAAGATCCAATCGCGGCGCCCCGTGGAAGAGGAGGTTTGCAGGATGGTGATCGATGGGGAGGCTGCCAAGTCGGTGATCGCCGAGATGTTCGCTCCGTTCGTCGAGCGGAAGGTGGTCCAGGTACGACAGGATGATCGTTTTTTTTATGTGGAATCCAATGCGATGCCCGATCATCGCATGATGGTGGGAATCACCGCGTGGCAGCAGCAGGTACCGATCCCGCAGCCCTACTTTGGCGACAATGCATGGCGAATTCCCTTACAACCAGTCGTCGCAAGGGATCCCCTGTCGGCCAAGTCTCACTTCTTTCGTGGCGCCATCGCGCTGGCTGCCAATGGGGTGCCGATTTTCAATCCGATCAAGAACGACGGGCGAACCGATACCTTCCTAGCCGGGGAACTGGATGAGTTCGGTGGGCACTGCGGGCGGGCTGATGACTACCACTACCATATCGCTCCGGTTCACCTGCAGGAGATCGTCGGGCAGGGGAAACCCGTTGCGTACGCGCTGGACGGCTACCCCATCTACGGTCTTACCGAACCGGATGGAGCGCAGGTGGTGGGCCTGGACGAATTCAATGGACACACTTCAGCCGAGTTGGGGTATCACTATCACGCCACCAAAAAATATCCCTACCTTAACGGTGGATTCCATGGCGAGGTGTCGGAGGTAGACGGTCAGGTTGATCCTCAGCCACGGACCGGAGGGGTGCGTGAGGCGCTGCCTCCATGGCGAGGCGCGAAGATCACCGGATTCGAGGCGAAGGAGAACAAGACCTACCGTCTCCAAGTGGAAGTGGGACGCGAAATCCATTTGGTCCACTACCAATTGCTGGAAGATGGGTCGGTGAAGTTTGAATTCGTCGATGCAGATGGCAACACGCGAAGCGAGACCTACAAGCCACGAGCTCAGGGGCGGGGCGGGCGCGGTGGTGGCCAAGGTGGCGGTGGTGGTGGCCAGGGAGCCGGTGGCGCTGGCCGTGGGCGGCCTCCAGGAGATCGGCCTCCAGGAGATCGTCCGCCTCGAGATGGTCAGGGGAATCGACCCGGGGGACAAGGGGCTGGCGGGAGACCACCCCAAGGACCCGGTGGTGCTGGGGGCGGAGGGAGAAATGGTCAGGGACGCCAAGGCGATCGTGGTTCGATGCGACCCGGAGAACGAGGCGCGGGGGGGGAGGATGCCAACAGGACACCTCCTCTCATCATTCAGCCCAAGAAGAGCGGAACGTTTGTCCTGACCAGTCCGGCATTTGCCGAAGGGGATCCCTTGCCTGATGCCTTCAATGGCAACGGAGAGGGTGCGACTCCACCACTGGAGTGGACAGGAGTCCCGGAAGGGACGAAAAGTTTCGCGCTGGTGATGGATCACATCGATCGCGACAACTACCTGAAGACCTATTGGAATCTCTACAACATTCCGGCAGAGGTGCGTTCGCTGCCCAAGGGTGTGCAGGGAGTTGGGACGATCGGGGCCACCTGGAAACGGGATCAGGCCTATGTGCCGCCTCATTCGGCAGGAGGCGGCAAGCAGACCTACACACTTCATCTCTACGCCCTATCGGTTGTTCCCGAAATCGATGCAAGTCGGGGGCCGGTGACTCGTGAAGGATTGCTGAAGGAGATCGAGCCGTTCATTCTGGATAGTTCCGATCTGAATGTGACCTATCAGCGCCCTCGCGAAGATCGAAAGTAGTCTTCATCGCAGGTCATCTGAGATCCGTTTCCGTGTATCCTGAACGCGAAAGCAGCGTGACAGGATGCTAAGGGAGCGACATGAGATGCAACAAGTTTGCGAGCGATTGGAGTCGAGTCTCTCTTTCAGGAGGACTGGCTTTTTTGGATGGGTGGCTGTCGCTCTGATGCACGCCGCCATGACGCTCTCAGCAGCGGCGGTGCAATCGCCGTCCGACGATACGGTCCAGGTCACCTTCTCGGTGCGGCTTGAAAAAGACCTTCTGGCAGCCGAGTCCCCAGCACTGATACTCTTCCTGGCAGGGAATCTAGAAGAACTAGGTTCATGGCGGCCCGATGGAGTGAGGCTGGACCGTCAGGGGGATGGCGAGTACCGCACAACGATCCCCCTGAGAGTTGGTGGGGAAGTGGAATTCAAGGTGACAGCGGGTAGCTGGGGGCGAGTCGAACGGGATGGCCAGGGACGCGATATCGCCAATCGCCAAGTGCGGATCGATCGGCTACCCGATGGGAAAGTGCAGCGTATCGAGGTGCTGGTTGAGGGGTTGGCATCAGGAAAGCCGAGACAGTCGACGGTCACTGGCAAGCTGGTGATGCACCCTGAGGTGCCTTCGCGATTTCTCAAGTCAGCGCGAAGGGTTGCCGTCTGGTTGCCTGAGGGCTACGACCGGTCGAATGAAGCGTATCCCGTACTCTACTTGCAGGATGGTCAGAATCTGTTCGATGCGGCGACGGCCGCATTTGGTGTCGAGTGGCAGGCAGACGAAACGGCGGAGAGGCTGATTGCGGAGAAACAGATTTCGGCGGTTATTCTGGTTGGGATCTGGAATACAGCCGATCGCATCGATGAATACACCATGACCTCGGATTCTCAAATGCAGCGAGGTGGAAGTGGCGGCGATTACCTGCGATTCCTGGTCGAGGAGCTCAAGCCGATGATCGATGGGACGTATCGGACGCGTGTCGATCGGGAGTCGACGTGGATCGGAGGTTCTTCGCTGGGTGGATTGATCTCACTGCAGGCATGCCTGGAGCACCCCGAAGTGTTCGGTGGATGCTTGGCTTTGTCACCGACGCTGGGGTGGGATGACGAACGCTTGCTGAAGGAACTGGAGAAGGAGAGTCGGTGGCCGGAGACGGCAGGGTTGTGGTTCTCGATGGGCACGTCGGAGGGGAGCAGTGAGCAAAATCGGCAGTCCAATCTGGAAAGAGCCAGGCGGCTATCCAAGGTTCTTTCCGGGAGCCGATCCGATCGCGGCACCACGACCGTGTATCTGGAGGTGGAGGGGGGAAAACACGATGAAGCGGGCTGGGTAGCCCCGCTTGCCGATGGTATGCGGTGGGCGTTTCCACCCCGGTTCGACCGATAACCAATTCGGCCACACGCGTACCACAGACCAATCTAATTGGAAAGCGATCGGTGGTTCCCTGTTTGCCTTACACCATCCCCACTGGATGGTGGCAACTGTTTCATGTGTTTGCGGTGCGAGGTTGCCGAAGCGAGTTGCAGAGGTCAGAGCCGATGATGGGGTTCGGTGTCAGGAGGATCCGGATCGGGGGGATCGGTCCATGAGATACCTGAGCTGTGGCCGATGGCATGGGGCTTGGTGACACCATCGACCGTCGAATCGACGGTGAGGCCACCCCTGCGTCCTTCGGCCAGCGAGGGAGTTGGCGAGGCGGATTCGCAGGAACCAATGACCACCGTGATGTTGTCGGTGCCTCCCTGATTGTTTGCTGCCGCGATCAAGGCATCACACAGCGCGTCCAGGGTATCGTGGCGTTCCATCAGAGCAGCAATCTCGTCGTCGGCGAGGTGTTTATTGAGGCCATCGCTGCATAGGAGAAGTTTGTCCCCGATTTCCAGCAGATGGCGTTCGATATCGGGCGCGACCTCTTTGCCGCCGCCTCCCATGGCATTGACCAGCACGTTGGACCACGGCGATCGTTCAGCCTCTTCGGCTCGCATTCCTCCCTGGCTTACCAGCTCGGCGGCCACCGTATGATCGCGCGTCAGGCGTCGGATCTGGCCATCGCGATAGAGGTAGCACCTGGAGTCACCGACATGGATCAGGTAGAGCCACGGCCAGACGACATAGGCCAGGGTTAGCGTGGTGCCCATCCCTTCGTGTTCGGGGGATTCGGCTGCATCGCGGAGAATCCGTTGATGAGCTCCCTTGCAGACCAGGGCCAGTTGATCGTGAAAGCGAGAGATCTGTGCAGGATCTTCCAAGAAGGGGAGGTCGAACAGCATTCCAGAGACCATCGAGTCGAGTGCCAGCGCGCTGGCTCGGTTGCCCGAGGAATGGCCTCCCATGCCGTCGGCTACCAGCAGCACCCATGCGCGAGGGGGACCTGAGATGCGCCGGCCTGGGGGAGCGTCTAGGCTGGTCTGGCCGACACACAAAGTCTTGACCAGTTCACCATGAAGGAACTGATCTTGGTTGCTGGAACGTTTTCGTCCCACGTCGGTCCGCCCAAAAGATCGTACCACGCCAGACATTTGTTCCTCTCCAATCTCATCGACGCAGGTCCCATAAGATGGGATCAGAAATTCGAGGGTAGGAATTTCCCTACGAATCCTGAGATCAGGCCACATCGGCAGTTTCAAGCAGGGGGGACCCGGACGAGATGAGTCTCTTTATTCTAACCCCCAGTTGCTGGAGGGGTGGTGAATCCTATCCTTTGCACGGAAAGAAATTGCCGGTGAGGAAGCAGACATCACCTAGGGTCTTCAGAGACTCTAGAATCAGCCAACTGACGGTACACGTGGAGTGATTCAGGCAGGAACTTGATAAGGGAATTCGACGATGCAGATCGAAGTGGTAGCGCACCTACACGCCAAGCCGGGATTGGAAGCACAGCTTGCGGAAGTACTGGAGGGTTTTGTGGAGCCGACGCGGCGGGAGGATGGATGTTTGCGGTACGACCTACTGGTGGACTTAGATCATCCCGGCAGATTCACCTTCATCGAAGTCTGGGCAAGTCGCGAAGCGCTCGAGGCGCATGGCCGCTCCGCTCATATCCAGGCGGGGCGGGCGAGATTTCCTGAGTTGGTTGGCGATGCCCCCTGGGTTCAGGTGCTGCGGAGGATCCGCTAGATACCGAGGGGGAAGATCGCAGGTCACTGGGGTGGGTTTAGCGGAAACGGCTCACTTGGCGACGTCGGTGAATCGAGATTCGCGGACGACGGTGACCTTGATTTCGCCAGGGTAGGTCAATTGCTGTTCGAAGGCGCGGGCGATGTCGCGGCAGATTTTCGCTGCAGCGGCATCGTCGGTTTCCTTGGAGCTGGCGAGGACTCGCAGTTCTCTGCCGGCCTGAATGGCATAGGCCTGTTCGACGCCGGGGAATCCGCGAGCGATCGCTTCCAGTTCTTCCATCCGCTTGATGTACCGTTCCAGCGATTCTCTTCGGGCGCCGGGCCGCGAAGCACTGCAGGCATCTGCGGTGGCCACCAAGAGAGTGTAGGGATACTCGGTCACTAGTTGATCGTGGTGTCCTAAAGCCGCATGGACCACTTCTTCTCGCTCTCCATGTCGCTTCAGCAGATCGGCACCGATTTTGGGGTGGCCTCCTTCCAGTTCGTGATCAGCGGCTTTACCGATATCATGCAGCAGCCCGCATCGGCGAGCGAGTGATCCATCGAGTCCGACTAATTCGGCCATCATGCCAGACAGGAAGGCGACTTCGACGCTGTGGCGGAGTACATTCTGGCTGTAGCTGGTTCGGAAATGGAGGCGTCCGAGCATTTGGAGGACTTTTTCGTGAAGGCCACCAATATTGGTTTCCTCGGCGGCTTCCATCCCCTTTTTTCGGACGTACTGATCGATTTCCTTTTCGGTCTGCGCGACGATTTCCTCGATGCGCGTTGGATGGATTCGTCCATCGGAAATCAGTTTCTCGAGTGATTGCCGGGCGACTTCTCTCCGGACCGGATCGAAACCGCTGACGATCACCACACCCGGTGTGTCGTCGATGATGATATCGATGCCGGTCGCTTTTTCGAAAGCGCGGATGTTGCGTCCTTCGCGGCCGATGATTCGGCCTTTCATGTCATCGGTGGGGATATCGACCGTGCTGGTGGTGGAATCAGCTGTTTGGGACGATGCATATCGCTGCATGGTGGTCAGGAGGATATCCTGTGCCTTCTGCTCAGCCGACTCCGCGATGCGCCTTTGGTGTTTGAGAATGACATTCCCCATCTCATTCTGGAGTTCCTGCTCCAGTTTGTTCATCAGTTGCTTTGCGGCTTCATCTCGGGAAAGTCCGCTGAGCCGTTGCAGTTCGCCGATCTGCTGTTGATTGAGTCGCTGGAATTCCTCGAGGCGTCTTTGGGTTTCCTCCAGCCTTTCGGTCAGCTTGCGCTGGGTCGTCTCCACGACACGTTCCTGTTTCTTTAGATCGGAGGCCTGCTGTTGGAGCGATTCCTCGCGTCGGATGGTTGCTGTTTCGCGATCGCGGAGAGCGTCTCTGGCCGCCTGGAGATCGGATTCGGCCTTTCTCTGCTGCTCGAGCGATTTGGCCTTGGCTTCCAGCTCCGCTTCCCGAACGACGTTTCCCGCTTCCAGTTTGGCTTGATCGAGCAGCGTTCGGGACTGGGTCCTTGCATCGGCTCCCTGCAGCCTGTTCCAGATGTAGATCGCGACGGCACCCGCGATCGCGGCGGCCACATAGCCGACTCCCTGCAACGACTCATTGGCGGCCAGGGGAAGGCAGTCGGGGAGGTTGTTCCATGGAAATGTCAGAATTAGCATCGGTACGGACTCCCAGCATCTATCGGTGCTGCTGGCCAACCGAAGTGGCATCCATCATGTTCCTGCAGGGCAGGAAGTCAGGTTCGCAGATCCTTCTCTGGGCGGATTAGGGGGATGATTGACTTCCCCTACCATTTCAACGACACGTTGACGGAGGACAAATTCCTACTCAAGGGCAGGCAGATCCGTTCTGCTCGAATGCCCATGGGCACGACAGCTACCTCCCTGAAGGCGGAAGGCAGAATCGGGACTGATCGTGTGAGCGTTATCGGCTGCGTGAATCATCCGAGTCGATGAAGCTCCACTACCGCAGTGGCTTACCTGCACCACCGCGGCGATTCCGAGCAGAGGGGAGTGATCGCGAATCGGTTCGAGATCGACCACCTTCATGGCTCGCCACGAAAGGTCATTGGAATCGAGGTTTCCGTCAAGCGGAATCCTCTTCGCCGGCTGGCCGCCGGACAATCGAGAATTCCATCCAGGCGTCGTCAGTATGGATGTTGTAACAAAGGATGGGAACCGAACCATGATGGAACCCTTTTTTTGGGGCTACCAGCACCGTCGTCTTGTCATCGAATCGGCGACGAAGAAAACAAGCCAACTGAAAGCGTTTGCTTGCTGGCGAAGACAACTTCCACCAACCCGTCACCAATCTTCAAAGTGTACCATGATTGACTGCTCGTACAAGGTGAGGGGCGGGAGGCAGACGTTTGGAAGGCTGCCTGGCAGTCGGCCAATTGCGGAGGAAGACGCAGCATACCACCATGGTTTCCAAGAGACGAAAGAGGCAGGCCGACGGGGCCGCTGACCGGGCTGGCGAGTCGATGATGGCGGTGGATGCCATGCTCGGAGCTCTTCTGGACTGGTACCGATCGCACCAGCGGCAATTGCCTTGGCGAGCGACGACCGATCCCTACGCAATCTGGGTCAGTGAGATCATGCTGCAACAGACCCAGGTGGCTACGGTGCTTCGGTATTTTGAACGGTTTTTGCAGCGATTTCCGACGATCGAAGCTTTGGCCAAGGCCGACCTCTCCGAGGTGCATCGCCTCTGGGAAGGTTTGGGGTACTATCGCCGAGCGACGCAGATGCACGAGGCGGCCAAGCGGATTGAGCAGGAGCATGGGGGCCGATTTCCAGAGCGTTGGGATGAGGTCCGCCAGCTACCAGGCATCGGTCGCTACACCGCTTCGGCCATCTTGTCTTTCGCCTGGGACCAACCCTATTCGATTCTGGAAGCCAATACCCAGCGACTGTACGCACGGTGCATCGCCTGGGAGGAGCCCTTAGCGAAAGCTGGTTCGCAGAAAGTCCTTTGGCAATTTGCCGACCGACTCGTGGTGGCTCAGGGAATGGGGCAGATCAACCATGCCCTGATGGACCTGGGAGCGATGGTCTGCACTCCCAGGAATCCTGATTGCCGGGGGTGCCCCATCGCACGTTGGTGCAGCGCGCATCGGCTGGGGAAGGTCGACCGCATTCCTGCGGCCAAGCCTCCCAAGGTCTATACCGAACTGGAGGAGTGGGTGGTGTTGGTGGTCGATCGCAGAGGGCGATGGCTGGTGCGTCGCTGTGGGGAGGGGGAGCGATGGGCGGGGCTTTTTGATTTTCCCCGCTTTGATTTGACGGGGCTAGAAAGTGCGGAAGAGCAGCATCAAGCGATTGCCGAACAGGCTAGCAAGATTTTGGGACGTGGCTTGGTGCCCCTAGAACCTGTCGGCGGTCTTCGCCATGCGGTGACTCGCTATCGCATCGAGCTATCGGTGTGGACAGGACGAGCGCTGGCGGGCCGTTGGCGTTCGTCCGCCGATCTGCTCTGGGTCGCCCCAGAAGCGCTTGCCAAACTGCCGTTCAGTTCCAGCGGCCGGAAAATTGCCAAGTGGATTAGCGAAGGAAAAGTGGAAGGCCACAAGCTTCGGTAGTCTGGGGCTCATCTTGCCCCGGGCAGATGGTCGGTAGTCCACTGGCCATCGATGCAGCGCCACGTTTGGCCGGTTGGGTTCGGATCGCGTAGCACCCAGGGCAACCTGGCTTGGCGTACGGCATCGTAGCAGGTCAGTTTGGCGAAGCGGCCGATGGAGGTAGGGATGCCGACTGCGGTGAAGCCTGGGTGGCCTGTGCTGGGATAGGGGCCGCCATGATTCATCGCCGGACTGACCGCGACACCCGTAGGCATTTTGTCGTTCAGCAACCGGCCGACTCGATGAGCCAGCAGGGGGGCCAGGATGTCGTACCACCCATCGTCACTCCCTTGCGTATCGGAGTAAATGCAGCCGGTGAGGTTGCCTTCTAGCTGGAGCAGGATCTGCTGGAGTTGGGAGATCGAGGAAGCGACGACAATCAAAGCGGCATTGCCGAAGATTTCCGTCTGGAACATCTCTGGATCATTCAGGAACTGGGTTCCGGTGATTCTCAGCAGGGTGTTGGCGCAGGAGCAACGGCCCCCTTCCACCCCCTGCGCTGCGGCAGTCAGTCGCTTGGCCCCCGCCTGCTCCAGAAGGGAGATCCCCTGCTGGAGGCTTTTCTGGACATTGCGAGATAGCAGGGTGCCGGCGGGCGCTGCCTGGTATCGATCTGCGAGTTTTCCGATCCACTGGTCGCTGGCCTCGTTCTCCAAAAGCAGAATCAGGCCAGGATTGGTACAGAACTGCCCTGTCCCCATCAAGCCGCTGGTGACAGTTTCATCCAGCAGCGCGTCCCCCCGCTCCTGAATCGCTCCAGGAAGCAGCACGACTGGATTGACACTGGATAGTTCCAGATAAATCGGTTTGCCAGCTCGGTCAGCCGCTTCCTTCAGAACCAATCCGGCGTGGCGTGAGCCGGTGTAGCCGGTAGCGCCGATGCGAGGATCGGAAACCAAGCGAGCGCCATCCTCGTGGCTGGTCCGGTAGATCAACTGGATCGTTGCTGGGGGAAGCCCTGCGTGCTGGATCGCCGATTCCGCCAATCTCGCGAAGCGAAGTGTTGTGCCAGGATGTCCCGTATTCGCCTTGGCGATCACCGGGCAGCCCGCTGCGATCGCAGCGGCGAAGTCGCCTCCGGAGAGACTTCCGAAGGCAAAGGGGAAATTGTTGGGACCGAAAACAGCGACCGGACCAAGTGGTTCCAGGCACGAGCGGATATTCAGCTTGGTGTCGATGATCGGCTGGGACCAGGAACCGTTTTGAGCGGCCTTGGCGGCTAGACGTAACTGGTTGGTGGTGCGTGGCAGTTCGACATCCTTCAGTCGCGGGGCTTTGGCCAGTGCCGTTTCCCGATGCGCGATCTCCACCAACCCATCGGCGTCGCTTTCGATCGCTTCGGCATAGGCCAAAAGGAAGTCCGACAGCGCATTGGGCCCGAGCTGCCGGAGTTCCCAAAACGCATCAACGGCGGCATCCAGAGCCAGATCGCAGTCACCCCAGGAGCTGATGGGAAAGTGGGATTCGGTCAGCAGACCGGTGCTGGGGTCGAGCGCCTGGAAGGCAGCCTGTCCATCGACCTGGCGCCACTGTCCGGCAATCCATACGGGTTCGGTAGCCATGCAATCATTTCCTTTCCTGGGGCCGCAAGTTTTCGTCGGCCACTGATGTCTCTTTCCTTAGCGATCGATCGATCGAAGGCGGGCGGGCCATGCTGGTCAGGTCGACGGGGCAGGGTCCTGCACGATGGGATTGGTGAGCGTTCCGATGCCATCGATGGTGATATCCACTTGGTCGCCCGACTGCAGGGTGAAGGGAGGATCGGGGACGATCCCGGTGCCTGTCAGCAGGATGGCGCCATCTGGAAAGTCGTTCTCGCGGCCAAGCCACGAGATGAGGTCTTCGAAGGTACGCGCCATCGCCGAGATCTGCGTGGTTCCTTCAAAGACCGATGCACCTTGGCGTTCGATCTTCAGCGAGATTCCGATCTGATCGCGTGGCGGCATCGAGGTTGCCAGCGTGATCCATGGGCCAAGACCACAGCACTGCCGGTAGACTTTGGCTTGAGGCAGATAGAGAGGGTTCTCCCCTTCAATGTCCCGCGAGCTCATGTCGTTGCCGATCGTGTAGCCAACTAGTTTCAGTTGGGGAGAGAGCACCAGCGCCAATTCCGGCTCCGGCACATTCCATGTCGCGTCAAAGCGAATGCGCAGCGGCTGTCCCGGTCCGCTGCATCGCCCTGGTGTTGCCTTCATGAAGAGTTCGGGGCGAGGCGACTGGTAGACGCGCCAGTAGCAGTCGGCCGCCGCTTCCGATTCCTCCATCCTCGCTTTCTGCGACCGTTTGTAAGTGACCCCAGCAGCCCACACCTCTTGGCGATCGATGGGAGGCAGCCACTGGACTTGGTGGATTGGGATTGCCGTAGAATCGATCTTCAGACCGCCGACTGCTGCGACCGGGTCGATTGCAGAAAGCAGGGACGAAAGATCGCTCAAGGATCGATCGCCAAGCAAGCGCACTTGGCCTTCTTCCACCAGCACCACCCGAGGCACTTGGTCCCAGACGATTTTTCCCAGTCGCATGATTCGCCTTTCCGATCTGTGTTCGTCTTGCATCGCAGGGGCTGCACGCACCAGCTTCCTATCGCCCTTCTTGCGATCCCATCCGCTTGCGAATCCCCATGCCAGATGGTAGCCGACAATACCGTCACAGAGCTATGGGGGGTGACTCTGGCCACTCGAGGAAGCTTGGCTTTTCAACCGGATCGGCGATCTCCGGCAGACTGCTTCCGAAGGTCACTCGGAAGCGCCCAGCACGATGGGAAGGGTCATCTGACGTCCTTCGCGGATGATCGACACCTGCAACTGATCTCCGGCCTTTCGACTTTCAATCAGCGCCAGAAGGTCATCCACCTTGGTGATTCGCTGGCCGTCGATGCCGATGATCAGGTCGGCCGAGCTGGGATCGACCACTTCCTGTTCGAATAGGATTCCAGCCCTTCGCCCTGAACTTTTCTTCATCTGGAAGCCGCGGATCCCTGCCTGATCGGCCGGCCCACCAGGTGTCACCTTGACCACCAGCAGGCCGAGCGCCTCTTTCGTCTCGTAGATGCGTGTGATTCCGATCGTCGGACGAATCACTCGGCCGCTGGAGATCAGTTGGGGAACCACGCGCCGAATGGTGTTGGAAGGGATCGAGAAACCAATTCCCGCGCTGTCCCCAGTGCTGGTGGCGATGGCGGTATTCATCCCGATCAATTCTCCCTGCGAATTCAAAAGAGGGCCGCCGGAGTTCCCTTGGTTGAGCGCCGCGTTGATTTGGATGATCGAGCGCATCGTGCGGTTGCTGCGGGATGGAAGCTGGCGATTGAGGCTGGAGATGATGCCGTCGCTTAACGTCCGTTCCAGTCCGAACGGATTGCCGATCGCCAGGATTCGCTGGCCCACGCGAAGCTGACTGGAATCCCCCAGAGGAATCGGATGAAGCAATTCGACCGGGGCGTTGATCTTCAGCACCGCAATATCGTTGTCCGGGTCCTGCCCCACCCGCTCGGCGGGATACGATTCCCCATGAGCCAGTGTCACCTGGATGTCACGAGCGTCTTCGATGACGTGGTAGTTGGTCAAGATATGCCCTTGATGGTCCAACACCGAACCACTTCCGCTTCCAGCCACTGCGGATAGCGTCAGAAAAGAGTCACGAGAAATCGACTTGGTGGCGATGTAGACGACCCCCGTGTTGCAGCGATCGTAGACTTCGATATTGATCCGCTCTTCCGGCGTCCACAGATCCTGGGGGGGTGTCGAAAGAGCGATTCCGTAGGGATTTCCCTGGAAGCGATCCTGCGCGTTCGATTGAGATAACCAAGGGAGGGAGGAAAGAACCCAGCCGATGGCGACCCCCAAACCAATCGCCGCTATCCAACGCACGGTACCGACCGCCATGTCGCACCTCTCGAACTTCCAGTTCTATCACGTCCCCTTGCTCCATCGACGCATGGGGGTTGCTGGAGGGAGACTATAGCAAGCGGCGCATTGGGGACCAATGCGAATTGATGGGAGCTGGAAGTCATGGTCGTGGGGAGCTTGCTGCGTCCAGCAGAGGGTTTCGATCGGCCAGCACCTAAGGCTCCGCGCCACGCCTCCCTTCGCGCCCCTGAGAGGTGTTCTCGCACGCGAATCGGGAGTCTAGTGGATTTCGGTACGGCTTCTCTTTGCCCTCCCCGCTCGTTCCTCGCGACTCTCCAAAGGGAATGGTGAGATCCAATGCAAGCGTTGCCCCAAAGTGGAGGGTGAGATCGTTCGCGCGCCGTGCATCTGAGGACCTTGCCCCTATAACTCCATCCTGCCTACTCCGGTCGGCCGGACGGATACGCCCTGCGGAATCGCCGGATGGATGAGACTTTTCTGGTTCATGACTTTTTCTTTCTTCTCGCAGCTTATTTCTCTTGGCTCACGCGAAGCCGCGAAGGCACGAAGCCAAGGAGAACCCATTCCAAGCGTCCCATGGGAATCCTCCTCCGGGGACGGTATTTTCCTGGGCTGACGGCAGGGGTGAAGAGACGCTGAAAGCAGCCAGAGTCCCACCAGTCGATCGGTCGATGGAAGGTTGGAACGATGGTGGGTAGAGAGAAGCGTATCAGGCGATCAGTGCATCGATGGCGTGGCCGTGGACATCGGTCAAGCGGCGGTCGATGCCGTTGTTGCGGACGGTCAGCCGGGTATGGTCGATCCCTAGCAGCTTGAGGATCGTCGCATGGATATCGTAGACCTGGGTAGGGTGATCGCGATCCAACGGCTTGTAGCCGAACGGGTCGCTTTCTCCCACGGTGATTCCGCCGCGAATACCGCCACCGCACAACCAGTTGGTGAAGACGAACGGATTGTGATCGCGACCGGTGCCACCTTGGCTGGAGGGCATTCGACCAAATTCGGTGGTCCACAGGATCAAGGTGTCTTCCAGCATGCCGCGTTGCCTCAAGTCCTCGATCAAGGCGGCAGTGGCGGTGGCCATTCCCAGTGCCAAAGGAAAGTGGTCTCGCTGGACATCTTCATGGGAATCCCAGTTCCTTCTCGGGAACCCATTGTCGTTACCGCTCCAGATCTGAACGAATCGAACGCCTCGTTCCAGGAGCCTCCGAGCGGCAAGGCACTTGGTGGCGAAATGATGAATTTCCTCGGGAACATTGATTTCCGCAGGCCAGGACCGGGAGGGTTGATCGAGCCCGTAGAGGCGAAGAATATGTGCTGGTTCGTCTTGGAAGCGAAGCGCTTCGGGCGCTGCCAGTTGCATGCGAGCGGCCAGTTCGTAGCTTTCGATCCGTCCTTCCAGGCGACTGTCCTCCGGCCGCTTTTGTGCATGAAGTTGGTTCAAGCGGGAGAGGGTGGAAAGGGTCGCTGACTCGGACTCCTTCGAAATATAGTCGGCGGCCGGGTGTGGAAAGAGGTCAGCGATCGGTGTCGACCGACCAGGGTAGATGATCGTCCCGCTGTGCTGACCTGGAAGGAAGGCGGCGTCCCAATTTTTGACGCCGTTGGAAGCGAAGCCTCGGTGGTCAGGTAGTACGACAAAAGTCGGCAGGTTGTCGTTGAGCGATCCCAGGCCGTAGCTGATCCATGATCCCATGCCTGGGAAGCCGGGCAGTTGGAAACCGGTGGCTTGAAGCAGTGTTCCCTGCGAATGGACGCCGGTCTTGCCTACCATGTTGTGGACGAAAGCCATCTGGTCGACGACGCGGCCCAGCGGAGCGACGGCATCGCTGAGCAGTTTTCCTGAGCGGCCGTAGGGGCGGAAGTTCCAGATCGGTTTCAGCCAGGGGCCCAGCCCATTTTGGAATGCCTCCACTGGCTCGCCAAAGTCACTTGGCTGTCCGTGTCGGCGCACCAATTCCGGTTTGAAGTCAAAGAGATCCAGATGGCTGGCCGCTCCCGCCATGAAGAGCTGAATCACTCGTTTGGCGCGGGGGGGGAAATCGGGAGTTCTTGGGGAGGGATGAAGAGCAGGTTCGGCGGGGGCACTCAGCAGCGGCTGATCGCGCTGCAGCAGGGAGGCGAGGGCCAAGCTACCGAATCCCTGCCCCAGTTGGCTCCACAGCGCGCGACGCGATAACGCGGGGTGCTCGGTCGCCTGGTTGGCTTCGGTTCTCATGTTGGATCCTCTTGAGCTGCGGCAACGCGGAGTGGCTGATTCGATGATAGCTTTGCCACCGCTCCAGGTCGATTCTTTTTGCGTTCGGTTCGTTGTGCCGCAGATGGCAAGGGGGAAACCGGAGGTTCTGAAGGAATCGGCCTTGACATGGTTTCCTTTGCGTTTCTAGCATCCGCCTCGTTTCCAGCCAGCCGGTCTGGAAGGGATCGTGCCATGGGGTTGCGACCTGCTTATTTCCAACACTTGCTCCAAGTCATCCATCTCGCCCAAGGCGTCTCCAACTATCTCCGCAACACGAAGGGATTTGTACGAATGAAGTATCGCGTCAAGCACATGGGCTTCCTCGCCTGCCTGGGGCTGATTCTCTCCAGCGGTGTGGGATGCAAGACGTCCTGGCAGATGCCGGGT
>Ga0315907_10001939_pt1 | contig 27126 bp, 21 predicted proteins | sample LakEriMetagenome_3_FD_203525 | JGI IMG/M metagenome (GOLD analysis project Ga0315907, IMG submission 203525) | Freshwater fungal communities from buoy surface, Lake Erie, Ohio, United States - Buoy 12 MA123 | ecosystem: Environmental > Aquatic > Freshwater > Lake > Lake biofilm | place: USA...
TTGGATTATGGTTGGAAACCCTTTTGCTGCACCTGTGAATACACAAGCATTAACAGGTGGCACTTCTAAGCCTTATTACATTTATAAGATATCGCAAACTGGTACACCAACAAATATGCCATCAGCTAAATCTGGTGAATGGATTCCGTTTGCTAGTTCTAATACGGCAGCCACCATTCCTGTTCTTGGTGTCTTATGTTACATGCCTACAAGTTCTTCTCCATTTAATATCTCAACAAGTGACATTAATACATCAGGTACTCTTCAAACTGGATTGTTTGCAACAGAACCAACTTTGCAGTTGATGGAGATTACACTAAAAAATGACCAACAAATTGTAGATAGGTTATTTATTAGATCAAACTTTAATAGTACTAATAATGGTAATGACGAGCTTGATTTGCCAAAGTTTCAAAATGAAAGCACTAATTTTTACTGCGTTTCACCAGATAAAACGCAGCTAGCTGTAGATACTAGAAAAGATTGGAATCAAACCGTACCTCTTGGTCTCAAAACTCCTGCTGGCAACTACAATATTTGTATTCAAAACAATACATTGTCTGTTGGTAAAAGCATTTATCTAAAAGATAATTATTTAAATCAAACTGCTTTATTAAAAGTAGGGAAAGTTTATAATTTCTCAGTGTCAAATGATAGTTTATCTCAAGGCGACAAGCGTTTTGAACTTCAATTTGGTCTAGCATCTAATACTTTACCTACAGATGAAAGTGCAACTAGCGGATTAAGATTAAAAGTAATTGGAACTGTGCTTAAGGGTAATTTATTAACCATAGAGGTTGGAGGATTAAAAGCGAATGAAGTTGGTCAAGTAACATTACTTGATATGAATGGAAGAATGCTTAAAAGCAAAGCCGTAATTAATGGATTAAATAAAATAAGTATTGATGAACTATCAAATGGTATGCAGTTGATTAAATTATCAAATGGGAAAGATCAGTTGGTTAAAAAATTCATTAAAGACTAAAAAATCCATCACAAAAAAACAACAATCATGAAACTTAATATAAAAAGCATCTTAAATATTCAAACAGCAGTACTGTTAATAGTATTATTCTCACCCATATTGCTAAATGCCCAACCTTCAGATCCTGGTTCTGATCCCGATGTGCCCATCGATGGCGGCTTAAGTGTTTTATTTGCGGCAGGTGTGGGCTATGGAGTAAGAGAACTCAAAAAAACGAGGCTTAATCAAAAATAAATTACTTTTGGCGTAGATATATGGTGCTAACTTTTAATAAAATAACAAATGAAATCAAACAAATACCTGCCCCTGTAAAATCATTTTTATGGAAGGCACTTGTGCTTTTTTTGATTTGGGAGTTAGGGTATAATATTTATCTTTTACCTAATAGGGTTATAGATAAGCCACTTTGTACATTTGTTGGTAATGGTACTGCTTCGTTTATAAATTTAATAAAGGGTAGTAATTTGGCTTATTGTAAAACAGTTTCAGAATATGTATCCAATGAAGGAGAACTTTATTTAGCTGATAGAGCAATTGTTTTTTTAGGACCTAATAGGTTAATTGGTATTGCAGACCCTTGCAATGGGCTTAACCTTCTTGTATTATTTATTGGCTTCATAGTTGTTTATCCTAGTAAATTTCATTTGAAACTTATTTACTCAGTAGTAGGTATTGTGGCTATAATGTTGCTAAATATTGCTCGTTGTGCAGGATTAGGGCTAATTCATAATTCTTATCCATCATTAACAGATTTTGCCCATCATTATGCCTTCAAAATAATCACATACTTGGCTATATTTTTAATGTGGTATTGGTTTGTAAAGCTTACTAACAAAACAGAAGCCAAATATGCCTAGAAAATTTTGGATGGGGTTAATTATCATCTTAGTAATATATACACTATTTTATTTGTTTTTTAAGGATGCTAACTATCTTGGACTTATCCCCCGTAAAATAAGACACATCATTAAATTTGTTGTTCTAATTACTATTTATTTGGTTGGCGTATGGCATTTATCGCTCGATAAAATTACATGGATGAAAACCTTGTGGCATTTAATCCATATATCTGGAATTGTTTTTTTGGTGTCTTTAGGAGCATACGACTGGCTAATTGATCCTATGCCACAATTTATGAGGGAAGTTATGGATGCTGTTAATGAGTTTTTAATTGGGCCTACTTTATTTGTAGGAATGGCGCTACTCCAAAAATTTTTATTAAAAGGTAAGGAAGGTTAAGTATTTTAGAGCAAATTTTGTCTAAATGCTTTTATATATAACCATTTTAGGTTTTATAATAACTTTTGTATTAATCATCAACTTAAAGAAAACAAATAAGTCTAATATTTATTTGTTCTTCTTTTTTCTAATCAATAATATTTATTCCTTATCGCATTATGCAACACTTTATTCTAAAAATAAGGTGCTTATTGCAATCATGCTCGTTCATTTTACCCCATTTTATCTTTTGTTAGGGCCTTTATTTTATTTTTATGTTCGAGGGTTATTAAAGGATGAGTTCAGGTTAAAAAAAAATGATTTACTGCATTTTATCCCAGCAATTTTAGTGTTCATTAATATTTTACCTTATGTATTTGAGGGCGTTCAGTATAAATTAGATTACGCGCAAAAAATAATTCAAGATCCCATTAATATTCTTAATGTTAAGCACTTGTTTTTGAGTTCGGTATTTAACTTTATGTCTCGACCAATTATTACTTCATTTTATGTTATCTATACAATTTTCTTAATTAATAAAAATGGATTAGATAAAAAATACTCGGGTCCTCAAGTGAAACTAATATATAGGTGGTTAACTTTATTGATCATAATGTCCTTGCTTTTATATATTGGTTTTTTAATTTTTACGACAATTGGGTTTTTCTATCGAAATTATTACAGTACTTATAACAAGGGTGTTTTGTTAATGTATTGTGCTGGTTTTGGTTTGGTATTATTGAATCTTTCTTTATTGTTTTTTCCTAATATTTTATATGGGTTACCCCAATTAGATTATATAGTGTTCAAAAAAGAAGAAGTTGTCGAAAAGGCTCCGACTGTTAAACCAAACAGGGTTTTCGAAATTTCCGAAGACAAATTAGAGATTTTGAATAATAAAATAAACACATATATAACATCTAGGCCATACCTCAGTGTCGATTTTAATTTAAGTGTTATGGCTGCAGAAACTAATATCCCAATGCACCACTTATCTTACTTTTTCAACGAACACATGAAAATTAATTTTAATTCATGGAAAAATGATCTAAAAATCACTTTTGTTATTGAAAAGCTAATGGAAGGGTCTGCAGAGGCGTTAACTTTAGACGCATTATCTAAACAAGCGGGCTTTGGATCTAGGACAAGTTTTATTAATGCCTTCAAGCAAAAAACTGGTGTTACCCCTAGAGAATATCTAAAAAATTAACAATATTGGCTTAATTTGAGTCCAATAAACTTCAAGTTTGTTTAGATTTAGGAAACATAGACAATCTTCTATTGGTTCAATTACTTTAATTGGTTATCTAAAATACCTTGCAACCTCCTGCATTTAGGATTATTTTAATATATAGCCATGAAGAGACTTTTACTCAGTTCAATTTTATATTTTTCTTTTTTTAATACGAGTTTATTAGCCCAAACAGCAACTGCACCTACAGGTAGTGGAACATTGGCCAGTCCTTACCAGGTTGCAACTTTAAATAATTTGTATTGGATCACTCAAAATCCAGGCTCTTGGGATAAGTATTTCGTTCAAACCGCTGATATTGATGCTACTAGCTCATCAACTTGGGCAGGAGGGGCCGGATTTAGTCCTATTGGAAATGCAACTTATTTTACTGGTTCTTATGATGGTAGAAATTTCACTATTTCAAATATTTATGTCAATCGAAGTAATACAAGTAATGTTGGTGTTTTTGGAAGGTTGTCAACGCCTTGCAGTATAAATAATGTTAATATTAAAGACGTATCAATTAACACTACAAATGGAAATTTCATAGGTTCGTTAGTAGGATATTTTAATAGTGGAACTATAACAGGTTGTACTGCATCTGGAACAGTAAATGCAACTACAAGTAATGGAAGTAGTTTTGGTGGCTTTGTTGGGATTGTTTGGACGTCAGGGTCTATAGAAAATTGCAGTAGTTCGGTAAATGTAAATGTCAATTCAAGTTCCCAAAATAATGCGAATATTGGAGGATTTGTCGGATACTTGAATACAAATTGTACTATATCCAAATGTTTTTCAACAGGAAATGTCCTAGGAGACGGCTCTGCAGAAGGTGGATTTGCTGGAACATTAAATGGTACAGTCTCTAATTGTTATTCTACCGGTAATGTAACTAGAGCTAATTCTAAAACAGGAACGACTATAGCAGGCTTTGTAGGTAATTTAGGTTCAACTTCAATTCCTGCAATTAGTAATTGTTATGCTTCAGGTAGTGTTTATTATACAGGAAGTACTAATCCAACAAGTAAAGGATTTGTTGGGTCAAGTTCGGTTGCAAGTGGTAAAGTAGCAGGAAGCTATTTTAATGGAACATTATCAAATCAATCATCAGATATTGCAAATGGAGCTGTAAAAAAAACGAGCGCAGAACTACAAACGCTATCTACATTTTCCGGATGGGATTTTGCTACAACTCCTATTTGGGTTTTAAATTCTGGCTATAATGGAGGGTTTCCTTTTTTTGCCTGGATGGCAAATACTTGGACAGGATCAACAAGTACAGATTGGAACACTGCTACTAATTGGAATTTAGGAATAACGCCTAGTTCATCTTCAAATGTAATTATACCTCAAGTTAGTAACCTGCCATTAATAAATGCTGCTACAAATGCATCTGTTGCAAGTATAACCGTTATGAATGCTGCAAGCTTAACTTTAAATGGCGGAACTTTAACAACTTCTAATGGTATAACTGTGAGTCCAGGTGGAGCTTTAATTGGTGGTTCGGACAATATAACTAGTACTGTTAATTTGCAGCAAAATGTAATTGCTCAAAGAGGGTATAGAATTTTTGCTAATCCATTTTCTACGGGTCAAACAAACTTATCTGGCGCTGGATTGATTACTACAACTACAAAAGCAAATGATGTTAAAACTTGGTCTAATCAAAATAATAGCTGGTCATCTGCTGGAGCTGGTTATAGCAGTTTAAATATTGGAGCAAATACACCCTATGCATGTTTTGTTCGTGGATCATCCGCAGATGGTGTAGTTGGTCTTACCTATACTTCTGGACCTAGTGCATTTACATATAGTGTAAGTGGAACCTTAAATGGTTCTAGTTATAATGTGCCTGCTGCAAGTAATGCAACTAATTTTTCTTTAATTGGCAATCCGTATGCCGCACCTGTAAACACAAGCGCATTAACTGGTGCATCAGGGATTCCTTATTATGTTTATACAATTTCAGTATCAGGTAATGGTAGAACAAAATCGGGAAGTTGGGCTTCTGTTTTAACTTCATCAAATACTTCAACAATTCCTGTATTAGGTGTTATTGCATTACAAACAGCCGGTAATTATACAGTTACTACTTCAGATATAAATACAAGTGGTACTATACAAACAGGTTTATTTAGCGCAGAAAAAGCGATTCAAAATTTAGAATTACTTGTAGAGCAAGATGGCAATTATCAAGACAAATTATTTGTTAGGTTAGATGCGAATGCTACAATTCAAGGAACTGATAGAATTGACCTTCAAAAATTCATAAATGATGAAGTTAATTTGTACACAATTACTTCTGATAATACAAAGTTGGCTATTGATGCTAGAAATAAATTCAAAATAGTACCCCTAGGTATTAATGCTCCTTTGGGTATATATAATTTTAAGGTGTCTAATAATTCATTGCCATCGGAAACGGCTGTTTATTTAAAAGATAATTTACTTAATACTGAAACCCTTTTAGAAACAGGTACTACTTATGGGTTTAATATTTCTAGTGATGTTTTTTCACAAGGTGAAAAAAGGTTCACATTGTTATTTAGCAATAAAAATCTATCGCAATTAACTACCGATAATGCACCTGTAAAATTTAGCGCCAAAGTAATGGGGAATGTAATTCGAGGTAATAATTTAATTGTCAATGTTGCTGGTGCTACTGGTCAAGTTTCAATTAATGTTAGAGATATTAATGGCCGTTTAATTGGCAGCTCAATTTGTGCAAATGGTACCAATACAATTACATTAAATAATTATTCAAAGGGCATTTGTATTGTTCAAGTTAACAATGGTGCGGAGCGTTTTGTTGAAAAAATAGTTAAGTTTTAATTGAATTCTTATGTTAAAAAGTGGTAGGCCATTTTATAAATTTCTGTTTCGCGGTTTAATAATTGCATTACTATTGATTTCCACTAGTGAAGGAATTATAGCGCAAAGTGCTACTTGGACATGGATGGCTGGTAGCTCTTCAGGAAATGCAAATGGAGTTTATGGTACCAAGGGCGTAGCCTCTCGTTCAAATATTCCAGGTGGCAGAGAAGCTTCTGGTTCTTGGAGTGATGCAAACGGTAATATGTGGATTTTTGGTGGTTATGGTTATCCATTATCTGGTACCAAAGGGTATTTGAATGATTTGTGGAAATGGGATGGAAGCAGCTGGACTTGGTTAAGTGGCTCTAATACAATAACGGGTGCTGCTAATTATGGAACAAAAGGAGTTGCAAGTAGCTCAAATACTCCAGGCTCTAGAATATCTCCAACAACTTGGATAGATTCTAATGGAAATTTATGGTTATTTGGAGGTTGTGATGGATACAATGTATTTTTTAATGATTTATGGAAATGGGATGGGGTTAATTGGACTTGGATTAGTGGAAATAATACTGGTTCTGTAGCAGACGTCGTAAATGGTGTTTATGGCACCAAGGGTGTTGCAGCAAATAACAATGTTCCAGGCTCAAGATATTGCGCTTCAGGATGGACGGATGCAAGCGGAAATTTATGGTTGTATGCTGGTGCATGTGATTCTTATCCAAGTTATTTTAATTACAATGATTTGTGGAAATGGGATGGATCCAATTGGACATGGGTGAATGGAGAGAACACAACAAATTATTCGGGAACTTATGGGGTTTATGGTTCAAAAGGAGTAGCGGCATCTTCAAATCTTCCAGGATCGCGAAGGGGTGCTAATATTTGGTTAGATAATCAAGGAAAGGTTTGGATGTTTGGTGGGTATGGAAATGCTTCATCATTAATATATTCTGGGATGATGAATGATTTGTGGAAGTGGGATGGTTCTAATTGGACATGGATTACCGGAGGAAATAATATTTCAAATGGTGGAAATAATTCGCAAGTTGGGACTTATGGTACTAAGGGTGTCACACTGTCAACAAATTTACCTCCCGGAAGAGATAAAGCATTAAATTGGATAGATCAATTTGGAAATTTATGTTTGTATGGGGGGCGAAATAATAGTGGTTATTTCAATGATTTATGGAAATTTGATGGAACAAATTGGACTTGGATTAGTGGATTAACAACGAACAATAATACATCTTCAACGCTAAATAATTTCGGAACAAAAGGGATTACTACATTAACAAATATGCCAGCCTTAGGGGACTTTGTTGGTTATTACAAAAAAGGGTATGACGTTTTTTTATTTGGTGGAAATAGAGGGTATTACATGAATGATACTTGGAAAATGACAGAGTATTCTGTAACAAGTACTATTGATGGAAATTGGTCTTCGGCAAGTACTTGGCTTAATAGTGTAGTTCCTACTTCAACCGATTTGGTGAGTGTTCAAAACAATGTCACACTTGATAATTCTTTAACATTTGCAGGAGCATGTGTGCAATCTTCAAATGGTATTTTAAACTTAGGTAGCAATGTTATAACAGCAACTAGTGGAATTACGGTTGCACCTGGTGGAGCATTAGTAGGGTCTTCAAGTAATGTAAATGGGACTGTAACTTTACAACAAAATATTCTTCCACAAAGAGGCTGGAGAGTTTTTTCAAATCCATTTAGTGCCAGTCAGTCTTTTTCAACTTTGGCTAGTAATAATAGCATTTCAATACATACCTCTAGTAGTCAAAATAATGCAGGAATATCTGACAATAGAGTATGGAGTAATCAAAATAATGCTTGGACAGATGGTGGAGTTAGTGTAGCATCTAATACGCCATATGGATTATTTATTCGCGGCTTGGCAAATGAAGTAACCGGGTTAAATTATACCAATGGACCTAGTGCATTTACATATAGTGTGCGTGGGACACTAAACTCATCTTCAATAACTCAAACGCCTAATAATACAGGAAATTTTATGCTTATAGGCAATCCATTCGCAGCGCCTGTAAATACACAAGCATTAACGGGGGGTGTTTCTATGCCTTATTATACTTACAAAATCACTCAAGGGGGAAATATTAATACACAACGTATTAAGGCAGGAAGTTGGGTTGCAGCATCAGGTAACTCAAGTGTAACAAATACTATACCTGTTATGAGTGTATTGTGCTACATGCCTTCAAGTTTATCTTCGTTTAATATTACAACAAGCGATATTAATACAACTGGAACGATACAGACAGGAGTTTTTTCGTCAGAAACGCCCATTCAACAAATGGAGATTATCTTAAATCATGGGCAAGACTTTACGGACAAATTATTTATTAGAACTGATTCAGTTGCAACTAGCAATGGAAATGATAGAGTAGACTTGATTAAATATGAAAATGAATCAACTAATTTTTATACAATAGCACCTGATAAAAAGCGTTTAGCAGTTGATGCTAGAAAACAATGGAGTCAAAATATTCCATTAGGCATTTATTCCGGAATTGGTTTATATAGTATAGTTGTTGAAAATAATACATTGCCTTCAATAGGTAAAGTTTACTTAAATGATAAATATTTAAATAAACAAATTGAGCTTAATGCGGGTTCTCGTTATGATTTTGTAATTACTGCAGACTCTTCTTCGTTTGGTGAAAAAAGGTTTGAATTATTTTTTGGAAAAATTAGTACAAGCTCAAATACTATTGAAGCGTCTAGTTCAGAATTAGAAATGCAAATTTTAGGAAATGCAGTAGGAGGGGTTGCTTTGTCAATTAAAGTTAATGGTATTAAGCCTAATCAAGTTGGCAATATTTCTTTGGTAGACATGAGCGGTCGTGTTGTTACAACTAAAACTGTTGTCAACGGTTTAAATATCATCAATATCAATCCAGTGTCTAAGGGTGTTCAATTAATTAAACTTAGTAATGGAGAAAATCAAATAACAAAGAAGTTCATTAAATTATAAATAACTCAAAAATTATCATAACCCTCCCAAAATATTAAAATGAAAAAATTATACCTAAAATCTCAACTAGTAAAATTTGTTTTCGTTGTTGCAGTATTATTGACAACACATGCAATAGGTGCATTAGCTCAGCCATCAGATCCGGGCTCTGATCCAGACGTGCCCATAGATGGCGGATTGAGTATATTATTAGCCGCAGGGGTGGGTTATGGTATAAGGGAGCTCAAAAAAAAGAAGGGTGACAAAAACGTTTAGTGTTGTAGGTTAGGGCTTATTCACTATTTTTGCCTCAACCCCCTGCAAAACACCCTATCAATCAATACTTTAAATAGAGCGTCCTGGCACATTTACCTAAAATATTTGTTTTGTTAGTGCTTGGGTTCATTGCTAATAGGGTAGCAGCGCAGCCTTCGTCATTTATCATTAATAACAAATACCAAACCGCCAAAGAAAACCAATTTATTACCGGTAAAGATTCTACCAAATCTATGGTCATACAAAGTGGTGAGGCAGTAACTCAAAAAAGTATTCTATTACCAATTACCCTAACCACCCAATACAATAGCCACCATCCATACGGTTATAACGATGGTTCTTTTATTCCGGCCAGAGGTTTACAGACCCAACTTAGTTTTGGCGTAGCCTTAAAAGCTGGGCCTGTGCATTTAAACCTGCAACCCGAGCTAATACAAGCCTCAAACCCTACTTATTTAACAAATGGCAGTTATGGTTATAGTAGTGGTAAACCATACACCAAGTTGTATGCGGGCCAATCTACCCTAAGTATACGTGCAAGTTCGTTTAGTGTGGGAGTTTCAACAGCTAATAAATGGTGGGGGCCAGGTAGTACAAACGCGCTTATTATGTCTAATAATGCACCTGGTTTTGCCAATATTTTTATTAAAACCCATAGGCCTGCTAAAACACCCATTGGTAATTTTGAATTTGAATTGATAGGTGGTAGGCTCGAGTCTGACAGCTCGCTCCCTTACGAAAATTCTCATTTAAAATCCAGCCCAAACCTCCGTAACAGTTGGCGCTATATAAATGCCTATATTTTAAGTTACAACCCCAAATGGTTACCAGGTGTGTATGTGGGGTTAATAAGGTCTTTACAGCGTTATGGACCTGATGTGGTTAATGGTGCAGGTAATTTTTCTAGTAAATACCTACCCATTGTTACCAAAGCGCTCCAGAAAAAAAATGATTGGGGAGATGATACTTTAAACACAGATCAGGTAGCTAGTTTTTTTGTGCGTATTGTATTTCCAAAATCAAAATCGGAACTATATGTAGAGTATGGTAAAAACGATTATAGTGTAAATACTCGTGATTACCTCATCGCACCTACACACTCTGTGGCCCATATTGTGGGCTTTAAAAAAATAGTAACCCTTAATAAAAATAGATACCTAAACCTAGGTATCGAGTTTACACAAATGAGTCAATCACCCGATGCTATACTACGCAGCGCTGGTAACTGGTATGTGCACGGTCAAATAGGGCAGGGTCACACCAACTACAACCAAATTATGGGTGTAGGGTCGGGCTTTGGAGCCAACAAACAAATTGTAATGGGTACTTATATAAATGGTAATAATAGGCTCGGCGTTTTTATAGAAAAAACAAACAGAGATCCCGAAAACCGCAGTATCCAGTGGGTAGATATGGCTTATGGTGTAGCGCCACAGATTAGTATAAAATATGTTTTACTTACGGCACAGCTCATATATATTAATAGTAAAAACTACGCTTGGGAAAAGGACAACAACCTATTAAATTTTCATGTAAAGCTAACAGTAAGTTACCCCATTAATTACGCAAGTAAAAACGCAAAAAACGAATAAATGAAAAAGAGTTTTTTGTTGATTGTTTTTTGTGTGAGCCTACAATTGGTAATGGCACAATCCGAATCTATGTTATTTGATGGGGTATCGGATTATATTAGAAGATCGCAACTAACAGGTATAATAAACCGTAGCAACAGCCTACTCATTAATAGTTTTGCGCAAAATCTAACGCACCTAGATAGCCTACAAAAAAATAAACCGCTGGTACTTGCAAAAACAAAAAATAATTTTTTAAGAGCAACTTTTTTACCGGTATCACGCACCGCACAGTTTAATAGTGACCTGTCACATGGTTTTAATGATGGTGGTATGATACCATCGGCAGGTATGCAGTGGGTATTTAGCGGTGGCGTACACCTAAAAGCTGGCGGGCTTGAAATACTTGCCAAGCCAACTTATATAACAGCCCAAAACAAAGAGTTTGAAACCTTCCCTACCGAGCATTATCCCGTTTTTTGGAAAACCTATTACCGCTGGCTTAACAGCATCGACAATCCCGAAAATTTTGGGTTTAATACCTACAAAAAACTACTGCCAGGGCAATCGGCCATTAAATATTCGTATAAAAATTTTACCCTTAGTTACGGTACCGAAAACCGTTGGTGGGGTCCAGGCCGTTACAACGCACTGATATTAAGTAACAACGCAGCTGGTTTTGCACACGCGGCACTTACTAGCAATGCACCTATTAAAACCAAACTAGGTAACATAGAGTTTCAGGCAATTGCGGGTACATTACAAAATTCAAATATTTTACCGCCAGATCATTATAGATATGATCAGGGCGTTTTATTGCACAAACCTAAACCACAGCAAAGCCGTTACATACGCGCCGCCACGTTAAGTTTTAACCCGGTGTTTGCACCCGGGTTATTTGTAGGAGCTACCGCAGTAGGGTATGGTTACAATGGCAATAGGAGTGCTGAGCTAGCAACCATGGGCTCTTTGTATGCCCGCTATGTAATGCCAAAAGATAGGGCAGAAGTTTACATTGAGTTTGGTCGCAACGATAAATCCCCAACGCCACTAAATATTGTTACTGAAAACAATTATCCGCGTGCCTTTGTAGCTGGCTTTAGAAAGCTTGTACCTATTAACAACAAACAAAAATTTATTGAAATAGCCGCCGAGCTTACACAACTGCAACTACCTACAACACCCTTAACTTTTGAAGGTAAAAGTTGGTACACAAGTTCTAAAGTACCACATGGTTTTACGCACCAGGGTCAAATACTCGGCGCTCATATTGGGCCAGGTAGCAATAGTCAAATTGGATCTATTAGTTACGTTAATGGGTTTACTAAAATAGGGGTAGAGTTTGAGCGCCTCGTGCACAACAACGATTTTTATTACAATGCCTTTATTGTTACCCGTGATCCTACCAGACACTGGGTAGATGTGTCTACAACACTGGTGGGTAATTATGCCTATAAAAAATTAATGGTATCAGGTAGAGCCGCTTTTGTTCGCTCACTCAATTACCAGTGGTACATACTAGAAGGCCTAGGCTATTTTAAAAACGGTTACGATCGCTTTAATTTTAGCGCTACCTTATCTATTGCTTACCGCCTGTAACAAATAAATAAAGCGCGGTAATAAACTTTGCAATAAAGGCACCTGCAAGTATCGCAAGTAGCCAACTTACTTCATTTTTTTTAAGGGGCATTTCAGGATTATCTACTACTTGTATAGTAGGTGTTTCTTGCAAGAGTGCTGTTTTACTCGCCTCTAAATTTTTGGTAAGCTCTCCAAATATTGCAGCCTGCACCATTTTATCTCTCCCAGAAACTTCAACCTGCATTTCACCAGCTTGTGTAAAAGCCGGATTGGCATCTAGTAATTCTCTATTGGCATTAATGGCTGTGTAGGTTTTATTATTTAAAACCGCTTTAATGCTATCTACTCTTTGTTGCAGTCTTTCTACATTACCCCTTACTCTTTTTGTTTTGGTATCTATATAAAAACTACTGGTTACTGCCAGTAAACGCTGGCAAAGTAATTGACTGAGTTGTTCGTCTCTAGTAGTAATTTGTAACGAAAACAAACTGAGTTTTTTATCAGGTTTAGATATCGATAATTCTTTTTCGGTAATACGCTTGAGTATCACATGTAGTAAGCTATCCTCGAGCCTGGTAAACACGCCTTTTTTACTGCTAAAATTAACTACACGCCCCACTTTATCACTGCTCGCCCATTCACTCGTATAGCCATAAGCGTTGGCATACGCATCGGCAAGTGTAATTGTGCCAGCACTATCATAATTAGTAAGTAATGCTTTTTTAATTAAGCTTTTACTTTTTAAAAGCTCTAGTACATTATCGCCTTGTAACACACCCGACCCTCCAGAAAGTCCTCCTAAATCTATCCCAAATTGTCCTGCAAGTGCAGAGGCAATACCACCTCCACTATTTTTATTTTCTTCTACCACAAATGTAGTAGCAGCTGTGTAAGTATCTTTTTTTATAAATGCATAGCCAACACCAAGTAATCCACCAAACGTACCCATTACTAGCAGTATGCCCCAGTGTGCCATCAAAAAGCTAAGCCGCTGTTTGACACTGCTCATTAGATCGGTTATAAAATAACTTGCTTCTTCTTGTTTATCTAAACTTGACATACAATATAAATTATCGGAGTACGCTGATTAAACTAATGATAGCAGATAATGAACCGGTAATAGCACTTAGCTCAATAATGGAAAGTCCTTTTTTACCCGTATCTGTTTTTACTGGAACAATTATTTTACTGCCCGGATAAATTTTTGGATAGCTTCTAAAAAATAAGAAATGATTTATTTTTTTACTAATGCCACTCGGGTATTCTACATAGGCCTTTTTTAAATTGCCTTTATCGGTAATACCGCCTGCCATAGAAATATAGTCTCTAAAGCTAGTAGAATGATAGCTTAATATTTGCGGATTAAATACTTCTCCTTTTACTTCTACAAAAGGCTCTTGGCGTGGAATAAAAATACTATCGGAAGGGCGTAATAAAAAAGCTGGGATACCATCTTTACTTTCAGAAGGAGTACCTACGCGTAGTCCGTTTCTAAATACTTGAACATCTTTAATAGATGCATACGGCGATACACCACCTGCTTTTTGTAGCAGCTCTTGTAAGGTTTCATTTCTTTTTTCTAGGGCATATACACCAGCATACAAAACTTCGCCTCCTAATTTTACCGCTCCTAAATTTTGGTAATTAAGTAACCTAGGTACAAAAATATAATCGAGTGGCTCTAGCGCATGCTTAGTACCCGCTGTATTTAAATTAGAGTCTACCGCAACCACCATAATTTGCATGAGTTGGTTGGTAAGGGTATCAGCCCTGTTTTTACTAAGGCGTGAAATTTCAACCTTATGATTGGCCGCTTCGTTGTTAAAACCACCAGCCATAAGTATTACATCTTCTAATTGCATACCCCTGCGGTAAGGGTAGGTACCAGGGTTTTTAACAGAACCAGCAAGGGTTACCGTTAATTTATTTTGAATCCCATCGGTACTAGCAATGGTAATAGTATCGTTTTTGTAAAGCGCAATATCCAAAGCGCTACCATTTACTATTTTTTGTACATCAAAAGAAAGTAATGTAGGCTCGGCACCCGGTATATTTCTTTTAATAGTACCTCTGTTTAAAAAAGCATTTTCAATAACACCATCTGCTTTTTTTAATAAGGTAGCCACGCTTAAATTACTCGTAAGCTCATAACTACCAGGCCTGTAAACAGCGCCCTCTAATACCACCCTGTTGCTATAAATATCTAAAATTTTATCTACATGCACAGAGTCTCCATTTTTTGGTAGGATTGTTTCAAAGTCGGCGGCTGCAACATCTTTTAATGACATGGTTCTTACATCGTATCTAGCAAGCTTGGCTACATCTTTGATAGCAGCAGGTTTAAACCCTCCCGTAAAACCAATAGCGGTAGCCAAGGTTTCGTTTTCTAGTAATTCATAAATAGCAGGCCTTACCACTTCGCCACTAAAAATAATGCGTTTGGTTACAGGCCTAAATCTGATAACGTCTTGGTCTTGCAGTCGTACGTTTTTATCCAGTAAACCCTTTTGTAAAAAGCCGTAAAAATCGATACTGTCAATAATTTTATTATTACGTATTAAATCAATTTTACGCAAGGATCCATTAACGGTAGGTCCATTAGATAAATACAAAATATTAAAAAAGCCCGCCTGCGCCGATAATACATAATCGCCCGGAAATTCGGCCTCACCTGTTACGGTAATTCTGATAGATCTAATATTAGCAAGTGTTACACTTAGCTTGCTACCACCACTATTAAGTGCTGGGTAAATGCGTGCTAGTGTGCTTTTAATTTTACGGGTAGCTTCTTCGAGCGTTAAGCCACTGAGTGATAAATAACCAACATACTCCATTTGTATTTTTCCTTCGGGGCTAATGCCTGCACTCATTTCTTTAACATTAGCGCCTGTAATACTAATAGATAAAACATCTCCAGTACCTAATACATAATTTTGCGGCGTTGCCACTTTTACATTGGGCTGTAAAATAGGGTATGGGTTACTAAAATAATCGAAGCCATAATACCTGGTTCTTTTTTTAAGTCTTGGAATTTCTTCTACCCAAGTACTGTCCTGCATAAATAGGGTAGAGTCGAGTATAAAATTTTTAGCGCCGCTATTGGTTGTTTTGGCTATCCCCTGTATTCTTAACAAACGCTTTTTAAAACCGTTTACTTCTTTAGGGTCAAGTCCCATCCGAACCAACTGGCTAATACCTTCCGACTCAGAAAGGCCACTATTTTGCCCTTGCATCCACATTTGCATGATTTGCTGGTCCGACATCTTATCTAATTTTAAATTAGGTAAGCCGGTATAATTGCTTTGTGCCCCTGCACTTAAACCAAGTGCTAAAACTAAAAAAGTTGCAATACCAAACTGCAAAATGGGGCGTATGTTAAATGGATTCATCTTCAAATTTAAAATATAACAAATATACGGTTAAAGGCCATAGCTTACACCTAACGACCAGCTACTGCCAGTGGTGTTCCACTTGCTGTACCAACCATTGAAAGTCAGGCCATTAAGTAGTTCATAGTGAGCATTGATAAAAATCTCGTTTCGGGCTTTAAAACCGCCTTCAAATAATGCAGGTTGGGGTTGTTGCAGGTACTGATCTACAATCGTACCATCCTCACCTTTTCTGATGGCCTGATAGCGCACCATGCACTTAAGCCTTGGAATTGGGGTATATTTTAAGGAAACCAACAACCTGTCGGCGTTACTACCCATCCAATCACCCATATAATACCCATGGCTGGTATAGGTTTGAGCTGGAATTAAATTGTTGTAAACAAATGGATTAATGCGGGTATACTCGGCATTAAAAGTTAAGTAAGGGATACCAATGTCGGTAACTGATCCACCCACGGTGTAACCAAGTTGGTTCCTGCTTTTGGCTCTTACAAATACAGTACTCATTCTAATTTCATCAATAAAAACACTGGTATAGAGGTGCGTATTTTTAAGTTGGTTTCTGCTACTGATATTAAAAAACAGTTGTGCGTTAGACCCCGCTTGTATGTGTGAATTGTTTACAATATTGTCATACACTTTGTAAAACATAACAGGTATCAAATAACCCACATCGAGGCGGTCACTATATACCACCGATTCTCCAAAACTAACATCAAGCCCCTTCATGGCTTTTATTAAAACACTGTGTGTTGAAAAAAACTTAGGAATAAAAACCTGACGTTCTCCACCAAACACGCTATTATCTGTACCATACGTGCGCATGCTATCAACAATTTTTGAATTTAACCAGGCATGCGTGTTGTTAAAACGTAGCCAACTAAATGGGCTATAATCAAAACGTAAAAATGGAAAGTTGGGTGCTTTATCTGATAGCACAATACGGCCATTTTCGCCGTAGCCATAGAGTAAATGATCTTGCCCAAAAGAAATGCTACCATTTTTAAATGCGTAATTAATACTGCCTCTAAATTCCGAAAAGTTTTGACTGGTATTTACAGATGTATCTTTTCTAATAATGCCCGTGCCAGAAACGTCCTGCCTCTTGGTATCAAAGCCTTTACCAATTTCATTAACGTCGCTAAAAAAAAACTGGAAGCCTACGCGTTTGCTCGCCGTTCCCCAAAAATGTAAACCCGTACTTCTTGTTTGAAAATTAATATTATCACCCATGGTTACTGCACCCCTAATTACAGGGTCAATAAATAATTTGGTGTTTTTATTAGCGGTATAAAAACTTCGCCATCTGCCTACTTTATCTTTATTAAAAAAACTAGGAGAAGGGCTTAAGTTTTTTTCGGTAACAGCATTAAATTCTTGTTGGTAAAAAGCAAGTTCCTTTTTTTCGGTAACGGTTAGCTTATTGGATTTGAGTGCAATAGTATCGAGGCAAGCGGCTAAATAGGTTTTGCTTAATGGTCTAATATGATCTTCAAAATCTAATAGACCTTTTTGCGCCATACGGCCAATGTAATTGTAAATTTCTGACCTATGGTTTTCATATACTTCTTGTGCGCTAAGCTGTAATGCAAAGCCAATAAAAAGTATGCTTAAAAAGCGTTGTTTATTTTTCATAGGTAAAATGTTGGCAGAATTATTTAGTAAGCATTTTGATCACCTCTTATTAAATTAATAATGGTTTGCAGGATAATTTGACAATCCAGCCAAAAAGTCCAGCGGTGTATATAGTACAGGTCAAAATTTACGCGTTTTTGCATAGAACCTGGCGCTTTGGTTTCGCCCCTGCAACCATTTACCTGTGCCCATCCTGTAATACCAGGTGTAACAATATGGCGGAGCATATAATTTTCGATGGTATGCATAGAAGCCACATTAAGTGGTGTTGGGTGAGGGCGGGGTCCTACCACACTCATATCTCCAATTAGCACATTCCAAAACTGTGGTAGTTCATCCATATTTGTTTTACGCATAAATGCACCAATGGCTGTAATGCGCGGATCATTTTTAGTTGCCTGGTTGTAATTGCCTTCTTCGTCAATATCATTGGAAGAACTCACCATGGTTCTAAATTTGTAGCAAATAATTTTTTCGTTATTAAGACCCCATCTTTCTTGTTTAAAAATGGCGGGTCCTCTCGAGCTTAACCTGATAAGTAATGAAATAATAGGTAGCAACCACCAGCCTAGTATTATAAAAAACAAAAGCGAAAAAGCAATATCAAAACCGCGCTTTAAAAATTTATTTTCTGGCTTATCAAGTGGTAAAGACCTAATATTAATTACCGGAAGTAATCCAATATTATTTACTTGCACACTCGCATCTACATATTGTTGTAAATCAGGTACAATGCGCGCTTTTGTTTTGTATACATCACAAATAGCTAAGCAGGCCTTTATTTGCATGGTTTCTGAAGCAGGTAAAGTAATCATTACCTCATCTATATTACCCTCTTTTAATAAAGCTTCTAATGCATCTAATTTACCAAGGTACTTACTGCCATTAAGTTTGGTGGTATTGTCATCTATAAAACCATAACATTTATAACCATAGTAGTAATAGCGGTTAATGGTTTCATAAAGTTCTATGGCGCTAGGGGTAACACCAACAATTAAAACGTTTTCTACGAACTCGCCTACAAAAATAGCGGCGTGTAATAATTTTCTGATAATATATTTTGCGATAGCAGCTAGTACAAAAAGTACCGATATAAAAACAACAAAAAAGAGTCCGCTAAACGCTAGGTAGTCTCTTAAAAAAAAGGCGCTTGACGTAATTAAAATGCCAAATAAAATAAGGGAGTAGAGGATAAAAACAATTTCTTCCGAAAATTTATTGGATCTACGCTCGGCGTATAACCTCGAAAAAGACCCGGCCACATACCAAGTGGTTACGGCAAGTAGTGCAAATAAAATAAGGGCTAGGCTGTAAAAATGACCGCGGTGTAAATCTAGTATCCACAATGAAATAAAAAAAGACGCCAAAACTACAGGAGCGTCTATGATATATCTTAAAAGGGTATACTTATGTGTGGCTTTTGCCATTACGAATCAATGCTTTAAAAACGGTTACATAGGCCTTTGTAACTTCATCCCAATTGTATTTTTGAGTAATGCCGTTACGGGCTTTTGCTTTTAATGTTTCTACAGATTGGGGGTTATTTTCTGCCTGTTGCAAATATAAGGCAACAGAGTCAGGAGTTTTTTGAAAAAACCACCCAAATTCACCATTTTCAAGCATTTCTCTATTAAAAACCGTGTCTAAAGCAAGTATCGCAGTCCCATACGCCATGGCTTTAAGCATGGTAGGGTTGGTACCTCCATATTCGTGGCCGTGGAGGTAGGCGTAAGATTGATGGTACAGTTCGGCAAGTACCGCACTATCAGTAACATAACCTAAAAATAATACCTTGTCACTGGCATGGGCTTTCATACCCTGCGCATAAGCGTCTTGGTAGGGGACATCGCCCACAATTACTAGTTTTTTACTAGAGTTGGCCTTGAGGTAGCCCTCAAGTAATATGTCAGAATTATTGTCAGGTATGAGCCTGCCCACTATTAAAAAGTACTCGTTAGGTTTGAGGCCAAACTGGCTAATAAGTTCTGGGTTTTTGGAATGCCTAATATTAGCCCCGTAGGCAATAACGGTAGAATCTGTGTTAAAGGTTTGGAGGTACACCTGGCGCATGGCTTCGGCGTCGGTAATAATGATATTGTAAAAAAGGGTAGCAAGCCTAGCCGCAAATTTAAAATACACCTGGCCAAGCCCCTTCCATTTAGGCCTTAGCCACTCGAGACCATCTACATTAATGAGGGTCTTTTTTTGTGCCAGTAAACTTATAAGCCCAAAAGGTCCGTTGGCGGCGTTTACAACCAATATCACATCTACTTTACTAAAGCAGGCATGGATCATACAAAAAAAAGAATGCACCAGTTGGTTTAAACTTTTTGTTTGCACGGTAGGCATGTAAACAAGCTCAACGCCGTTAACATTTTTTGGTGTATCGCTAAATAAATGTTTTTGGCAATACACACGTACGCCAATATTTTGTTGCACCAGTCTTTCACTTACTTCTTTTACAAAAGTTTCGTAACCACTGTATACAATAGGATATCCTCTAGAGCCAATGATGGCAATTTTTAATGGTTTGTTGGTATGGTTATCACTGCTTTTCAATACACGCCATTATTTGTTCGTTAAACTGCGTTCTCGAAAACTTTTCTTGCATTCTTTTTTTCGCCTGCGCACCCATATTTTTCCGGTAGGATTCTTGGGTAATTAAAGGTTCAATAATTTTTGCCGCAGCTGCTGCATTGTTAATGGGTATCAGAAGTCCCGATACATTATTTTCTATCATTTCAACGGCGCCACCTTGCTCTGTAGCAACTACTGCAAGGCCTGCTGCCATTGCTTCTGTAACCACTGCTGGCGCAGGATCTGGGAGTAATGAGGGTAAAATAAATACATCTAGCGCGCCATAAATATTGGTGATATCGGACCTGTAGGGGAGTTGTGTAACCCTGCCTTGTAGCCCGTGCTTTTCAATTAATTGATTGATATTATCGTGCAAATATTCGTAGCCTGCAAAAGCGTCACCTACCATTAAAAAATGAACATTTTTATGCGTCTTAAAAATTTCGCCAGCTATGTTTACAAAGTAATCTTGGCCTTTCCAAAAATGCACACGACCCATCATGCCAATTAAAATAGTAGTTGGTTGTATGTTTTGTGTTTGGCGTAAATCAGATCTTATGTTTTCAAACAACCAATAATCGACACCGTTGTAGAGCACATCAATTTTATGTGGTGCTACATATTTGGTCCAATGTTTTTTTACCGCTTCAGAAACCGCAATGGCCTGGTTATTTTTTGTGTTGATTAAACCCGATAAAATTCTAAAAAGTAAATATGGCTTTTCAATAATTTCATGAATATGCCAAAGGTGTTTTATGCCTAGTTGAGACGCTACAAAAACACCCACAATAACACCCGTTGTGTTGGAATAAATGAGGTCTATTTTATTTGTTTTACAAAGGGTAGTAATTAGGCGATAGGCTTTAATATTGGCCACCAGTCTGTTAAGGATACCCGCTGGGTTTAGGTACTGCCGGCGTAAAATGCCCAAATCGGCAATAACTACTGCCGCTCCAACGGCCTCAAGTTTTTGCACCAAGGGGCCATCTTCCGATAAAACCACCGTGGCCCTATGTCCCTTTTTTGCACATAACTCATTGATAGCCAATAATATTTTACTGGCGCCGTACAAATCGGAAGAGCTATGTAAAAACAGTAGATGCATAGTTAAATAGGAGCCGTAAATATAACCACAAAATAAATTCAGTGACAGATAAAAACATATTAAATAAATTATAGTTATATATAAATAATGGCCGAATAACCTAAATTTGCGAGCACATGGATATCGCAAAATATTTACAAGCTGTACAAGCTACCATCAACAATTTAGACCCTGAGGTAATTGCGTCTTTTGCTACTCATTTAGAAAACGCATACAATAGTAACCAAAGCATTTATGTGATAGGAAATGGGGGCAGTGCTGCCAACGCTTCTCATTTTGCACAGGATTTGGCCAAAGGCATTTTTTTTGATGCCCCGGTTGCAAAAACCATGAAGGCCATTAGCCTCACAGATAATATTGCACACATTACGGCCATTGCCAACGACACTGGCTATCAAAATATTTTTAGCGCACAGTTAAATACCTATGCACAAGATTCTGATGTATTAATTTGCATTAGCGGTTCTGGTAATAGCGAAAACATTATGGAAGCAGTTAAAGCGGCAAAGCAAAAAAATATGTTTGTAATTGGCGTTACCGGTTTTGATGGCGGACAATTAAAATCCATGTCCAATTTTTCGGTGCACGTACCCCTCCACGAAATGTGCACGGTAGAAAGTATTCACTCTATTATTTTTCATCTGATTGTATTAGAACTCAGAGAAAGGCTTGCCGGACAAAAAGTGAGCGGCATTTAATGGCATCTATTTTTTATGGAAATACTCATTACAGGTGGCGCAGGTTATATAGGTAGCGTTGTTGGTGAACACCTGCAATCACTGGGTTACAGCCTTGTAGTAATAGATGATTTAAGAGACGGTAAAAAAGAGGCTGTGCCAACTGGTGCTACATTTTACGAGGCTAATTTTTCAGATACCAATATTTTAGATACCATTTTTACAACACATAATATTACTTGTGTTGTTCATCTGGCGGCCTCTGCTAATGTGCCAGACTCTGTTATTAACCCACTACCTTATTACGAAAATAATGTAACGTCAACCGTAACGCTTTTAAATAAAATGAAGCAGTACGGTGTTATGTCTATTTTGTTTTCTTCTACAGCTGCTGTGTATGGGATTCCTGTAAAGGATACCATTACCGAGTCTGATATTTTAAAGCCGGTAAACCCATACGGTTGGTCCAAGCTTTTTGATGAGCAAATTATAATGGATACGGCCGCAGCACATGGTTTAAACTATATTATTTTTAGATATTTCTGCGCCGCAGGCGCAACAGCCAAAAATGGAGAGTCGCGCGGGTACGAATCGCATCTAATTCCGCTTGTAATTGATACAGCGCTTGGTAAAAGAGACGAAATAAAAGTATTTGGCAATCAGTTTCCAACCCCCGATGGCACTGGCGTACGTGATTATATCCATGTAAGTGATATTGCAAAAGCCCACGAATTAGCGCTTGCAAAACTGGGCACAGTAAACAATCAAATATTTAACTTGGGCACCAACGCAGGATATTCGGTCCTGCAAATTATTGAGGAAACCCAAAAGGTATTGGGTCAAAAAGTTAACTTTAGCATTGTAAAGGAAAGACCTGGTGATCCACCATCGTTAATTGCGCTTGCGCATAAAGCAAAGCAGCTATTGGGTTGGGAGCCAGCTTATACTTTACAAGATATTATTACATCAGTGCATGCGTGGAGAAACAATCCGCGTTATTAAATACAAACTATGGTTGTTTCACAAACTCCTTTGCGTTTAAGTTTTGTTGGTGGTGGCACCGATTTTGCTTCTTTTTACAGGGAACATAAGGGTCAGGTTATTTCTGCAACCATTGACAAATACATTTATGTCATTGTCAAAAAAAGATTTGATGATTTAATTGTACTGCACTACACCGAAAATGAAATTGTAGAAAATGTTGCCGATATCAAGCATGATATTATTAAAGCGGCGTTGCAACACGTGGGTATACAAAAAGGTATCGAAATTATTACCCTTGCAGATATTACGGCAAAGGGCTCTGGGCTTGGTTCTTCATCGGTATTAACAGTAGGATTGTTAAACGCTTTGTATCATTTTCAGGGCTTACAAGTAAGTAGTGAGCAAATTGCAAAAGAGGCTTGTATTATCGAAATTGAGATGCTACAAAAACCAATAGGCAAGCAAGATCAGTACATTGCAGCATATGGTGGCATTAAAAAAATTGAATTCAATCCCGACGAATCGGTAAACATTACATCATTACCTCTTTCAGATAGCGATAAAAATAAATTACAATCATCTGTTATTTTACACAACACCAGTGTAATGCGTAAAGCAGAATCTGTGCTAGAAGAACAGTCTAGTAATATTGCACATAAAATACAAGAATTAAAAACCATTGCTGGTTTAGTGGATGATTTAGAAACAGCTTTTGCCAATAAACAATTTGAGGTACTCGGTGATTTACTCGCCATCAATTGGGAAAACAAAAAAAAGCTAGCAAGCGCCGTTAGTAATGAGCACATCAACCAAATGGTGGAGGTAGCACTTGCTAATGGAGCCACAGGTTGTAAAATTGCAGGCGCCGGTGGTGGTGGTTTTTTGATGAGTTATGTGCCTGTACAAAACCAAGAAAAATTTAGAGCTGCTATGAGCGCCTACAAAGAGCTCTCTTATACTTTTGATCCAGCTGGGTCGCGTATTTTATTAAACGTAAAATAAAATTCCAGCTTGTATGAAAGCCTTTTTATTAACCGCCGGACTCGGAACACGTTTACACCCCATCACACATACAATACCAAAATGTTTGGTGCCTATTGCTGGCAAGCCACTCATTAATTGGTGGTTTGAATCAATGCAACAAGCGGGTGTAACGGAAGTGCTCATTAATTTACATCACCTCCCAGATATGGTAATGGCGCATGTGAATGCTTTAGATACGCCTATAAAAGTTGAGTTTTCGTATGAACCCGTTTTATTAGGAAGCGCCGGAACATTACGTGCCAATAAAAGTTTTGTGCAGGATCAAAAAGCGTTTTTCATTTTTTATGGAGATAATTTAACAAACACCAGCTTATCTAATTTGTACAATTGTCATGCCTCTCAGCAGCATGCATTTACTATGGCTTTGTTTGAAACCAATAATCCCAGTGGTTGTGGGATTGTTTCATTGAATAGTGATACTACTATTACGAGTTTTGAAGAAAAGCCAGCAAATCCAACATCTAATTTGGCTAATGCTGGGTTGTATGTTGCATCACCAGCGGTAATTGATTTAATTGACAGCGCTAAAACGCCCGCCGATATTGGCTTTGATCTACTACCATTACTAGTTGGTAAAATGAGTGGGTATAAAATTAACGACTACCTTATAGATATTGGAACGCACCAAAATTTAGAAAAAGCAAGGCAGGAGTGGCCTTTATTAATTTCTTGATTTAATAACTACAGCAGGCGAACCTGCTACCACACTATACGGTGGAACATCTTTAGTAACTACCGCGCCAGCTGCTACCACAGATCCTTTCCCAACTGTAACACCTGCTAAAATAGTAGAGTTAGAAGCAATCCAACAATCATCTTCTATTGTAACAAATTGAACGGTAACGCCCTGATCTTTCATAGGCAAAGTAGGGTTAGAAAAATTATGATTTTCGGCGTAAATACTTACCCCCGGTGACATCATTACATTACTTCCAATAGTGATAAGTCCAGAGCAACCAATATAAGCACCAGGTCCAATATTAGAATTGTCGCCAACAATTAAGCCAGCACCAATGGCACCACCATAAATATTAGAGGGTCTGATTATGGCATTTTTTCCAATGGTTACGCGGTTGCCAAGTTGTATGCCGTTTGTGCTTAAGCAGTTTATTTCGGCGCCATCTTCAATGATTAAATCTTTACCGGCACTTAAATAATGCGCATATCTAATGGATGCATTTTTGCCAACCAGTACAAGACCGCTTGATTTTTTAAAACTTAAACGCTCGTAACTTCCTTTTAAAGCAAAAATAAAAAGGCGCAGCAGTGTAATAAAAAGATCTCTCTTTTTCCACGACCCTTCAAATCTAGATTGTATGTGTGCAAATAAACTGATGCGTAAAAATTTGCAGTAAATATAGGCAAACCTTTTAAATAAGGATAAAAGCCAGCGTTAAAGCGGCTTAGCATTAGTTATGCTGCGCTCAAACACTTCCTCTAACTCCTTTAGCGTTTTGCCCCAGGTAAAATGTGTGAGCCGCTCGGTCCCCTTTTGTCGTAAAGATTCGAGTAGCGCCTCATCTTTTAGTGTTTGTGCTAATAATGTACTTAATGCATCTGGGTTATAAGGGTCAAAACCAATGGCGGCGTTACCGGCAACTTCTGGTAAGCAACTATTGTCTGCTACAAGTACCGGCAGCTTGTGGGCAAATGCTTCTAAAATAGGAATACCAAAACCCTCGTTAACAGATGGGAATACATAAAGTGCTGCGTGCTTATATAGCTGTGCTGTTTGGCTATCGCTTAAAAAGCCGGTAAAAATAACATGCTCTTTTAATAGGCTTGATGCAGCTACCATTTCAAAAACAGCATCGTCTTTTAGTGTTGGCTTATTGCTTTTTTGCCCTACAATAATCAGGTAAAGATCTTGAGGGTTGTTTTGTAAAAGCATTTCAAAAGCCGCGAGTAAGGTTGTTAAGTTCTTTCTTTTTTCGATGGTGCCAACGTGCAGGATGTATTTTTTACTAAGTAGTGGTTCTAGGCTATGGTCCACAACTGCGCCAAATTCGTTTTCTGCAATGCTCGATTTTGGCCCAATATGTATAGGAATAATGTTAGCTGCATCAATGCCCGAGTATTTTGCAATTTGATCCTTTGCGTAATTTGTAACCGTTACAATGGTGCTTGATTTTTTTGCTGCGCTAATGCCTATTCTATTAAAAAACCAAAGCCAGTATTTATTATAATGCGTTGGATATTCCCAAAAAAATGCGTCATGAAAAACTGGAACCGTAGTAAATCCCAGGTGCATATAGGGTACAAAATAATCGGTGCAAAAAACAAGCTTACAGCCTTTTAATAAGGCTTTTATGGGAAGTGTAACCTGTTTCCATAAAATATAATTTACCTGCTCCCATAACTTGCCAATTTTACTACTGCCCGTATATATAGGTAGGAGGGTATCTAAAAAAACGTATTCAAATTGTAAATTTTGCTCACTATTTTTTATGGCTTTACACAGTTCACTCAAATAAGTATGCGCACCCGTTTTTGCAATTTTTAAATCACGGATATCAATACCTATTTTTTGTTTTTTTAACTGCATAGTGTAATTACATTTTGATAGCAGTATAGGATTTTGGAATACCAAATAAGGTTTCTACCTCTATGGTAGCGTCCGGAAATATTTGCTGAAAACGTTTTTTAGAAAACATCAGAGTTGACTTTGATACCGCTAATGCCTCTTTATATGTTTTTTGTTTTGGAAAGTAATTGATGTTAAACAACATTATTAGGATAGCCCTAATAGGGTGCGGTATGAACTGAAATAAAGGCAGCAAACTATGTGGCTCTAGTGGAAACCACAAACTTGGTGTTTGAATCATGTATTTGCTACAAACCCTATTTACTTCAGAAGCAAATAGCGCTTGGTTTTGGTAGCTGCCTACATGTTCAATTACTGAGTTGGAAAATATTAAATCAAAGTCGCCGGCTTGGTAAGGTAAATTAAGTGCGTTGCCCTGTACCCAAACAAAACCCTTGGTATCACCACTGCTGGCTGCAATGCGGTCTTCTAAATTTAATAAGTAAATGGTGCAGCGTTCGTT
>Ga0315907_10001946_pt1 | contig 27079 bp, 29 predicted proteins | sample LakEriMetagenome_3_FD_203525 | JGI IMG/M metagenome (GOLD analysis project Ga0315907, IMG submission 203525) | Freshwater fungal communities from buoy surface, Lake Erie, Ohio, United States - Buoy 12 MA123 | ecosystem: Environmental > Aquatic > Freshwater > Lake > Lake biofilm | place: USA...
ATTTTATTATATAGATTGATTCTAAATAATGTTTTGAATTGATTTAAAAAATTACAAAAAAAATATCGCTATGGGTTCTCAAGAAATAATAACCATTGAAAGTGATTTTACCCTAATTCGTTTTCAAAGTGATGAAAATGAAAGTTTTCACGTGAAAAAACATATCAATCAAGGATTGCTACAATTTCATTTTGGAATTAAGGGCAAAGCTAAATTTGTTTTTAATGAGGGAACTTATGCCTTAGATTTGAAAGAAGAAAAATCGCTTTTGTTTTACAATCCACAAAAAGAATTGCCATTGAATTTAGAATTAGCGCCTAATTCCTGGGTAATTTCAGTTATTATTTCCATACAAAAGTTTCATGGATTGTTCTCAAACGATGCAAATCATATTCCTTTTTTAAGCGAAGAAAATAAAGACCGAAAATATTATAAGGAGAACGATATAAGTCCATCTATGGCAATTGTGTTAAGTCAATTATTTCATTACAACTTAAATCCACAAATAAAAAATCTTTATTATAAAGGTAAAGGTTATGAACTGTTGAGTTTGTATTTTAACCGTTCCGAAGATCCTGATGCGGAACAATGTCCGTTTTTGATTGATGAAGAAAACGTGTTGAAAATAAGAAAAGCCAAAGAAATTATCATAACAAATATGGCAGAACCTCCAGGTTTGGAGGAGCTTGCCGAAAAGGTAGGTTTAAGTTTAAAAAAACTAAAAATGGGCTTCAAGCAAATTTATGGCGATACCGTTTATGGCTATTTATTTGACTACAAAATGGATTATGCAAGACAATTATTAGACAGTGGTTCTTATAATGTGAACGAAGTTGGATTAAAAATTGGTTATAGCACGGGAAGCCATTTTATTGCCGCTTTCAAAAAGAAGTTTTCCACAACACCAAAAAAATATTTAATGTCATTAAACCAAAGTTCTTAATCAAATAATTATAAAAAAAGTAAACATAAAAATTAAAATTCCTCATTCTTCGGAATGACAAAAAAAGAAAAGTATGAAAGGAGTATTATTAGTCAATTTGGGTTCTCCCGAAAGTCCAACTGCAAAAGATGTAAAGCCTTATTTAGATGAATTTTTGATGGATAAATACGTGATTGATGTCCCGTTTTTATTGCGTGCATTATTAGTTAGAGGTGTCATTTTGCAAACTCGTCCTAAAAAATCAGCTGAAGCTTATGCTAGAATTTGGACCAGTGAAGGTTCTCCTTTAATTGTGATTTCAAAAAGAATGCATAAAAAAGTAGCCTCATTAGTTGATATTCCTGTTGCTTTAGCCATGCGTTATGGAACGATTACGATTAAAAAAGGATTGCAAGAATTGAAAGATAAAGGCGTAACCGAAGTGATGCTTTTACCTTTATATCCACAACATGCTATGGCATCAACCACAACTATTTTGGTATTGGCCGAAGAATTGCGTCAGCAGTTTTTTCCTGAAATGACATTCACGAATGTTCCTGCGTTTTATAATAAACCTGATTATATCAAAGCCTTATCCAATTCTATCAAAAAGCATTTAGATAGTTTTGAATATGATCATTTATTGTTTTCGTATCATGGCATTCCAAAACGTCATATTCGTAAAACAGATGTTACAAAATCACATTGCAAAATTGATGGTTCATGCTGTGTTACTCCTTCACCTGCTCACGAATTTTGTTATCGCCATCAGTGTTATGAAACCACAAGACAAGTAGTCGAATTATTAGGAATACCTGATGGTAAATATAGCCAAACGTTCCAGTCACGTTTAGCAGGAGACAAATGGTTAACACCTTACACCGATGTTGAAGTCAACAAAATGCCAGAAAAAGGGATTAAAAAACTTGCCGTTGTAACACCTGCTTTCGTGTCAGATTGTTTAGAAACATTGGAAGAAATTGCTATGGAAGCCAACGAACAGTTTTTGCATCATGGTGGTGAGGAATTTTTAGCAATTCCTTGTATGAATGATGACGACGAGTGGTGTGGGACTGTTGCAAATTGGATTAAAGATTGGTCTAAGTAAGATTAAAAATGGAACTTTACAATTACATAAAATCGCTTCACCTCATCTTTGTCATCACTTGGTTTGCGGGTTTGTTTTACATTGTCCGCTTGTTTGTATATCAAATTGAAGCCAACGACAAACCTTCGCCTGAGAAAGAAATACTGCAAAAGCAATATAAAATAATGACCTATCGTTTGTGGTATATAATTACCTGGCCAAGCGCTATTTTAGCAACTTTATTTGCCTTTTGGCTTTTGATTCTAATGCCCGCTTGGTTACAGATGCCTTGGATGCAGGTCAAATTGGGTTTTGTGGTTTTACTTATTGCTTACCAAATAAAATGTCATCTTATTTATAAAGAATTACAAAACGATATCTTCAATTATTCATCTAACTTCATGCGATTATGGAATGAAGGCGCAACAATTATTCTTTTTGCCGTTGTTTTTTTAGTAATTTTAAAAAATGCTTTCAACTGGATTTATGGTGTAATCGGAATTGTTTTATTTTCGATTTTGATAATGCTTGGATTTAAGTTTTATAAAAGAATTCGCGAAACAAAATCTAACCACTAAGGAAGCACTTAGAACACTATGAAACTTTATGCGCTTTGTGCCTTATTTGTGTCTTTGTGGTAAAAAATTAAAATGGTCAAAAACTTTAAAATGTCAATGTTATCATTACGTATTAGGATTTTCCTATCGATGATTATATTGATATTAATGGCTTCAATTTTAATGGCTTCAATCTCGATTATTCAATTTAAAAACGAAGCCAAAGATTACCATCAAAAGCGATTAGATCAAAAAGAGTTTGCAATAAAAGAACATATCAATTATGTGCTTTCAAACACCACTTATCCACTTACAGGGAAAAATCTTCCTTTGATTTTTAAGGATAAAATTCACGAACTCGCAGACATTCATAACCTTGAAATTAACATATATGGATTGAATGGGAAGTTGCTGAAATCATCTAAAGCTTCCTTCTCTGTTGATAAAGTAGCGCCGCCAATTCCAAATTATGTGCTGAAACTCGTTCAGTCTTCTGTCGAGAAAAGATATGTAGACATAAAGACTGTTAATGGGTTAAAAAACCGTTCATCTTACAGTCAAATCAAGGATGACAAATTCAAACCACTGGGCATTTTAAATATTCCTTATGTTGAGGATGATGGTTTTTATGAAACAGAATTGCAGGAATTTTTGTTGCGTTTGAGTCAAGTTTATTCTTTTATGTTAATTATAGCTTTTGCATTAGCTTATTTTCTAGCGAGTTATATTACTAAATCGTTAAAGACTATTTCGGATAAAATCAATGAAACAAGCCTGAATCAAAAGAACGAAAAAATCGTCATTGAAGCCAATAGCCGTGAGATTAATTCTTTGATAAATGCCTACAACAAAATGGTGGATAAACTCGAAGACAGCGCTACTATGCTTGCCCAAAGCGAACGTGAACAGGCTTGGCGCGAAATGGCGAAACAAGTCGCACACGAAATCAAAAATCCTTTGACGCCAATGCGTTTGACCGTGCAAAGTTTTCAGCGAAAATTTGATGTCAATGACCCCGAATTGAAACAAAAACTAAATGATTATTCTAAAACATTAATCCAACAAATTGATACTATGAGTGCTGTGGCTTCTGCATTTTCAAACTTTGCTTCGATGCCGGCTCAACAAAATGAAACGCTTAATGTAGTGCAAGTTGTAGAATTGGCTTTGGATATTTTCAATGAAGATTTTATAGTTTTTAAAAGCAACAAAGAATATGTTATTTCGAAAATCGACAGAACACAACTAATTCGTATTATCACCAATTTGGTTAAAAATGCTATTCAGTCCATACCGGATGAACAAGAAGAAAAGAAAGTTTTAGTTTCGGTTAACGAAGTGGAAAATGATGTTATCATTACCGTTGAAGATAATGGAATTGGTATTGAATCTGATAACATAGAACATGTCTTTGAACCTAAATTTACAACCAAAACAAGCGGAATGGGATTAGGCTTAGGAATAATAAAAAACATCATAGAAAATTACAAAGGAACTATTACTTTTGAAACAGAACTTGGCAAAGGAACTACGTTTTTTGTTTCGCTGCCTATTGTTAAATAAAACATCATAATTATGAACTTTGAAAACATACTTGTTGCTAAAGAAAATGGGATAGGACAAATTACCATTAACCGTCCATCAAAATTAAACGCGCTCAATGTGGCAACTATTCAGGAATTGCACAATGCATTTGAAAGTCTGGAAAACGATACTGATGTTAGGGTTATCATCATCACAGGTGAAGGCGAAAAAGCGTTTGTAGCGGGTGCCGATATTTCAGAATTTGCTAATTTTTCAATAGAAGAAGGTGCTCAATTAGCAGCTCAGGGACAAGCATTGCTTTTTGATTTTGTAGAAAACCTGAAAAAACCTGTAATAGCAGCTGTAAATGGTTTTGCCCTTGGTGGTGGATTGGAATTAGCGATGTCATGTCACTTTAGAATAGCTTCCGACAATGCCAAAATGGGATTGCCTGAAGTTTCTCTTGGTGTAATTCCAGGATATGGCGGGACGCAACGTTTACCACAATTAATTGGCAAAGGCCGCGCCATGGAAATGATAATGACAGCCGGAATGATTTCTGCAGAAGAAGCACATCGTTTCGGATTGGTAAATTATGTAGTGCCACAAGCCGAACTTTTAGATTTTACAAAAGGTATCGCTGCTAAAATTATGCGCAACTCACCTTTTGCCATTGGTAGAGCTATAAAATGTGTAAATGCCAACTTTAAAGACGGTGTAAATGGTTTTGAAACAGAAATCAGAAACTTTGGAAAATGCTTTGGCACCGAAGATTTTAAAGAAGGTACAACTGCTTTTTTAGAAAAGAGAAAGGCTGAGTTTACTGGAAAATAGTTAGTACTCAGTTGCAGTCTTCTGTCACAGAAGTATAGTTGTATACTGCGTCTGTAAATTCTAAATTACTTTTCGCCTTCCCACTCAGCATAAAATTGCGAAAGGAAGTTTTCCATATAAAGATGTCGTTCCAAAGCTATTTTTTTACCTGTTGGCGTATTCATTTTGTCTTTTAACAAAAGAAGTTTTTCGTAGAAGTGATTCAATGTTGGCGATTCGGAAGTTTTGTATTCTTCTTTGCTCATATTAAATTTTGGGGGAATTGCCGGATTGTATAAAGCCCTGTTTTTAAAACCTCCATAATTAAAAGTTCTTGCAATTCCAATAGCGCCAATAGCGTCTAAACGATCTGCGTCCTGAACAATTTCAAGTTCTTTGGACGTGAACTTCTTTTCAAAATTTCCGCCTTTAAATGAAATGTTTTCAATGATGTTTACTACGTGAGCTATTGTTTCTTCGGAAATATTTTCGCTTTCCAGAAAAGTTCGAGCAGTTTTTGGCCCAACGGATTCGTCTCCATCGTGAAATTTACTGTCGGCAATATCGTGAAGTAGTGCGCTAAGTTTTACAACGGTTAAATCGCAATCTTCTTCTTGAGCAATTAAAAGTGAATTTTTGTAAACGCGTTCAATGTGAAACCAATCGTGTCCGCCTTCGGCATTTTCCAATTTTTGTTTTACAAAAAGAATGGTTTTATCAATTATAGACATAGGTTATCCTATAATCGCCGGTTCAACCCATTTGAATTTTGTCGATTCAGCAGGAATAACTAATCTTTCCGAAACTTTTGCCATTCTGGCTGGCAATTTCATTAGATAATCTCTGGCTTTTTCAGCTTCATCAGTTAAGCCGGAAAGTTTATCGATTTCCCATTTTTCGATTAGCTTTTGCATAATATCAACATAATCCGCTGCTGTATAAACGCCAATTCGTTGAGCAGAATCTGAGAAATTTAAAAATGCTGAACTTATTTTTTCGCCAGATTCTCTTAAGAATTGAGCTGGCATTACAATTTTTTGTTTCATCATATAGTTAAAGGCCAATAGCATTTCGCTTGGATCAACTTTAAAAATTTGATTTACAAATTCGCTGTAAGCATGATGATGACGCATTTCGTCTCCAGCAATCATTTTACAGATTTTTGATAATTTCTTGTCGCCATATTGTTTTGCGATTTGAGAAACTCTATTGTGTGAAATATAAGTTGCTAATTCCTGGAAACTAGTGTAAACAAAATTCTTATAAGGGTCACGTCCTGTACCTATATCAAATCCGTCGGCTATTAAATATTGCGTTGTAATTTCAACTTCGCGCATGTTTACACGTCCTGATAAGTACAAATATTTGTTCAACAAATCTCCATGACGGTTTTCTTCGCCAGTCCACTGACGAACCCATTTGCTCCAAGGGTTATTTTCAACCTGTCCTACACCATCAACATCCATTAACCAGGATTCATAGGTTGGCAAAGCCTCTTCGGTAATGGTATCGCCTACAAGTGTTACCCAAAAATCATAAGGCAAGTCTTTGGCAATTTCTCTTAGTTCTTTTACTTCTTCAAAGAAATTTTCATCTTCAGAATTAGGTAAAAGATCTGATGGTTGCCATATTTTTTCAATAGGAATCAAAAACTCATCCATGAACCCTTCTACTTTGTTTTCTAGAAATTGCATAACTTCTAGTCGAATATTTTGTATTGACATTGTCTAAATTTTAACAGATTGGACTACTGCTTTTTGTGTTTTCTCCATCAATTCTTCAAATGGATAGTCTTTTACAGCAATCGCTTCGTGAATTATAAATTGCAAATTATTTCCCAAACCCATTGGAAAAACTCCAAACTTAACCATTTTCCATGAATTATTGATGGTTATTGGCACAACATATGCTGAAGGCGCGTATTTACATAGAATTTTCAAGCCGCTTTGGGCAAATTCTTTAGGCTTTCCGTCTTTACTTCTAGTGCCTTCAGGAAAAATGACAGCAGAACGTTTGTTTTTTTCGATATATTCAGACAATTCTTTTATAAGCGGAATGGCTTGCTTTGGGTCTTTTCTATCAATAAGAATAGAACCGCCATGACGAAGATTATAAGAAACACTTGGAATGCCCTTTCCTAATTCTTTCTTGCTTACAAACTTGGCGTGAAATCGTCGCAAATACCATATAATCCCAATGATATCATACAAGCTTTGATGGTTGGAAACAAAGATAATTGGGACGCCTTTTGGAATAGTATCTCTGTTTTCAAAAGTATATCTTGTCCCTAAAATGTTTGTGCATTTGGTCAAAAAAAAGTTCAAATAGTCAACACTTTTTTTGTGAGCTTGATAGCCAAAAACATTGAAACAAATCCATTGAATGGGATGAAAAACAACCAGGCACAATCCAAAACAAAGATAGTATAAGACTGAAATTGGATATGAAATAAGCTTTTCCATGATATAAAAATAGAGAACAAAAATATAAAAAATCAAGGGGATGAAATATAAAAAGAGATTAAAAATACTATTTAAAATTTTAAAAAAATATACACTTTTAGTATACCTATTTGAAAACAAACCCTTATATCTTTATTGATAATCAAAGTGTCAAAATAATTTGTTCAAAACTCCTCTGATTTGTATCCTATAACATCAAAAAAAGCATTATTTTTATGCCACAAAATTTAGAAAAAATGAGTTCAGAAAAAGAAGCCAAATTAAAAGCATTACAATTAACGCTTGATAAATTAGACAAAGCCTACGGAAAAGGAACCGTAATGAAAATGGGGGACAAAGCGGTCGAAGAAGTTGAAACAATTCCTTCTGGTTCACTTGGTTTAGATTTAGCTTTAGGCGTAAATGGTTATCCAAGAGGTAGAGTTATTGAAATATATGGTCCGGAATCTTCGGGAAAAACAACCTTAACATTACATGCTATTGCTGAAGCGCAAAAAGCGGGTGGTATTGCTGCCTTTATAGATGCGGAACATGCTTTTGATAGAAATTATGCAGAGAAATTAGGTGTAGATATTGAGAATTTAATCATCTCACAACCTGACAACGGAGAGCAAGCTTTGGAAATTGCTGAAAACTTAATTCGTTCTGGCGCTATTGATATTGTTGTCATTGACTCGGTTGCAGCCTTAACTCCAAAAAGCGAAATTGAAGGTGAAATGGGTGATTCAAAAATGGGATTGCATGCTCGTTTAATGTCTCAGGCTCTAAGAAAGTTAACGGGAACTATCAGCAAAACAAATTGCACCGTATTTTTTATCAATCAGTTGAGAGAAAAAATTGGTGTTATGTTTGGAAACCCTGAAACCACAACAGGTGGAAATGCATTGAAATTCTATGCTTCTGTTCGTTTAGATATTCGTCGTTCATCTCAAATCAAAGATGGAGAAAACGTAATTGGAAATAGAACCAAAGTGAAAGTGGTAAAAAACAAAGTTGCGCCACCTTTTAAAACCGCAGAGTTTGACATTATGTATGGAGAAGGTGTTTCAAAAACAGGTGAAATTTTGGATTTGGCTGTTGAGTTTGAAATCATCAAAAAAGCTGGTTCTTGGTTTAGCTATGGTGATACAAAACTAGGGCAAGGAAGAGATGCTGTGAAAGTCTTGATAAAAGATAATCCGGAATTAGCCGATGAATTAGAACAAAAAATTAAAGATCATATTAAACAAAGCAATGCTTAATTAACTTAAACATCCCGTTATAACTAATGGGATGTTTTTTTTATTGCCTTAACGCAACCCTTTTTATTAAAAAGTATCCTAACAACAAAATTATTATTATGAAAGCAAAGATTATTACCTCAGTTTGTTTTTTTGGCTCAGGTCAAGCATACCAAAAATATTTCATCATGAGTACAAAAATAGTTTCACTTTTAGCGCTGTTTTTTATTTTAAATTCTTGTTCTCCAGGTGATGATACAAATTATACATTTAAGTTAATGCCAATAGAAAGTGTAGATATCCCTACTGAATTTACTTTAGGGGAAACCTACCCAATAACTGTTTATTATACAATGCCAACAAGTTGTTACAACTTCAGTTCTTTATATTACGAGAAAGATTTAAACATAAGAACTATAGCCGTTGAAAATGCGATTGCACAAAGAAATAATTGCAGCGAATTGACTCCTACTAGCGGGGCAACGAGCTATACATTCAATTTTTATGTAACTAGCAATGGTTCCTATATTTTTAAATTTTATCAAGGGAAAGACGACCAAGGGAATAATATTTTTCTAGAATATGAAGTGCCTGTGACGAATTAAATAACAATCAATTTTTGAAAATTGGATTTAAATCAACTCATAAATGATTGCAAAAACAAGGATAGAAAAGCACAAGAACAGTTATACAAATTGTATTCACCTAAACTGTTTGCAGCTTGCTTAAAATACTCGCGCAATTATACTGAGGCACAAGACAATTTACAAGATGGATTTATACTAATTTTTAATAAAATAGAACAGTTCTCGTTTAAAGGTTCTTTTGAAGGTTGGCTAAAAAGGGTAATGATTAACAATGTTTTACAGCAATATAGAACCCAAACCTTTTTAAGTCTAGTAAATGAAGATTTTCAAGAAGATAAAGAAATTGAGATTGATGACGAGAATATATCTTTAGATTATTTACTAAAAATTATTCAGGAATTGCCCGACAGGTATCGATTAGTGTTCAACCTATATGTTAATGACGATTATTCGCATGCTGAAATTGCCGAAATGCTATCAATCAATATTGGAACATCTAAATCAAATTTATCTCGTGCACGAATGATTTTGAAAAATAAAATAGAAGAATACAAAAACGATTTAAATAAAACATTCCCTTCTGCAAAATGAGTGAAAGAAAAAACATAGATCGTCTTTTTCAGGAAAAGTTCAAAGACCTAGAGGTTAATCCACCCGAAACAGTTTGGACCAATATTGAAGCAAAACTTGACGAAAAAAAGAAAAGAAGAATAATTCCGTTTTGGTGGAAATTATCAGGCGTTGCTGCTGTTTTTATTCTTGGTTTTTTACTCACTAAATTCATATACAATTCAGAAATTAAATCCAGCCCGAGTAGTAATGCCCCTGCTAATCAAAATACGATTGTTAACGAGACCAATTCCAACAAAACAAAAAAACAAAACATTAAAGCAGGTTTGAATAAAAATGAATTGAAAAACAATAGTTCATCTGCTGAAGCTGTAGTCTCGAATTCAAACACAGTTGATAGTAGTGTTGCTCCTGAAGAAAATAAAACAAATAAAGCTATAGTTTCATCTAAATCTGATGTTGCCGAAAAAGCATCGGCTTCCCATCGTTCTTTGAAAAACAAATCAAATGCTTTTGGAAATAAAAATGCTGCCGCTGAATCGCTTTTTGAAGTGGCTCAAAAACAAGTGGCTCAAAAAACAACAAACAATCCATCGACAGTTGAAAAAAAAATTGTTCAAACAGATTTGAAAGCGAAAAACAAACAAACTAATTCATCCGCATCTGAAACTCGAGCCAATGGCGAACAGAGCGGAGCTAAAGCCCCTATCAATCTTGATGATTTAAAAGGAAGTAGTAATTCAAAAATTGCAACAAAAGGAATTGAAAAGAAAGTAAACGACACAGCTTCTAAAATTAGTGTCGCTAATAATGAATTGGAAGAATTGCTTAATGAAAAAGAAAGCAAATTGAAGCAGGAATCTAAAAGAAATAGGTGGCAACTTACCTCAAATGTTGCCCCTATTTTTTTAGGTTCTATTTCTAATGGTTCTCCAATTGATTCAACACTTACCAAAAATTCAAAATCATATAATACTAATGTCGGTTTTGGACTTGGTGTTAGTTACGTTGTAAATAAAAAAGTAACGGTTAGAACAGGTATAAACAAAGTTGACATAAGCTATAATACCAATGATATTGGTTTCTTTACCGGAATTCAGGCCAAAATGTTAACTAATGTTACACCAACAGTTTCGAGTTCAATGATAAATGTTAATTCATTAAACGGTAGTATTTCAAATACTCCTTCAGAAAACGGATTATTGCCTTTTGAAAATACATTATTACTTGAAAATACAGGCTATCTGAAACAAGAAATTGGCTATTTAGAAATGCCTATTGAAATGACTTATTCTCTTTTTGATAAAAAATTTGGATTAAAAATTATTGGTGGTTTTAGCACTCTTTTTCTTCAAGACAATAGTATTACAATTGTATCCGAGGAAAAAAATGTATTGCTTGGGAGAGCAAATAACTTAAACGATATTCATTTTAGCACAAATTTTGGATTGGGAATAAAATATGGGTTTATGAAATCATTTGAATTCAATTTAGAGCCAACAATAAAATATCAATTGAACACATTTAGCTCAAACGCTGGTAATTTCAAACCTTATATCTTTGGAGTTTACAGCGGAATCAGCTACAAGTTTTAGTTAGGTTTGTTTTAAAAATTAGTTAGAAGTTGTTATTGCTTTCGAGTAATAACGGAAAAGAGTCTTGAAATTCAGGACTCTTTTTTTATGGGTTATAGTCTTGAAGCTGCTTTAAAATCACTTGATGAACTTGAGCTTTTATAGTCTTTTTATAATCTGCTGATTGATTTTTAGTATCCAAAAAACGGTGAATTTTTACACGCATCAAACCTGGACTTCCACTAAAAAAAGTATAAGAAAAAAGTCTTTTGTTATCGGCAAAAGACAATGGAACTATAGGTATTTGATGGTCTATTGCTAATCGAAAAGCGCCATCTTTAAATTCATCCAATACAATTGATTCGTCATCAGGAACACCGCCTTCGGGAAAAATACAAATGCTTAATCCTTGATTTAGTCTTTTTTGAGCTCTTTCAAATACTGCCATTCTGCTTTTGGAGCTACTTCTATCTACCAAAATACAGGTTCGTTTATAGAAAAACCCAAAAAGTGGAATCTTTGCTAATTCTTTTTTTCCGACAAAAACAAAAGGATTTTTTACCACCGAAAGCATCAGCATAATATCGGTCATCGAAGTGTGGTTGGCAACAAACATATAGCTTTTGCCTTCTATGATTGCTTCTTCCGTTTCCAGTTTAACTCGGAAACCCATTCCAAATAATATGACTTTAGCCCAAATTCGAGCCAGCACAAAAAAATAAGGATACCATTTTTCTTTAAGAATAGAAACAAAAAGAAACGGGAACATAACAATTATGGGAATAGCCATTAAAACGTAAAACCAAACGCGATAAAGTATCCAAAAAACAATTTTCAATGCTCTCATATTGTCAAATGTAATGAAAGGTATGCAAATTTTAATACAAACGTTTAACTTTGCGTTTGAAACAAAAATGCCATGTCAAAAATACTAACCGGAATTCAAAGCACAGGAACACCACATTTAGGAAACGTATTGGGTGCCATTATGCCTGCTATTGAACTGTCAAAAAACCCAAGTAACGAATCGTTCCTTTTTATTGCCGATTTGCATTCGATAACTCAAATCAAAAATGGAGATGAGCTTCGTCAAAATACCTATAGCACAGCTTCGGTTTGGTTGGCTTGCGGATTAGATGTAAATAAAGTTGTTTTTTATCGTCAGAGCGATGTGGCTCAAACCGCTGAATTATCTTGGTATTTAAGCTGCTTTTTTCCTTTTCAGCGTTTGACATTAGCGCATTCTTTTAAAGACAAAGCTGATAGATTAGAAGACGTAAATGCGGGTTTGTTTTCTTATCCAATGTTGATGGCAGCAGATATTTTGTTGTATGATGCTAATTTTGTTCCTGTTGGAAAAGACCAGTTACAACATATTGAAATTACACGTGATGTAGCTTCCCGTTTTAATCATCAAATGGGTGAAACTTTTGTAATTCCTGAAGCTAAAGTTCAGGAAGAAACGATGTATGTTCCGGGAACAGATGGTCAGAAAATGAGTAAATCCCGTGGCAACATTGTCAATATTTTTTTGGATGATAAAGCGCTGCGGAAGCAAATCATGAGCATTGAAACCGATAGCACACCATTAGAAGAACCAAAAAACCCAGAAACCTGCAAAATATTTGGACTCTATAAATTATTGGCAACTGCCGAGCAAATCGCCGTGATGAAAACAAAGTATGCCAATGTCAACAGAGATTTTGGATATGGTCATGCCAAGCAGGAATTGTTTGAATTAATTGTTACCAACTTCAAAACCGAAAGAGAAAAATACAATTACTATATGAATAACCTTTCTGAAGTTGATGCTTTGCTTAAACTAGGTGCTGCAAAAGCAGGTGCAATTGCTAATGAAGTCTTAAAAAAAGTACGTGTCAAATTGGGGTTTGAATAAATTTTATACATTTGATAAAAATCTATTTAAAATGAAAAAAGCAGTTCTATTTATATTATTGTCATTTTTTGTGTCTAAAACTTATTCTCAAACTATTACTTACACTGAAGTTAAAAATCCTGAATTAAGTAAAATGTTGGCTAAATTGGTTTCAACAAATGAATTTGGATTTAAAACACAACTTTTAAAAGCATATGTAATAAACAATGATTTAGGTTATACTAAAAATGAGAATCCAGAAGGTGCAAAACAATCATTATACATTTCAGTTACTCAATTAAATGGAAAGGAAATCACAACCCGACTTTTTAAAACTGAAACGTTGATTAATATAGAATTTGCTGAATTATCTGAAATCAAAAATGGTTATTCCGTTATATTAAACGCAGGTTTAGGAGAAGAAAGGAATCAGTTAGATTTTATTTTAGCTATAGAAAAATAGCTTTTACACTGCTTCAAACAATTTCCCTGGCAAAGGTCGAATTACACCTTTCAATTCCATATTTAAGAGCAAAGTCGAAATTTTAAAAATTGGAAAATCACATTCTAGAGCGATGATGTCTAACAATTGTTTTCCGTTTTTTTGAAGAAAATCGTAAACTTTTTGTTCGTCATTATCTAACAAAACAAATAGTTGTTTTTGAATTACCTTATTGTCATTAGCTCCGCTCAGTTCGGCTTTGCCTTGGGTCTGAGCTTGCGAATGAATCTCCCAATTTAAAATATAAACCAAATCAGCTGCCGAAGTCATTAAATTGGCACGTTGTGTTTTGATTAAATTATTGCATCCCTGACTAAATTTATCAGAAATTCTTCCCGGTACAGCAAACACATCCCGATTGTAATCATTAGCCATCATTGCTGTGATCAATGAACCTCCTTTTTCAGCACTTTCAATTACAATTGTTGCTTCACTCATTCCGGCGACGATGCGATTACGTTTTACAAAATTTTCTTTATCCGGATTTGAATTGCTCCAAAACTCGGTTAAAAAACCGCCGTTTTCTTCCATTTTGGCAACATATTTCTTGTGTGGTTTTGGATAAACCTGGTTTAAACCATGCGCCAAAACCCCAATAGTTTGCAACTCATTTTCTATAGCTGCTTGATGGGCTACAATATCAACACCATAAGCAAATCCACTAACGATAATTGGATTGAAAATAGCTAGATCTTCAATTAGTTTTTTACAAAAATCTACTCCGTGAGATGTTACTTCTCTTGTGCCAACTATGCTGATTATTCTTCTGTTTTCAAAGTTTATTTTCCCAGACCCAAAAAGCAAAACTGGTCCGTCTATGCAGTGCTTTAGCTTGTTGGGGTAATCATCATTTTGGTAATATAAAATGGTTGTTTTCTCCTTTTCAATATATCTTATTTCTTTTTCTGCTTTTTCAAAAATGGTTTTATCCTTGAGGTTTTTAATTAAAACAGCTCCAATTCCATCAATTGATTTTAATGATTGTGATTTAGAATTAAAAACATTTTCGGCTGATCCGTAATGATTTATTAGTTTTTTAGCAATAACGTCTCCAACTCCATCAACTTTTAATAATGCCAAAATGTTAAAAAGTTCTGTTGAATTCATGTGCTTATTTTACTACAAAAATAATTATTTTTTCTTTGGATTGTTAATAAATATTGCGAATAATTATTTGATAGTTCTATTGTTTATCTAAATTTGTCAATATGAAGATTGAACAATACATTTCCCAATTATTATATCGATATCAATGTGTTACCGTACCAGGATTTGGTGCGTTTCTGACTGAATTTCAGTCGGCACAATTGGATGAAAATAGCCATTCTTTTTATCCTCCAAAAAAAATGATTTCTTTTAATCCGTTTATCAAAAACAATGATGGATTATTGGCAAACCATTTGGCTCAAGCAGAAAAAATATCCTATGAAACTGCTGTAAATATTATTCAGAATGAAGTATCGCATTGGAAGACAAAAATTCTAGAGTTTGGTAGTTTTTCAGTAAAAAATGTTGGAGATTTTTCATTGAATTCAGAAAAAAATATTGTTTTTGTTCCCATTGATCAAATCAATTATCTTACTGCATCCTTCGGTTTAAGTTCCTTTGTTTCACCTTCTGTAAAACGTGAAGTATATAAAGATGAAATCCAACAACTAGAAGAAAAGGCGCCAATTATTTTCACTCCGGAGAAAAAAAGAAATTATTCTGTTTTAAAATATGCTGCTGTTTTCTTGTTATCAGCCGGAATCACAGGAACTGTTGGTTACAAATATTACGAAAAACAAATTGCTCAAGAAACGCTAATCGTTGAGACTAATGTTCAGAAAAAGGTAAATCAAAAAATTCAGGAAGCTACTTTTTATATTTCAAATCCGTTACCAACAGTAACGCTAACAGTTCCTTCGGAAAAACTACCTTACTGTGTCGTTGCTGGTGCATTTAGAATAGAAAGCAATGCTGAAGAACAATATCAAAGGTTACTTAAATTAGGCTTTAAAAAGGCCAAAAGATTAGCGCCAAACAAGCATGGATTATTTCCTGTGTTATACGGAAGTTATTCGACATACACTGAAGCTCATCAAGCGATGAAAGACATTCAAAAATTAGAGAACAAAGACGCTTGGCTTTTGATCGAACAATAATAAATTAATCCCGATTTCTCGGGATTTTTTGTTTTCTGTAAGTACCTTTGCATCCGAGTCTTGTTATAAAGACGAGCGAACTGTACAAAGTAAAAAAAACCATATGAATCCAAAACATCCTTCTGAATCTTTGACTATTTTAACCGATGTAGTTTTACCTGGCGAAACCAATCCTTTAAACAATCTATTTGGAGGCGAGTTGTTAGCCCGAATGGACAGAGCTGCCAGTATTGCTGCAAGAAGACATTCGCGAAGAATTACGGTCACGGCTTCTGTAAATCACGTCGCTTTTAATCGTGCCATTCCGTTGGGAAGTGTTGTAACAGTCGAAGCTAAAGTTTCTCGCGCATTTACATCTTCTATGGAAATATTTTTAGATGTTTGGATTGAAGATAGAGAATCGGGGATAAAAACAAAAGCAAATGAAGCTATTTATACTTTTGTAGCTGTTGACGATATGGGACATCCTGTTCCTGTACCACAAGTTGAACCTCAAACAGAAGAAGAAAAAGCTAGATATGATGCTGCTTTGCGCAGAAAACAATTGAGTTTGGTCTTGGCCGGAAAAATGAAACCACACGATGCAACCGAATTGAAAGCATTATTTATATAATAAAATCCATGTTTAATCCAGACTTTATTATTACATATTAAACAACCAACTGGACGGATTATATTTGGTCGTATTTTGAAGAATCAAAAATTTCAAAATCGTTTTACCTGTATCGCCATTAGTTCTGATTCTACCTAACGTTTGCTTAGTTGAAACTTTTTCTCCAACGCTTACGTTTACGCTACTTAAGTTTTGATATACCGTGAAATAATCTCCATGTTGAATAAAGACTGCAATATTTAAAGGCGATAATTTTATTACTTTAGTCACTTCACCACCAAAAACTGATCTGGCTAAAGCTCCGTTTTCCGTAGTGATTTCAACACCACTGTTGTGAACAGTAAGTGTTTTATATACAGGATGTGGTTGGTCACCAAAAGACAAAGAAACAGCTCCTTTTTCAACAGGCCAAGGCAATTTCCCTTTGTTGGCTCTGAAATTATTAGAAACCAACTGCCCTTCTGGAGTTAATACAATTTTTGCTGAAGATTCAACGGCTTTTGTTGATTCGGCGGTGGTTGTTTTTGGATTGGCTTTGGCTTTTGCGGCGGCTGTTTTCTTATTGGCTGCAGCAATCGTTTCGCGAATTAATTTTTGAATTTGTGCGTCAATTTTTTTAGTTTCCTGCTGTTTCTTTTTAATCTCTGCAACTATTTTACCTTTCTCCTTCTGAATCTGATTGGCTATTTTTTCTTGCTCTTGCTTCTCTTTTACTAATTCTTTCTTTTCATTTTCATTTTCGGTAATTAGCTTTTCCTTTTCTGATTTTTGAACTACAATTTTATTGGTATACCCAACCAATTGTTTTGTTTTTCCTTCTATTTCCTGCCCTTGCATTTTTCTATAGCTAGCATATTGTTTCATATACTGCGCTCTCTTGTATGCTTGCAAAAAGTTTTCTGACGACAATAAAAACATGGCTCGGCTTTCTTCAGATCTGCTTTTATATGACTTTAAAATCATAGCGGCATAATCTTTTCTAAGTTGTTCCAATTCTCGGTTGAGTTGATTAATTTTTATTTGATTTATATAAATATCATTACCTAATAACTTGGTTTGTTTCTCGGTTGTTTTTATTAATTTTTCTTTTAGTCCAATTTTTTCTTTTTGGAGCTGTAACTGAGTAACAACCGATTTTTCTTTGCTTTTTACCGATTGCAATAATTGTTCTTTTTCTTGAATCTCTAACTGAATTTTAGCTTTACGCTCTTCGAGTTGTTCTTGCGTTGGCGGTTGGCTCCACATTTTAATCGTGAAACAAAAGAATAATAAAGTGAGAAATAATTTTGGCATCGCTTTTAATTTGACTAATCTATTTTATAAAAATTCTATCGTATCCATCAGGAACATTATAAGGATAAGATAAATCTTCATTGAATGTTATTGAATTATAATCAATTATAATTGTTGTTTTTACTTTCTTTTGAAACGCATTTATTGTCAAACTTCCCGGAAAAATACCCGAAGTAAAGTCCAAAAAATTTGGATAATTCACTTCAAAATTTCTCTCCTTTTCCGGTTGACTAATTTCTTGTTTTTTTAATAAAAAATGCGCTGCTTCAAAGAAAAAAGATTTTTCGGTTTTGTATTCAATAGTATTCAATTTATAGAAATTATCAGTTTCTGTAAACAAATAATTCCCTTTTGTCAAATCGTCTATTGGTTTACCTATTAACATATTTTGTATTTTATTAAAATCTAAATCTGTTCCCAACCATTGACCTAAAGATTCATAATTTCCTTCAAAATAAGTCCCGTTTAACTTTTCATAATACTGTACTTCATTCGGAGTTATCAACGCTTTTGCCATTGTAATTCCCAATACACGAATGCTAACTAAAATCTTCTCGTCCTTCTTTATTTTTATTTCGGCAGAAACACTTTGCGAATCGTCTTCGTGTTTGTATTTGGCACTTGCCCTGATATATAACGTCGAAAAATCATTTTTATTATTGTAATGATTTTGAATTATTTTTTCAGATGTCAAAGCATTCTCCTCTTTTTCAATCGTTGTTGGTGTTTTTGTATCAACAAATACCGCTTTCGATTTGCAGGAACTTAAAAAAATAATGGTCAGAATAAGCAATCCTTTTTTCATTATTTCTTTTGTTTTTTTATAAGTTCGTTTGCTTTGGCAAAATATTTTTCTTTTTTATTTATATCTCCCAAACCAGCATATGCTTCACCCAATTGAATAGTAAAATTAATTTCTAACGCAGCATCATCAATAACAAAATCTAACCCAGATTCTAAAATCGTAGCTGCTTTTTTAAAGTTTTTCAGCTGATTGTTTGCAAGACCACTATAATAATAAAACTGAGGTTGTGTTGGGAAAAACGCTGTCAAATCATCAGCCTTTTTAGCCAAATCACTAAACTGCTGATTTTCGGTATATGCTTGAAGTAATAAAATTTGGGTTTCAACATCGTCTTCAGCATTTTTTAAGTGCATGTTTAAATACTTAACCGCTTTCTCCCAATTGGCTTTGGAATAATAAAATTTTCCAATTTCTTTGGCTACTCTTACTTCTTTATCATTGTCAAAATAAGAAATGGCTTTGTCTAAATCGGTTTCGTATTTTGGATTGTTCTTGGTGAAAATTAAAAACTCATTGAGCATTCGGTGCTTAATTTTGGAGTCGATTTTTTTGCTTGGAAACACAATATTCATAGCTTTTACAGCATTATCTCCATCATTATTATTTAAATGAAACTTAAATAAACTTACTTTAGCCCAATCGGAAGTTGGGATTTCTTTTTCTAGTTTTTGAGCAATTTCCAATGCTTTTTCTTCTTGATTACTTTGAGAATACATATAAATCAAAGAAATATAATTGGATTCTTCTTTTGGAAATTTCTTAATCTGGTCTAACAAATTGAACTTTTCAGCCGATTGGTATTTAGCATCTTTTAGAATATCCGCTTTGTATAATTCTCGTTTATCAGATTTGCCAAACTTTGCATTTAATTCGTTTATAAGTTCTAACGCTTTATCAAATTGCTGTGTATTCATATATAAAGAAGTCAAATCTTCTTTGTAATCTTCTTTAAATTCTATCAGTTTTTCAACAATTACAATCGCCTGGTTATAATCATGTGTGTCATAACATACATCGTACATTCCAACCCAAGCCCATCGGTTTTTCGGGTCCATTTTGGTAACTTTCTCAAAGTTATCATAAGCTTCTTTGTACTTTTTTTGAGCCAAATAATTTTTCCCTAATTCAAAATAAACTACCGGATTTTCGGGTTCAATTGCTTTACCTTTTTCTAAAGCCTCAATTGCCTTGTCGTAGTTTTCGATGCTTTTTTGTTTTATAGCTTCATAGAAATAATCTTCAAATCCATCATCTATAGTTACAACATCGTTTGGTTCATTTTGAGCCAAAACAACATTTGGAACACAAAATATTCCAAAAAACAACAGAAAATAAATAGCAATTTTTTTCATTTTTTATTCTAAAACCGAGAAATCTCCAATGCTAATGCTGGTAAAATCACCGTCAAAACTAACATGGTTTCCAATCATCGCATTATCTAAATGAGCATTTTTGATGTGAGTATGTGTTTGTACCAAACTATTTTTGATAGTGGTGTTAAAAACATGAGTGCCATCACCTAATGAAACGTTTGGGCCAACTACTGCATCAATTAAAATAACATTTTTACCAATATAACAAGGTGGAATTATAGTTGCGTTTTCTAATTTTACATCATAATCTATCAAATGTTCGCCGTCATTGTGTAAAAAACCAAGCATTCTTGAGTTGGTATCTACTGTCACATCTTTATTCCCACAGTCCATCCATTCGTCGACTTGCCCAGGAACAAATTTCATGCCCTTTGCCATCATTTGCTTAATTCCGTCGTTAATTTGGTATTCGCCACCGTGAATGATATTATTATCCAGAACAGACTGAAGCTCATCTCTTAAAATGGAAACATTCTTAAAATAGTATATTCCAATTACTGCTAAGTCTGAAACAAACTCCTTTGGTTTTTCCACTAATTCAACTATTTCGCCGGCATCATTTAGATTAATTACGCCAAAAGCTTCAGGTTTGTCAACTTGCTTTACCCAAATAACGCTGTCGGCAGTTTTATCTAAATCGAAATCGGCACGAATTAAAGTGTCTGCATAGGCAATTACGGCCGGACCACTTAAAGAATCTTTGGCGCACATAATTGCATGGCCTGTTCCCAATGCTTCATTTTGGTAATAAATAGTTCCTTTTGCACCTAATTTTTGAGCAATAGCAATCAAATCTTCTTCTACTTTTTTACCAAAACTTTCGTGGATTATAAACGCAACTTCGTCAATATTCTGATTTAAAACTCCGGCAATATCTTCTACCAAACGATGTACAATTGGTTTTCCTGCAATTGGAATTAATGGTTTTGGGATTGTTAATGTATGTGGGCGAAGGCGTGAACCACGACCAGCCATAGGAACTATAATTTTCATTTATTTTGAATTATAAATTATAAATTTTGAATTATTTATTTTACTCCGGTGCTTCCAAAACCACCTTCTCCACGAGAAGTTTCAGAAAGTTCTTGAACTGAAATCCATTCGGCTCTTTCGTGTTTGGCGATAATTAATTGTGCAATTCTTTCGCCGTTTTCTACGACAAAATTTTCATTTGATAAATTTACTAAAATCACACCAATTTCACCGCGATAATCGGCATCAACTGTTCCTGGCGAATTGAGAACGGTAATTCCTTTTTTTGCCGCCAAACCGCTTCTTGGACGAACTTGCGCTTCATAGCCAATTGGCAATTCAATAAAAAGTCCTGTTTTTACTATGGCTCTTTCTAGTGGTTTTAATTCTATTGGTTCTGTCAAATTTGCTCTTAAATCCATTCCGGCTGAAGCAATGGTTTCATAATTTGGCAAATCGTGTTGCGATTTATTGATGATTTTTATGGTCATTTTATTTTGCTTTTCTTTTTATGATTCGAAGTAATGTTTCCTTTTCACTATAATAAATAAAGTATAAAAACAGGGCTAACAAAACTATTTTTACAGGATAGTTTTCTCTTAAATACGGAATGTAAAATGATATAGTCGAGAACAAAATTGTCAATCCCAAATAACTGAATATTTTATTGAAATCGTACGGAATTGGATAATGATTTTGTCCCCATTTGTATGAGATAATCATCATGCTTCCATAAGCGGCAATGGTCGCAATAGCCGAACCATAATAACTCATGGATGGAATTAAAATCCAATTAAGAATCAAAGTTATGGCAGCGCCAATTAATGAAATATAAGCGCCAATTCTGGTCTTGTCTATCAGTTTGTACCAAACGGAAAGATTCGTGTAAATTCCGAGGAAGAAATTCGCCAACACAATTAATGGCACCACTTTCATTGCATCCCAATAATTATCATTAGGTACTATAACTCTTTTTAATAAATCGGCAAAAACAATTACAAACAAACAGATGAACGAGCCGAAAATCACAAAATATTTGGTAATGGTCGCATAAGTCTGCTGTGCGTTTTCATTGCTGGCATGGCTAAAGAAAAACGGTTCGATTCCCAAAGTATAAGCTGTTCTGAAAAGCACCATAAACATTCCGATTTTGTAACAGGCGGAATAGGCTCCAATTTCAGACAGTGGAACATGCATCCAATCTAAAAGGATTTTATCAAAATGTTCGTTGATGGCAAAGGCTATTCCTGCGAATAAGATTGGAAGTCCATAAGTCATCATTTTTTTCCAAAGTGCTTTATCAAAGTTCCATGCAATTTTGGTGTAATTTGGAATCAATACTAGGAATGTAGCCAAGCTTGCCACTATGAAAGAAATAAAAATATACCCAATCTGATAATTTCTGAAATAAATCATACTGAAAATGCCATCGGGATTGTTGGCTACCAATTGGGGTAAAATTGCCAGGAAAAATAACGTTAATAGTAAACTTATAGAAACATTTCCAATTTTTATTGCAGCATACTTTATGGGTTTTCGCTCTGCGCGGAGTTTTGAAAATGGTATTATGGCCAAAGCATCAAGTGTTAAAATCCATATCGTATAGGTGATATATTCAACCTTAATATCGGACCAACTGGCTAAGGCATTTCGGAATAATAATCCTAACACTAAGAATCCTAAGGACGACCAAAACAGTGAAATTGTCGAGGTGGAAATGACATTCTTCTTATTGTCTTCCGAATTGTAAAACCTGAAAAAAGCTGTTTCCATTCCGTAGGACAAGACCACATTAAAAAAAACCAAGTAGGCAAAAATCACAGAAACTTCGCCCATTTTGCTTTTATCCGGCAAGTAAAGCACATAAATCGGATTCAGCACAAAACTGATTAGCCTCGGAATAACTGTTGCTAATCCGTAAATTAGGGTTTGTTTAAAGAGATTTTTATATAAACTCAAGATCTTGAATATTATTTTGGAATTGAAACAAAAGTAACCAATTCTTTGGTTTATGTTAAGCCGTTTTCGTCTAAAATTTTGACGAAATGAAAACCTTTGGGGCCAAAACCTTGATTGTAGTAAAAACGATGTGCCGTAAAGTTTGTGGTGTATGCATCAAGGACAATAATGTTGCAGCCCAATGATTTAGCTTTAGCTTCAACATAATCACAAATCATGTTACCAATTCCTTTGGAACGATGGTCAGGATGAACAATAAAATTGTCAATTTCAATGGCTTTTCCGCACCAAAGTTTGGTTTGTAACCATATTCCGGTAACGCCAATACATTTGTTGTTTTCAAAAACAGCAACTTGAGAATAATTATTTGGTATCATAACTTCCAGGAAGGATTTGTACATCTCAGGAGTCATTTTAGTATACATCAACTTCATCAAATCTAATTGTGGCAACATTTCTTCTAATGATGTAAGCTCTTTAATTTCCATAGGTGATTTTTATTTAAAAGTATAAAAAAAAGAGCCAACCTTAGTTGACTCTTTATAAAATAGTGTGAATTTTAAATTATCCTTTCAAAGCTTCCGCTCCACCAACGATTTCTAAAATCTCATTGGTAATAGACGCTTGACGTGCTTTGTTGTATGTTAATTTCAATTGGTCTCTTAATTCGGTTGCGTTGTCAGTTGCTTTGTGCATTGCAGTCATACGTGCTCCGTGTTCAGATGCAAATGAATCTCTAATTGATTTATACAGTTGAGTTTTCAATGATTTTGGAATCAATGTCAATACAATTTCTTCTTTTGAAGGTTCAAAAATGTAATCTCCTGATGAAGCTGGCACATCTGATTTAATTGGCGCTAATGGCAAAAATTGTTCAACTTGTACAATTTGAGTGGCAGCATTTTTAAATTGGTTATATACCAATTCTATTTTGTCATACTCACCTGTAACAAATTTTTGAGTCAATGCTTCAGCTATTTCAGCAACTCTTTCAAAAGTAAGTTCATCAAATATTTCGCTTTTGTTATCAATAACGGTATTTGTCTTTCTTAAGATATCGTTTCCTTTTTTACCAATTGCATAAATATCTACTTGTTTTCCAACATAACTATCAGCAACTTCTTTTGTTGCTTTGATAACATTTGTATTAAAAGCACCTGCTAAACCTCTGTTTGAAGTAATCGCAACAATCAATACTTTGTTTATTTCACGTTGTGATGTGAACTCTCCACCGGCATCTCCGTCTAAAGTTGCGCTTACATTTTGTAAAAGTTCCGTCAATTTTTCGGCATAAGGTCGCATGGCTGTAATAGCATCTTGAGCTTTTTTCAGCTTTGCAGCAGAAACCATTTTCATCGCCGATGTAATTTGCATCGTAGATGAAACAGAACTAATCCGATTACGTATTTCCTTTAAGTTTGCCATAGTTAATTTGAATATTAGTTAATTTGAAAATTTGAAAATGGGTTACATCTTCAAATTTTCAAATCTTCAAATTTGTTATTTGTTATATTGAGCAGATAATTCCTTAGCTACTTTTTCTAAAACATCGGTAATGTTGTCATCCAATTTACCCGCTTTCAAAGCATCTAAAATATCTCTATGCTTGTTGTTTAAGTAATCGATGTAACTTCTTTCGAATTCTTTTACTTTGTTTACAGGAACGCTTCTCAACAAGTTTTTAGAACCTGCATAGATAATTGCAACTTGGTCTTCAACAGTATACGGATCGTTAACTGCTTGTTTCAAGATTTCAACGTTTCTTCTTCCTTTTTCAATTACGTTTAAAGTAACAGCATCCAAATCAGAACCAAATTTTGCAAACGCTTCCAATTCACGGAATTGTGCTTGGTCTAATTTTAAAGTTCCAGCTACTTTTTTCATCGATTTAATTTGAGCGTTACCTCCAACACGAGATACCGAAATACCTACGTTAATCGCTGGACGAACTCCTGAGTTAAACAAATCTCCATCCAAGAAAATCTGTCCGTCAGTAATCGAAATTACGTTAGTTGGAATATATGCAGATACGTCACCAGCTTGAGTTTCGATAATAGGCAAAGCTGTTAAAGAACCGCCACCTTTTACGATACCTTTTAAAGTATCTGGTAAATCGTTCATGTTTTTTGCAATATCGTCATCTGCAATTACTTTACAAGCTCTTTCTAATAAACGAGAGTGTAAGTAAAATACGTCTCCAGGATAAGCCTCACGACCTGGTGGTCTTCTTAACAAAAGAGACACCTCACGGTAAGCAACCGCTTGTTTTGATAAATCATCATAGATAATCAAAGCAGGACGACCTGAATCACGGAAATATTCGCCAATTGCAGCTCCAGCCATTGGTGCATAAACCTGCATTGGTGCTGGATCAGAAGCATTAGCAGCAACAATAGTTGTATAAGCCATAGCACCTTTTTCCTCTAATGTTTTAGCTATATTTGCTACTGTCGACGCTTTTTGTCCGATAGCAACATAAATACAGTATACTGGTTTTCCAGCATCGTAGAATTCTTTTTGGTTCAAGATGGTATCAATACAAACGGTTGTTTTACCTGTTTGACGGTCACCAATAACAAGCTCACGTTGTCCTCTTCCTACCGGAATCATCGCATCGATAGATTTGATTCCTGTTTGCAATGGTTCAGTTACTGGTTGACGGAAGATAACTCCAGGCGCTTTTCTTTCTAATGGCATTTCGTATAATTCGCCACCGATTGGTCCTTTACCATCAATTGGTTCACCAAGTGTGTTTACTACACGACCTACTATTTTTTCACCAACTTTAAGAGAAGCAATACGTTGTGTTCTTTTAACTGTAGAACCTTCTCTAATTCCGGTAGATGGTCCCAAAAGTACAACTCCAACATTATCTTCTTCAAGGTTCAAAACGATAGCTTCCAATCCGTTGTCGAATTGTACTAATTCACCGTATTGAGCGTTTGATAAGCCGTAAACACGAGCAATACCATCACCTACTTGAAGAACAGTTCCTACTTCTTCTAATGTTGCACCAGATTCAAAACCTGATAATTGTTTTTTTAATATTGCTGAAATTTCAGCTGGATTAATTTCTGCCATTTTGATATATCTTTAATGGTAATCTAATTACTAAACTCTCTTTTTAATTCTTGCAATCTGTTAGACACAGAGGCATTGTATTGTTTGTCGCCTATTCTCAAAATAAACCCGCCAATAATTGAAGGATCGATAGTATTTTGAATAGTTAATTTTTTAGTTGAAATAGTTGCTGCTTTTGCTAAAATCTTAGCTTCTAAATCGGCCGTAATAGGAAAAGCAGTAGTAACATTTGCAACCTCAACACCGTTCAATTCATCGAAAAGCATGTTATATTGAACAGCAATAGCTTCTAAAATTTCAAATCTTTTATTTTCTTTTAGCAATCTGAAAAGGGAATTAGTTTCTGCTTGAACTGAACTAAAAACTTCTGATAGCACTTTTATCTTCACTTCTGAAGTGATGATTGGGCTTGCTAAAAATTCTTTTAATTCAGTACTAGAAACAACAGCAGCAATGATAGACTTCATGTCATCATTAACTTGCTTAGTTTTTCCAGAAGAAACCGCAGTTTCTATAATTGCTTTTGCATATCTAATCGCAGCTCTTGACATAACGATTAATTTAATTTAACATCACCTAACATTTTCTCAACTAATTTCGTTTGAGATTCTTTATTAGATAATTCTTCTTTTATTAATTTTTCAGCAATTTCTAGAGATAATGTTGAAACTTGTATTTTCAATTCATTCATTGCCGCATTTTTTTCGCTTTCAATAGCTGCCTTTGCTTGTTCTATCATTTTTTGACCAGCCACTTGAGCTTCAGCTTTCGCATCACTAATCATTTTTTCTTTGATTTCACGTGCTTCTTTCATCATTGCCTCTCTATCCGATCTAGCTTCAGCTAATAATTTCTCATTATCTGATTTTAGGTTTTGCATATCTCTTTTTGCAATTTCGGCCGAATGCAATGCATTTTTGATTCCTTCTTCTCTTTCGTTGATGGTATCCAAAATGGGTTTCCATGCGAATTTTTTCAATAATAAAATCAATCCTACGAAAATGACGAATTGCCAGAAGAACAATCCTAACGAAAAATCACTTATTAATTTATCCATAGTATAATATAATTATAGTCTTTTGTTTTAATTTTTTAAACATAAGCCACAACCAACCGTTGTGGCTTATTGTTTTTTTTAGTTTTCA
>Ga0315907_10001948_pt1 | contig 27053 bp, 25 predicted proteins | sample LakEriMetagenome_3_FD_203525 | JGI IMG/M metagenome (GOLD analysis project Ga0315907, IMG submission 203525) | Freshwater fungal communities from buoy surface, Lake Erie, Ohio, United States - Buoy 12 MA123 | ecosystem: Environmental > Aquatic > Freshwater > Lake > Lake biofilm | place: USA...
GTTTGATCGGCCACAGCAGCCGGCGGGCTTTGTCCAGGTTGCCGTTGTCGGGCCAACTGTTCAATGGCGCAAAACGCTGGTTGCCGGTGCCGGCCCCTCCCCGGCCATCAGCCGTTCGGTATGTGCCCGCGCTGTGCCATGCCATGCGGATGAACAGGCCGCCGTAGTGGCCCCAGTCGGCGGGCCACCAGTCTTGTGACTGGGTCATCAGGGCCGCCAGGTCTAGCTTCAATGCGGCGTAGTCGAGTTGTTTGAAGGCTTTGGCGTAATCAAAGTCAGCGTCCATGGGGTTGGACACTGGCTGATGCTGGTGCAAGATGCCAAGGTTCAACTGGTTGGGCCACCAATGGGCGTTGGATTGGGCGCCTTGGATTGTTCGGGCTCCGGCGGTGTGGAAGGGGCATTTCGCTTCTTGGCTCATGGTGGTTCCTGGTGATTTGAATCAGAGGCTGATAGTTTTTAGCAAATAAGCGACTCGGTCCAATTGTTGTGAGCAATTGAGAGCATAGCGGTCATTCATCGCCCCATTGCATCACCTCCCGGTGATGAGAAGATGACGGGAACGGCCCCACTCCCTACAATCGAAGGCTGCCCAAAAAAGAGGCAGATAAAGGGTTTGTGATGCTGTTTCCCAAAGAGTTTGATGTGATCGTGGTCGGTGGTGGCCATGCCGGGACCGAGGCCGCGCTCGCCAGCGCGCGTGCAGGGGTTTCGACCTTGCTGCTCACCCACAACATAGAAACCTTGGGGCAGATGAGCTGCAACCCGTCGATTGGCGGCATCGGCAAGGGCCACCTGGTCAAAGAGATTGATGCACTGGGCGGCGCGATGGCTGCAGCGACCGACGAGGCGGGCATTCAATTCCGCATCCTCAATGGCTCTAAAGGCCCTGCCGTTCGTGCCACGCGGGCGCAGGCTGACCGCGTGCTGTACCGCGCTGCCATACGCCGTCGTCTGGAAAACCAACCGAATTTGTGGTTGTTCCAAGGTGCTTGTGATGATTTGTTGGTGCAAGGTGACGTGGTTACGGGAGTCGTCACGCAAGTAGGCGTTCGCTTTGTTTGCCGTGCTGTGGTGCTGACAGCGGGCACTTTCTTGGATGGTCGAATCCATGTGGGCCTGCAAAATCACGCCGCTGGCCGCGCCGGTGATCCACCCGCCGTTACCTTGTCGTCCCGGCTCAAAGAATTGAAGTTGCCGCAAGGCCGCCTCAAAACCGGCACGCCCCCCCGTTTGGATGGCCGCACCATCGACTTTGCCAAACTGGCTGAACAACCCGGCGACTTGGATCCGGTGCCGGTGTTCAGTTTTTTGGGGGACGCCTCACAGCACCCCAGGCAAGTCCCGTGTTGGATCACCCATACCAACGAACGCACCCACGAGATCATTCGTTCGGGGTTTGACCGCAGCCCCATGTTCACCGGCGTGATCGGTGGTGTGGGCCCTCGGTACTGCCCGAGCATTGAAGACAAGGTGAACCGTTTTGCCGACAAAAACTCGCACCAAATTTACCTGGAGCCTGAGGGGCTGACCACCCACGAGTTTTATCCCAATGGGATTTCCACCTCCCTGCCCTTTGATATTCAACTGAAAGCGGTTCACTCGATGCTAGGTTTGGAGCAGGCCCACATCCTGCGGCCGGGTTATGCCATCGAGTACGACTATTTCGACCCGCGTGCCTTGAAGGCCAGCTTCGAGACCAAATCCATTCGCGGTTTGTTTTTTGCCGGGCAGATCAACGGCACCACGGGATACGAGGAGGCCGCGGCTCAGGGCTTGTTTGCTGGGCTGAATGCCGCGCTCCAGGTGCGTGGTTTGGACGCCTGGACGCCGCGCCGCGACCAAGCCTATTTGGGCGTGCTGGTCGACGATCTCATCACCAAAGGTGTGAGTGAGCCCTACCGCATGTTCACCAGCCGAGCCGAGTTCCGCCTGCAACTGCGTGAAGACAACGCCGACATGCGTTTGACGGAAATGGGTCGCGAGCTGGGTTTGGTGGACGATGTGCGTTGGGACGCCTTTAACCGCAAGCGTGATGCTGTTTCACGTGAAACACAGCGGCTGCGCTCCACCTGGATCACGCCTGCCAGGCTGCCAGCGGCGGATGCGGAGCGGTTGATCGGCAAAGCCCTAGAGCACGAATACAGTCTGGCTGATTTGCTTCGCCGGCCTGGGGTGGATTTCAATGCCTTGGTGGATGTGGCAGCCCTGGCCCGCCCAGAGGCCGGTGTTTCACGTGAAACCTTGGTGGCAGAGTTGGGTGAGGTGATGGCGGCGGCGGTGGTCGAACAGATGGAAATCAGCGTCAAGTATGCGGGTTACATCGACAACCAAATTGACGAGGTCCAGCGTGCCGCCCACTACGAGAACATGCGTTTGCCTGAAGACTTGGACTACGCACAGGTGCATGCCCTGAGCTTTGAGGCCCGCCAGAAGTTGGGTCAACACCGGCCTGAAACCCTGGGCCAGGCCTCGCGTATTTCGGGTGTGACGCCAGCGGCGATCTCCTTGCTCTTGATTCATTTGAAAAAAGGTAAGTTCAAGGGCTTTGCTAAAAACAGCTCTGCCGCCAACGATCCCATACCCGGCACCGATGCCGCTTGACATGGGGGGCGCTGCGCTGCGGGATCGGCTGGAGCAAGGTGCGGTGGCGCTGGGTTTGTCGCTCGGCGCTTCCCAAATGGATGCCCTGCTCGCTTACTTGGCGTTGATTGAGCGCTGGAACCGCGTCTACAACCTGACTGCACTTCGTCAGCCCGAGGAGATGTTGACCCACCACCTACTCGATAGCCTGTCCGTCGTGCCCGCCTTGATGCGCCACTTGGACTCTGTTGGGTTGGCGTCCGGTGCGCGTTTGCTTGATGTGGGCAGCGGTGCGGGTTTGCCTGGGGTGGTGCTTGCCGTCGTCTTGCCGCAGTTGCAAGTCACCTGCATCGACACCGTGGGCAAGAAGGCCAGCTTCATCCAGCAAGTGGCTGTGGAGTTGGGTTTGCGTCAGTTGCGCAGTCAGCATGCACGAGTTGAAGTCTGGGCTGGTCATGCGGGAGAGTCCCCGTTTGACATCGTCACCTCGCGCGCTTTCTCATCGCTTTCCGATTTTGTGGCGCTCACCCGTCGCCATTTAGCCTCGCAAGGGGTTTGGATGGCTATGAAGGGCAAACGCCCCAGCGATGAAGAGCAGGGCTTGCCTGCAGGGGTGGGTGTGTTTCACGTGGAACAACTGCACGTGCCGGGCTTGCACGCCGAGCGCTGTTTGTTGTGGATGCGGCCGCGTGGCGCTGAAAACTGCACTGCTTGAGTGTGCTTTTTCCCTCAGCTGCTGACGTAAACTCCAACGACGCCCCCGCCCCGCTTTGCCCTCATTTCTGAACCCTCCAGGAGCCGTGTCATGTTCGGTGTCGCCGATTACGGTCAGTTTGTGCTTGCTGTGGTGGTGTTTTTGGCCATCCCTGGTCCGGGCAATTTGGCTTTGATCACCTCCACCAGCAAGGGAAGGCTGCTCGGCGGCTTGGCCGCGACGCTGGGTGTGATCGCGGGAGACCAGGTGCTGATGTGGCTGGCCGTGGCCGGCGTGGCGGCTTTGCTCGTCGCCTACCCCGCGGCTTTGACTGCCGTGCAATGGCTGGGGGCCGCCTACCTGGTCTGGTTGGGAGGCAAGATGTTGCTCGCCAAACCGGGCGCAGCTCCCATCTTGAACATCAAACCGGGGCACTATTTTCGCCAGGCCATGGCCATTACCTTGCTCAACCCCAAAGCCATTGTGTTTTACATGGCCTTCTTCCCTTTGTTTGTGGACCCCGCACACCACCAGGGGCTGGTCACGTTTGGCGTGATGGCGGGCACGATTGCGATGCTGACATTTCTGTACGGTTTGGCGGTGGTGTTACTCACCCACTTTTTAGCCGAACGCATGCGTGCCAATCCCGTTGTCTCGCGCACCCTGGAAAAACTCGCTGGGGTGTTTTTGATCGGTTTCGGTATCAAGCTGGCCATTTCCAAGTAACCATCCAAACGACCCAACGCATGGCTCGAATTTTCTGTGTCGCCAACCAAAAAGGTGGGGTTGGCAAAACCACCACGACGGTCAACCTGGGTGCGGGTTTGGCGCGCATCGGCCAACGTGTGTTGGTGGTGGACCTCGATCCCCAAGGCAATGCCACCATGGGCTCGGGTGTCGACAAACGAGCGCTTGAGCTGACTGTTTACGACGTACTGCTGGAAAACGCCACCATTGCAGAGGCGCGCCAAAAAGCCGACAAAGCGGGTTACGACCTTCTGGGCGCAAGCCGCGACCTGGCCGGTGCCGAGGTTGAACTGGTGCAGCTGGATCGCCGTGACCAGCGACTCAAAACAGCGCTGGAAGTGGTGGATGGCGACTACGACTTTGTGCTCATCGACTGCCCGCCCAGCCTGAGCATGCTTACCCTGAACGGCCTCTGCAGCGCCCATGGGGTGGTCGTGCCCATGCAGTGCGAATACTTTGCGCTTGAAGGTCTGAGCGACCTGGTCAACACCATCAAACAGGTCCATGCCAACCTCAACCCCAAGCTGGAAATCATCGGCCTCTTGCGCGTCATGTTCGACCCCCGTATCACCTTGCAGCAGCAGGTCAGCGACCAGCTCAAAGCGCACTTCGGCGACAAGGTGTTCAACACCGTCATTCCGCGTAATGTTCGTTTGGCCGAGGCGCCAAGTTATGGCCTTCCGGGTGTGGTGTTCGACCCCGCGTCCAAAGGGGCGCAGGCGTTTGTCGAGTTTGCGGCGGAGATGGTTGAGCGCTTGGGGCCCAAACCTTGATGGGTTTGGGTTGTGTGCGCACACTATCAGCATCAGTCTTTATTTGAGAGTGTCTGAGTGACGAGCCCCTTTCGTGTCCTGTCCGTCATCCCGCCGATGACCCAGCTCAACACACCCTATCCGTCTACCGCCTACCTCACTGGTTTTTTGCGTTCGCGCGGCGTGGACGCGGTCCAAGAAGACTTGGCCTTGGCTTTGGTGCTCACCTTGTTGTCTGTGCCGGGTTTGGAGAAAGTACACGCCCAAATCGAGGTTTCGCCCGAGAACCAGCGTAGCCCGCGGGTACAGGCCTTCATGGCCCAGATCGACCGCTACCTGGCCACCATCACACCGACCATCGCGTTCTTGCAAGGGCGAGATTCCACCATCGCCCACCGCATCGCCAGTCGCAGCTTCTTGCCCGAAGGCCCGCGTTTCACGTCGCTCGATGTCTATGTGGACGACGAAGGCGGCGACCCCTTGGCCTGGGCGTTTGGCGCATTGGGCGTGCAAGACCGCGCCCGACACCTGGCCACGCTCTACCTCAACGACCTGGCCGATGTGCTGCGCGACGCCATCGACCCACGTTTCGAGTTCGTGCGTTATGCCGAGTCCCTGGCGCAAAGCCAGCCCACCTTCGATCCGTTGGCGACCGCTTTGGCCGCACCGCTGAATCTGGTGGATGAAACCTTGGTGGCGCTCACCTTGGCCGCGATTGAAAAACACGCTCCCGCTTTGGTGCTGGTCTCCACCCCCTTCCCCGGCTCGGTCTATGCCGCGTTTCGCATCGCCCAGGCCATCAAAACCCACCATCCCACCATCCGACTGGGTTTGGGCGGCGGTTTCGTCAACACCGAATTGCGCGAACTCAGTGAGCCCCGCGTCTTCGACTACTTTGACTATGTGACCCTCGATGCCGGGGAGCGTCCCCTGCTGGCGTTGCTCGAACACCTGCAGGGCAAACGCTCGTTGCAAAGACTGGTGCGCACCTATGTGCGTGACCCTGAAACACACGCCGTGCGTTACATCAACCTGGTCGAGCCCGACATTGCTTTCGCCGAGGTTGGCACCCCCACCTGGGATGGCCTGCCCCTGGACCAGTACCTGTCGCTGCTGGACATGCTCAACCCCATGCACCGTCTGTGGTCAGATGGTCGCTGGAACAAACTCACCGTCGCCCACGGCTGCTATTGGAAAAAGTGCAGCTTTTGCGACGTGAGCCTGGACTACATCTCGCGCTACGAAGGCGCGTCGGCGGCGGTTCTGGCGGACCGTATAGAGGCCATCGTCAAAGAAACCGGGCAAACCGGTTTTCATTTTGTGGATGAAGCTGCGCCGCCCAAAGCGTTGAAGGCGCTGTCTGCGGAACTGATTCAGCGCCAGTTGTCCATCTCCTGGTGGGGCAACATCCGTTTCGAAAAATCGTTCAGCCCCGAGCTGTGCCAACAACTGGCCGACAGCGGCTGCATCGCCATTTCAGGCGGGCTCGAAGTGGCTTCTGACCGCTTGCTGCAACTGATGAAAAAAGGCGTGTCGGTGGAACAGGTGGCACGTGTCACCAAAGGCTTTTCGGACGCGGGCATCTTGGTCCATGCCTATTTGATGTACGGCTTTCCCACGCAGACGGTACAAGACACCGTGGATGCGCTGGAGTATGTGCGGCAGCTGTTTGAAAACGGCTGCATCCAGTCTGGTTTCTTCCACCGTTTTGCTTGCACGGTGCATTCCCCTGTGGGGAAAAATCCGCAGGACTATGGCGTCACTTTGCTGCCCTTGCCACCCGTGTCCTTCGCCAAAAATGACATCGGCTTCATTGACCCCACCGGTGTTGACCACGACGCCATGGGCGTGGCGTTGAAGAAGGCGCTGTACAACTACATGCATGGCATCGGATTGGAGGAGGACGTGCGGCTTTGGTTCGACGGCAAAGTGCCTCGTACCACGGTAGGTCGCCATCGCGTTGCAAAAGCGCTGCTTGGGCAGGGCCGCTAGAGTGCTTCAGCAGATCCAGGCCCAACCGTCAACCACTTCACTTTGACTGGCCTAACTGTTTTTCCAGCCGGGCAGTAAGGACGGGTGCCAGCGTGCAAGCTTGAGGAATGATGTAAAAAAGCCGAGGCATGACATACATCAGCAGATGGTGCTTGTCTTGCCTCCAACGTAATAGCTGTGACCACCGCACCCGCCACTGACCCGTCGGCGGATGTGTATTGAACGCCATCATCCAGTAGTTCAACACTTACTTCTTGTTGGATGGCCTTGTAGCGCTTGTAATCGTATCGGGCCCAAAGTGGCAGAACGACGTACCGCATTCCCACAGCAGCCACTACCAAGCCGATCATGCCGCCCATGGCAGCCGTACGGCCAGCCGCCGCGGGCGACCACACCGCCCCCACCATCAGAGCGCTGACACAGAGCGCAAGAAAAACAAAGCCGGTTTGCCTGGGCCTGCTGTGCAGCAGCAGCGCCTGTACATAAGCGCGTTCGCTGATGATGAACTCCGCCTTCATATCCAGCTGACTCTGGGGGATTTCAAAAAAGGCGTTTACAGCCCCAGTCCTTCATCCAGCCCTAAATGCACATTCATCGATTGCACCGCTGCGCCGCTGGCTCCCTTGCCCAGGTTGTCCAGGCAGGCCATCAGCAGTACCTGGGTGTCATTGCCAAACACATGGATGTCCACGCGGTTGGTGTCGTTGCAGGCTTGTACGTCATAAAAGCCACTCTCAAGCACCGCAGGATCGCGCAGCGGTTTGACGTTGATGAACGTTTCTGACGCGTAACGTTTTGCCAGCGCGGCGTGCAAAGACTCGGCCGTCGTGCCCTCTGGCAGCTGAGGCAGGTGCAAGGGCACGGTCACCGCCAGCCCCTTGTAAAAATTGCCCACGATGGGCATGAACAGCGGCGCGTTCGCCAAACCCGTGTGGGCTTTCATCTCGGGCAAATGTTTGTGGGCCAAGGTCAAACCATAGGGGCGAGGTGACTGCAACTTGATGTCGCCGCCCGCTTCGTATTGGGCAATCATGCTTTTGCCGCCACCGGAGTAGCCGGTGATGGAAGTTGCCGAGACCGGAATCTCACGCGGCACCAAACCAGCGTCCACCAAAGGCCGCAGCAACAGGATGAAGGCGCTGGCATGGCAACCCGGATTTGCAATGCGTTTGCTTTTTCGCAGCAAGTCGCGCTGCTCCGGCGCCAGCTCGGGCAGACCAAAGGCCCAGCCGCCCACCGTACGGTGGGCGGTGCTGGCATCGATCAAACAGGTGTTGGCATTGGTGACCAAACTGGCTGCCTCCCGTGAGGCAGCGTCGGGCAGGCACAAGAATGCGACGTCCGCTGCGTTGAGCAGGCGTGCGCGCTCTAACAGATCTTTGCGTTTGTCAGCATCAATCTTGAGCACTTCAATGTCGGCGCGATGCGCGAGATACTCGTGGATGCGCAGCCCGGTGGTGCCCTCCTGGCCATCGACAAAAACTTTGTAAACCATGTCAACCTCTTGGCTGTTTCGTATAAGAGGCGAAGGATAAGCCAGCCCCATGACGGATGTACTTCTTGATCTAAAAAAGCCCCGTGCCCTGCTGCTGCCAGGATGGCTTAACTCCGATGCGGCCCACTGGCAAAGCCGCTGGGAAGTGCTGCATGGCTACACCCGGGTTGAACAAGACGACTGGACCTGGCCGCGCCGGGGCGACTGGATGGCCCGGTTGGACGAGGTCATTCAACAACAAGCCGCACCCGTGGTGTTGGTGGCCCACAGTCTGGGTTGCCAACTGGTGGCTTCTTGGGCCGCGCATTCGCAGCACACGATCGGCGTGGTGGCTGCGTGGCTCGTGGCCCCGCCGGACACTGAACGCATTGACACTCCGCCCAACCTTTTCAACTGGCGACCCATGGCGCGCAGCAAGTTACCGTTTGCCAGCCGGGTGCTTGCCAGCAGCAACGATCCCTACTGCACACTTGAGCGCGCTGAGGGTTTGGCGCGGGATTGGGGCAGTGAGATCGAGTTAGTGGGGCCACGTGGACACATCAATGGAGAGTCAGGTTTAGGGGATTGGGGATCAGGCCACAATGCTCTGATCCAGTGGTTACAGACACCCACAAGGGCGGCCTGACGATCACCGACAATCTCCCCATGGTCACCAAGAAACCCAAAGGCCTCGGCCTGGGCCTCGAAGCACTGCTCGGCCCGAAAGTCAAAGATGTTGCGCCCGCAGCAGCGACGGACGTCAATCTTTCGCCCTCCAAGCTCAAGCTGAGCCAACTGCGCCCGGGCAAGTACCAGCCCCGCACGCGCATGGACGAAGGCTCGCTGTACGAACTGGCCGAGAGCATCAAGGCCCAGGGCATCATGCAGCCCATTTTGGTGCGCCCGCTGAGCAGTGGGCTCTACGAAATCATTGCGGGCGAGCGTCGTTCACGTGCTGCCAAATTAGCCGGTTTGGACGAGGTGCCGGTACTTGTTAAGGATGTGCCCGACGAGGCTGCCGCCGCCATGGCGCTGATTGAAAACATCCAGCGTGAAGACCTCAACCCGCTTGAAGAAGCGCAAGGCTTGAAGCGACTCACGGATGAATTTGGTTTGACCCATGAACAAGCTGCACAAGCGGTAGGCCGCTCGCGCAGCGCCGCCAGCAATTTGCTGCGCCTGTTGCAGTTGGCCGAACCTGTTCAGGGCATGTTGATGGCGGGTGACCTGGACATGGGCCATGCGCGTGCACTGTTGCCCCTGGATGGGGCGCAGCAAATTTTGAGCGCCACGGAAATCGTCGCCAAAAAACTCAGTGTGCGTGAATCAGAGAAGCTGGTGGCGAGGCTGGCACCCGGTGTCCGGCAGAAAACCTCGCCTCGAGATCCGGCCGGCAAATCACGCGACTTGCAGCGCATAGAGGCCACCTTGTCTGATGCATTGACTGCCGCAGTGGAGATTCGCGTGAAGAAGCGCACAAAACGTGGCGAACAAGGTGAAGTGGCGATTGCATTTGGCTCCTTGGAAGAGCTCAATGGGCTACTGGATAAGTTGGGTTTGGGCTCCACTTGAACGCGTACGGTGGAACTTTCGCAGGCCCATGGAACTCAGAGTGCGAGCTGCGACCAAGGAGATGTTTTTGGAATTGGGCCTGTTTTTTGCTCTTCCTCTGAGCATCAAGAAACCCGGCATGGGAGATGCTACAACTGCGTATTGATGCCACTGTGTGTTGATTCAGGAAAGCTCTGATGGAGCCTTGAGGGGTTTCATCAGAACTTCCCCAGACGCTAAGCCAACCGGCAACGGTTTGTTTTGCGCCTCCTTGAACCTTAGGAGATCAGCATGGACGTCATCAGCCATCTCAAAGCCCGTTACGAGCGCACGCGCGAAGAAGAGCTGTCGCTCGAGGATTACCTCAACGAGTGCAAGCGCAACCCAGTCGCTTATGCCACCGCCGCCGAGCGCATGCTCAAGGCCATTGGCGAGCCGCAAACCATCGACACACGCAACGACCAGCGTCTGTCCAGGCTCTTTGCCAACAAGGTCATCAAGATCTACCCTGCTTTTGCCGAGTTTTACGGCATGGAGGACGCCATTGAGCAGGTGGTGTCCTACTTCCGGCATGCGGCGCAAGGCCTGGAAGAGAAAAAACAAATCCTTTATTTGCTGGGCCCCGTGGGCGGTGGCAAGAGTTCGATCGCGGAGCGACTGAAGTCGCTGATGCAGGAGGTGCCCTTCTACGCCATCAAGGGCTCGCCTGTGAACGAATCACCGCTGGGTTTGTTTGACGCGGCGGAAGACGGCCCCATTCTGGAAAAAGAGTACGGCATTCCGCGCCGTTACCTCAACCGCATCTTGAGCCCTTGGGCGGTGAAACGTCTGGAAGAGTTCGGTGGCGACATCCGCCAGTTCAAAGTGGTGAAGCGTTACCCGAGTGTGCTCAAACAGATGGGCATTGCCAAAACCGAACCGGGCGACGAAAACAACCAGGACATCAGCTCCCTTGTGGGCAAGGTGGACATTCGCAAGCTGGAAAGTTTCTCGCAAGACGACCCCGATGCCTACAGTTTCTCCGGTGGTCTGTGTTTGGCCAACCAGGGCTTGCTTGAATTCGTAGAAATGTTCAAGGCACCCATCAAGGTGCTGCATCCCTTGCTCACCGCCACCCAGGAAGGCAACTTCAAGGGCACGGAAGGCTTCGGCGCCATTCCCTTCGACGGCGTGGTGCTGGCCCACAGCAACGAGAGCGAGTGGAAGGCCTTCCGAAACAACAAGAACAATGAGGCGTTTCTGGACCGCATCTACATCGTCAAGGTGCCTTATTGCCTGCGGGTGAGTGAAGAGGTGCACATCTACGAGAAGCTGCTCAAAGGCTCGTCACTGGCACAAGCGACCTGTGCGCCAGGAACACTCAAGATGATGAGCCAGTTCGCCATCCTGACGCGCTTGAAGGAGCCCGAGAACTCATCCCTCTACTCCAAGATGCTGGTCTATGACGGTGAAAACCTGAAGGACACCGACCCCCGTGCCAAGAGTTACCAGGAGTATCGCGACTACGCCGGCGTAGACGAAGGCATGAGCGGCATCAGCACGCGCTTTGCCTACAAGATTCTCTCCAAGGTGTTCAATTTCGACAGCACCGAAGTCGCAGCCAACCCTGTGCATTTGATGTATGTGCTGGAGCAACAGATCGAGCGCGAGCAGTTCCCCGCCGAGACCGAGCAGAAATACCTCGCTTTCATCAAAGAACACCTGGCCGTGCGTTATGCCGAGTTCATCGGCAAGGAAATTCAGACGGCTTACCTGGAGAGCTACAGCGAATACGGCCAGAACATTTTTGACCGTTACGTGACCTACGCTGACTACTGGATACAGGACCACGAATACCGTGACACCGACACCGGCGAAGTGTTTGATCGAGCTTCACTCAACGCCGAGCTGGAAAAAATTGAAAAGCCTGCGGGCATTGCCAATCCGAAAGACTTCCGCAACGAAATCGTCAACTTTGTATTGCGTGCCCGGGCCAACAACGCCGGCAACAACCCGGTGTGGACCAGCTACGAAAAGCTGCGCACGGTGATTGAGAAAAAGATGTTCTCCAACACCGAAGAGTTGCTGCCCGTCATCAGCTTCAACGCTAAAGCCAGCGCCGACGAGGCCAAAAAACACGAAGACTTCGTCACACGCATGGTGGCCAAGGGTTACACCAGCAAACAGGTGCGCTTGTTGTGCGAGTGGTATCTGCGGGTGCGCAAGAGTTCGTGAGGTCACCATGACTGACTTCCCAGCGGCCACCCCGAGCTCGGTTGAAGGGCCCCCGCCAACGCGCAGCGGGGACCTTTCTTCTGGCTCAGGGTGGGCTGTGGTTAATGGCGGGTCGCTGACCATTTAAGCGCCAGGCCTTTTCGAGACACTCACCATGCAACAGATCATTGATCGGCGTCTGGCGGGAAAGAACAAATCCATCGGCAACCGTGAGCGTTTCTTGCGGCGGCACAAGGAGCAAATCCGCGAGGCCGTGAAACGTGCGGTGGATGGCCGCAGCATTCGCGACCTGGCTCAGGGCGAAGACATCAAAATTCCCAAAAAGGACATCAGCGAACCGGTGTTCGGCCACGGCCAGGGCGGAAAACGCGAAATGGTGCACCCCGGCAATGAAGACCATGTGCGCGGCGACCGCATCGCTCGGCCCAAGGGCGGGCAAGGTGGCGGCGGTGGCAGTCAAGCATCCGACACTGGCGAAGGTGACGACGACTTTGTTTTTCACCTGAGCAAAGAAGAATTCATGCAGGTCTTCTTTGACGACCTCGCCTTGCCCAATTTGGCCCGCACCACATTGGCGGAAACGCCAGAGTTCAAAACCCACCGTGCTGGGTATTCCAGCGACGGCACACCCAACAACTTGCACGTGGTGCGCTCCATGCGCGGTGCCATCGGCCGGCGTATCGCATTGGGCAGCCCAGGCAGCCGTGAGATCAAAGCGCTTCAAGCGCGTTTGGAGGAGTTGCGTGCTGCACCCGAGTTGCATGCGTTAGAAATCAAAGAGCTGGAAGAAAAGATCGGCGCATTAAAAGCGCGCATCGAACGCATTCCTTACCTGGACCCCATTGACTTGCGTTTTCGCAGTCGCGTTCGTGTGCCGGTGCCCACGGCCAAAGCGGTGATGTTTTGTTTGATGGATGTGTCGGGTTCAATGGATGAAGCACGCAAAGACCTGGCCAAACGTTTCTTCATCCTGCTGTATTTGTTTTTGACCCGGCACTACGAAAAAATCGATATTGTTTTCATCCGCCACCACACGCAAGCCCAAGAGGTGGACGAACAGAATTTTTTCCACTCCACCGAGACCGGCGGTACCGTGGTGTCCAGCGCACTGGTGTTGATGGAAGAGATCGCCCGCACCCGATATCCCACCAGCGAATGGAATATCTACGGTGCTCAGGCCAGTGACGGCGACAACTGGCACCACGACAGTGGGCGCTGCCGGGAGTTGCTTGCCAACCAGATCCTGCCGCTGTGCCGCTACTTTGCTTATGTGCAGGTGGCCGAAGAAGAACAGAATCTGTGGGACGAGTACGTGGCCCTGGCGGCCGAGTCGTCCAATAGTTTTGCGGTGCGCAAGGCGACTGAGGCCTCGCAGATCTACCCCGTGTTCCGCGACTTGTTCAAAAAAGAAGGAAGTGCCGCATGAGTGCCCTGACCGAACAAGACCGCCGACTGCCTCAGATGCCCGAACTGCCCCGCCGCGACAAACGGGCTGCCGACCTCATCAAGCCGCCACGCGCTGCGCAGCCCTTGCCTGCGCCGAGTGACTGGACTTTTGAGCTGATTGAGCAGTACCACACCGTCATCCGTGAAACCGCTGAGCGCTACGGACTGGACACCTATCCCAATCAGCTCGAGATCATCACCGCTGAACAAATGATGGATGCCTATGCCTCGGTGGGCATGCCGGTGAACTACCGCCACTGGAGTTATGGCAAGGAGTTCATCTCCACAGAAAAAAATTACCGCCGTGGCCACATGGGGCTGGCCTACGAGATCGTCATCAACTCCAACCCCTGCATCAGTTACTTGATGGAGGAAAACACCTTGGCCATGCAGGCCCTGGTGATTGCCCATGCAGCGTATGGTCACAACAGTTTCTTCAAAGGCAACTACCTCTTTCGCATGTGGACCGATGCCGCCAGCATCATCGACTACTTGGTCTACGCCAGAAACTACGTCACCGATTGCGAAGAACGTCATGGCCTGGATGCCGTAGAAGCCTTGCTCGACAGCTGCCACGCCCTGATGAACCATGGCGTGGATCGCTACCGCCGTCCCAGCCGCAAATCACTCGCTCAAGAACTGGCCGAGCGCAAAGACCGCGAGGCGCATGCGCAGCAACAGGTCAACGACATGTGGCGCACCCTGCCGCGTAAGGCTGAAAAGGCTGCGGAAGAGAAAGAGGCCAAGCGCTTCCCGTCTGAACCGCAGGAAAACCTGCTGTATTTCATTGAGAAAAATGCGCCCCTGCTGGAGCCCTGGCAACGCGAAATCGTGCGCATCGTGCGCAAGGTGGCGCAGTACTTCTACCCACAGCGCCAAACCCAGGTGATGAACGAAGGCTGGGCCACGTTCTGGCACCACCGGCTGCTCAACACGCTGTACGACGATGGCCACCTGACCGACGGCGTGATGATCGAGTGGCTCAAGTCCCACACCAATGTGGTCTATCAGCCCAAGGTGGGCGACAGGCACTACAGCGGCATCAATCCCTATGCCCTGGGCTTTGCGATGTACACCGACATCAAACGTATTTGCGAAGAGCCCACAGAGGAAGACCGCGCTTGGTTCCCCGACATGGCCGGTGGCGATTGGTTAGAAACCATCTCCCACGCCATGCGCAATTTCAAGGATGAGAGTTTCATCGGCCAGTACCTGTCGCCCAAGTTAATGCGTGATTTCCGCTTTTTCGCCATCAAGGATGATGAGAAGGAAGACGAGCTGGAAGTCTCCGCCATCCACGATGACGCTGGTTACCGTCAGGTGCGCGAAGCGCTGAGCCGCCAGTACGACCTGGGCCAACGCGAGCCCAACATCCAGGTCTGGAATGTGAACCTGCGTGGCGACCGCTCCCTGGTGCTTCGGCACACCCAGCACAACGACAGGCCGTTGCACGACAGCGCTGACGAAGTGCTCAAACACGTGGCCCGCCTCTGGGGTTTTGGTGTGCAGATGGAAAGCGTGAACAGCGCGGGCGATGTCACCAAATGGTGGCGGGTGGATGCGCCACCGAGCGGAGATGGCTGAGCCTTCTGCTCTGGAACTGATCGTTTTCAGTTGATGCTTACCCAGGAGGTGTCTGGCAGTGTCAGCTCAGGTGTTGTTTGACCGGCGGCGATGTAGCTGCGCCCCACGCTGCTGCCCTTGGCCGTGATGACAATGGCGTTCCCACGCGCGTCAACGGTCCTCAGACTGCCTGAGAGTGGATAACCAGCGTTGGCGTTGTTGTAATTCAGATTCGTGCTCGACATGCTGTAAGACGCGCCTTTGATGGAAATCGATCCCTGCACTGAACCGACTCCTGTGTCGAAACTTTCCTTGTGATTCAAAACCACAGCGTAGCCATTGACGGCCGTTGCCACGCCTTGGAATTCCAACGTGCTTAGATCTCGAGTGCCCACCTCTCGGTAGGAGAGTCGTGCGTTGCCGCTAAACTGAGCCCGCCCAAGCACACCGAAGTTTTGGAAGATGACTGAGGCATCGTACGCAACGAGTGCACCGTTAGAGGCTATCTCCACAGCATTTATTCGGATCTGAAAACTACCGACCGTCGTCTGGGAGTTGCTCGATACGCAAGAGGAGTACCGCAATTCAATGCGATCTCCAGCGCTGAGTTCCTCGTTGTTGTCCGCGTCATCTACTGTTGTGGTGACGCTACCACCGCCAAAGCACCTATCTGTCGCGGACTCTACGGCGAGGGCCCTTATCTGGCCAGAGCTTGTAGTTGTGGAAGATGCTTTCGCTGTGTGAATTGCAGCAGTCACGAATTTCATCAATGAATGCGAAGGAGCCAAACCATCTAAAGCTGATTTTTGTTGGTTTTCGGCACTGAATACGCCGACCGCCGAGCTGTCGCCGCTGGATCCTGGCAACACCGTTTTTATCAATACGGGCGACAATTTGGCAAGATCTGCGCTACCTGAAAAATTGCCATTCGTGCTTGGGCTGCTGTCTCCACCCCCACCCCCACCCCCACCCCCACCCCCACAGGCCAACAACGCGACTGCCATGCAAGTGGTAGCAGCAAGGTTGCAAAACTTACCCGAATAACGTGTGTTCGAATTTAGAAGCACCTGAAACTCCCCGAAAAGTTAAATAGTGTCCATATGCTACTTAACGAAAAATCGTTACTCCCCCTCAATCAAGGGTGCGGTGCGGTGGAGTCCCAATCAAAAAGATCTTCCCAGGATTCATGATGTTCTTCGGATCAAGCGCTTGTTTCAGCAGGCGCATCACGGCAACGGCGCCAGGTCCGGCTTCTGTTACCAAGAAGTCCATCTTGTGCAGGCCTATGCCATGTTCGCCGGTACACGTGCCGTCCATGGCGATGGCGCGGGTCACCAGTTGATGGCTGAGTTTTTCAGCCAATTCACGTTCTGCAGCAATGTGGGGGTCGATCAAATAACCCATGTGAAAGTTGCCATCGCCCACGTGGCCGACAAGGAAGTACGGCAGTCCGGCGGCGTCGGCTTCTGCCACGGTGAGGTTGACACACTCGGCCAAACGGGAGATGGGTACGCAGGCGTCGGTGGTCACGCTGCGGCAACCGGGCTTGGTTTGTAAAGCGGCTAAATAGGCATGGTGGCGTGCCGTCCAAAGTTTGCTGCGCTCCTCTGGGGTTGTGGCCCAGGCAAAGTCCTTGGCGCCCCATTCGGCTGCAATTGCCTGAACGGTAGCGGCTTGTTCCTCCACACTCGCAGGGCTGCCGTGGAACTCCATCAGCAGCATGGGTTGCTCGGCCAAGGACAACTTGTCGTGGCGATTGACCGCGCGTACCGCGTTCGCGTCCAGCAACTCACAACGCGCAATCGGCACACCCATTTGAATGATCTGAATCGTGGTTTGTACCGCCGCGTCTATGCTGGGAAAGCAGCATACGGCGGCGGAGATGGCTTCAGGCTGTGGGTAGAGTTTGACCGTGACTTCCGTGATGACGCCCAGCGTGCCTTCACTGCCCACCATGAGTCGTGTGAGGTCGTAGCCTGCGGAGGACTTGCGGGCGCGCGTGCCGGTGTGAATGACTTCGCCTTGGGGCGTAACCACGGTGAGTCCCAGCACGTTCTCCCGCATGGTGCCGTAGCGCACAGCATTGGTTCCGCTGGCGCGGGTGGCGCTCATGCCGCCGATGGAGGCATCGGCACCTGGGTCTATGGGAAAGAAGAGACCGCTGTGGCGAATTTCGTCGTTGAGTTGCAAGCGGGTGACACCGGCTTGAACAGTGGCGGTGAGGTCTTCAGTTTGTACCGCCAATACGCGGTTCATGCGGCTCAAGTCGACGCTGATGCCACCTTGAACTGCGAGCAAATGCCCCTCCAGGGACGAACCGGCACCGTAGGGAATCACGGGAACGTTGTGCTCATGGGCCAAACACACCACCTGGGCGACTTCCTCGGTGCTTTCGCAAAACACCACGAGTTCGGGCGGTGGGACGTCGAAGGGGGATTCGTCGCGGCCATGTTGTTCGCGTACCGCCAGCGCGGCTGTGCAGCGCGCACCAAAGGTGGTTTGCAGCGCCTGGGCCATCGCCGAGGGAACGGCCCGAGGCCTGTAAGGCGGAAGAACGTGGCTGGGTAGAGGGGCGTTCATCATGCATCTCCAAAGTGGCTTGCGACCTTATGGGCCGGAAGAAAAAAGCCCTCCAGGTCGGACGGCTTGTGCGCGCATTTTAGAAAGGCATCGAGGCTTGGCTGCTAGCATCAACCCCATGTCCAATCGACTCACACAAATAGCCACCCGCACGGGTGACGACGGCAGCACGGGCCTGGGTGACGGCACGCGTATCAGTAAAAACCACTTGCGGGTCCACGCCATGGGCGAGGTGGACGAACTCAATTCTGGTTTGGGCGTTTTGTTGGCCGAACCATTGCCCGAGGATGTCAGGGCGTTGCTGGTGGTGATCCAACACGAGCTTTTTAACTTGGGCGGTGAGTTGTCAATACCCGGTTATGAGTTGCTCAAAACAGATGCCGTGTTTCATCTGGATCAAGCCCTCGAGCATTACAACGCGGCACTGCCACGTTTGAAAGAATTCATCTTGCCGGCGGGCACACGCAGTGCCGCGCTCGCGCATGTGAGCCGCACCGTGGCTCGGCGCGCAGAGCGGGCGGTGGTGGCGTTGGGCGATGTTGAGCCACTGCGGTCCGAGCCGCGTCACTACCTCAATCGCCTGAGTGACCTGCTGTTCGTGCTCGCACGGGTGCTGAACCGTGCCAACCTGGATGGCAAGGGGGGTGATGATGTTTATTGGAAGAGTGAACGTCTGGCGCGCGATGGCAGTTGAAACCGCTATCGCGCGCAACGTCGCTCGAGCGTTTATTTCACTGCGTCAAAATACCCCACGCCGAATTCCGCTTTGCTGAGCACGCCATCGCTGTTCTTGTCCAGTTCAGAGAACTTGGCAGCGATGGCCGGCATGCGGCTGGCCTCTTGTGGCGACAAGGAGCCGTCGTTGTTGCTGTCTGCGCGCATGAAAGCGGAATCCATGGCAGCGATGTCTTTGGCCGAGGTCGTGCCGGAAGGCGCGGCGCTGGGGGTGCTGCCGCCAGGACCCATGGTTTGCGCTTGGGCGCTCAAAGACAGCACCAGGCCGGCGAGGGTTGCCCCCAGCAAGTTCAAAGGGCGGCGGGAAAACACAGATTGGTTTTGCATGGAACATTCCTTGAAGGAGTGGAAGGGAGCCCGATTGAACCCCCTACCTGATCCTGCGGCCAGCACTATTGCTTGCGCTCACCTGCGTTACCCGTAAGCCAGCATTGCTCACATCGACTTGCAAGCGCTTACTGACATTTATTTACCTCGCAGCCCGCCTGCTTTGCACGGCCTGGGCCAGTGTGTCCAGCACCGCCACTGAATCCTCCCAGCCTATGCAGGCGTCGGTGATGCTTTGGCCGTAGGCCAAGTTGCTGACCAGGTCTTTGCCCGGGGTGAACTTTTGGGCGCCAGCATTCAGATGGCTTTCCACCATCACGCCAAAAATACGGCGACTGCCGTTTTGCAACTGGCTGGCAATGTCGTTGGCCACGTCAATTTGTTTTTGATGCTGTTTGCTGCTGTTGGCGTGAGAACAGTCGACCATCAGTGTGGCGGGCAGCTTGGCTGCGGCCAGGTCCTTGCAGGCCGCTTCGACATGGGCGGCGTCGTAATTCGGGGTTTTGCCCCCACGCAAAATCACATGGCAGTCTTCGTTGCCACGTGTTTGAACGATGGCGACTTGACCATTTTTGTGAACGGACAGGAAGTGGTGCGGCCGGGCTGCGGCTTGAATGGCGTCGGTGGCGATTCGAATGTTGCCGTCTGTGCCGTTCTTGAAGCCTATCGGTGCTGAAATGCCAGAAGACAGCTCGCGGTGGACCTGGCTCTCCGTGGTGCGTGCGCCAATGGCGCCCCAGGAAATGAGGTCACCCAGGTACTGCGGTGAAATCACGTCCAGGAATTCACTGCCAGCCGGCAGGCCCATGCGGTTGATCTCCACCAGCAGCTGGCGACCCATGCGCAGACCTTCGTCAATGCGGTAGCTTTCGTCCAGATACGGGTCGTTGATCAAACCCTTCCAGCCCACCGTGGTACGTGGTTTCTCGAAATAAACCCGCATCACGATTTCCAGCGAATCGGCCAAGCGGTCGCGCTGCACTTTAAGGCGCCGTGCGTACTCCAGGGCCGCATTGGGGTCGTGGATGGAACACGGGCCGATGACCACGAGCAGCCTGTCATCCTTGCCCTGCATGATGTTGCGGATGCGTTGGCGGGTGTCGCTCACCAGAGTTTCAACAGGCGTACCGTGAATGGGGAAAAAACGAATTAGATGCTCTGGAGGCGGCAGAGGGGTCACGTTTTCTATCCTCTCGTCGTCGGTGCGGCTGGTTCTTTCGGTGCTGGCGGACCAGCCACCCGGCGTGGTTGCGTTGGACATGCGAGGCTCCTTCGGTGGTAAGTATTGGCTGCAATGGGAAATAAAAAAACCGCCGGGGTGGGCCCGGCGGTTGAGAGATTGGGGTGCGTGTGCCTGAACTACGCGCTTGCCTCTCTGCCGCCGGTGCGGTGTGAGAACCAAAAGTAGGTAAAAAAAACGGGGGATTGGCAACGCATATTCAACAATCTACCACACCCACATCAGGCGGTGCCGCCGACTGTCAGGCCGTCGATGCGCAAGGTGGGTTGCCCAACACCCACAGGCACGCTTTGGCCTTCTTTGCCACAGGTGCCCACACCGGTGTCCAAGCGCATGTCGTTGCCGATCATGGTGACGCGGGTGAGTGCGTCTGGGCCGTTGCCGATCAAGGTGGCGCCTTTGACGGGATACTGGATTTTGCCGTTCTCGACCCAAAATGCCTGTGAAGCCGAGAATACGAACTTACCGCTGGTGATGTCGACCTGCCCACCGCCAAAGTTGGTGGCATAGAGACCGCGTTTGAGTCCTTTGATGATTTCTTCTGGTGTTTTGTCGCCGTTGAGCATGTATGTGTTGGTCATGCGTGGCATGGGCACGGCCGCATAACTTTCTCGCCTGCCGTTGCCTGTGGGTTTGACCTTCATCAGGCGCGCATTCATGGAGTCTTGCAAATAACCTTTCAAAATGCCGTCTTCGATCAACACATTGCGTTGGCTGGCATTGCCTTCGTCGTCCACATTGAGTGAGCCGCGGCGGTCAGGCAAGGTGCCGTCGTCCAGTACCGTGACACCCTTGGCTGCCACCCGCTGACCGATGCGGCCGGCAAACGCGCTGGAGCCTTTGCGGTTGAAGTCGCCTTCCAGACCATGGCCGATGGCTTCGTGCAACAAAACCCCGGGCCAACCCGGGCCGAGCACGACATTCATTTCGCCCGCTTTGGCTGGCCGGGACTCTAAATTGGTCAGCGCCGCACTGACAGCGTCTTCGACATAAGTCGCTATCACGTCATCATGGAAATAACCCATGCCGAAACGCCCACCCCCGCCGCTGCTCCCGGTTTCACGGCGCACTTCCCCAGCAACGGTTTGTTCCGCGATGACCGTCAGGCTCAAGCGAACCAAGGGGCGCACGTCTGCCGCCAAGGTGCCGTCGGCACGGGCGACCAGGACCACGTCGTACTCACCCGCCAAACTTGCCATCACCTGAACGATGCGGGGGTCTTTGGCGCGGGCGAGCTTTTCCACCCGTTCAAGCAAAGCGACTTTCTGGGTGCTGTCCAGGGTGGCGATGGGGTCCATGGGCGCATACAACACCCTGCTGCTGGCAATTTTTGGTGGTTGTCCGCCCACCTTGATGCGGCGACTTTGGCCTGCAGAAGCAATCGTGCGCACCGTGTGAGCGGCATCCATCAAGGCCGCCTCAGAAATGTCATCAGAATAGGCAAACGCGGTTTTCTCACCGGCCACCGCACGCACGCCTACGCCTTGGTCTATGCCAAAACTTCCGCTTTTAACGATGCCCTCCTCTAAGCTCCAGCCCTCGCTGCGGGTGTACTGAAAGTAAAGGTCGGCATCGTCAATTCGGTGGCTGGCGATGGTTTGCAGCGCTTTGCTCAGTGTGGCGTCGGTCAAACCAAAAGGTTCCATCAACAGGGCCCGCGCAACAGCCAAACGCTCCAAGGTGGGTTCACGAGAAATCATGGTGGACGTTTCTCCAACGGTAATGAGACATTGTAGAAGTGGCTTGTCCTACGTGGTTTTTGTCGACCTTGGCCGCGTGGGCGCAAGGGGGATGGCTTTTGCGAGACGCACATTGAGTGCTGCAAGTTCACGCTTCTTTACTTTCGACGTGTCGGCCCAAGTTCGGCGAGTTTCGTTGAAGAAGGGCGAGCTGCAGACGCATTCCCAACCGTTTTTAACCCCAGGAGAAAACACCATGTTCCGCATCAAATCCACCCTTCTTGCCTCTGCCCTGACCTTGGCCTGCCTCACGACCTGGGCCCAATCCGCGCCCAATCCGGCCGCCACGCCTGGTATCGACCAGCGCCAAGCTAACCAAGAAAAACGTGTCGATCAAGGCGTTGCCTCGGGTGCCTTGACCCCAAGGGAAGCCAAACGCATGGAAAACCAACAAGCGGCTGTTGATCGCGCCGAAGATAAAGCCAAAGCGGACGGTGTCGTGACCGCCCAGGAGCGCAAACGTCTTCACAAGGCCCAGAACCACACCAGCCGCCACATCCATCGTCAAAAGCACGACGCCCAAACCGCGCCCAAGCCTTGACTGTTATTCGTCCTTCAGGCCTTGTTTGAGCTGCAAAGCCCGCGCGTACAAACTGTTGCGCGGGGCCTCTGTCAAAGTGGCGGCAAGCGACACTGCCTGCTTCAAAGGCAACTCTGCCATGAGTGCAGACAGGACGCTGTCGTTGGCCGTGTCGGCCTGCGATTCGCGATCAGACGCTGGCTGCGCATGCAGCACCAATACAAATTCGCCGCGTTCACGATGGGGGTCAGCGGCCAGCCAGCTCGGCAAGTCGCTCGCCGCCAGGGTGACCACGGTCTCAAACTGCTTGGTCAATTCGCGACACACCGTGATACGGCGAGGGCCACATTCAGCGGCCAAAGCCGTGCACAGGGCGCCAATGCGGTGAGGTGCCTCGAACAGCACTTGGGCCTGGGGTTGAGATGCAAGACGCTTCAGCTGTGCTGTGCGTGCCAGGGCCTTGTTGCTCAAAAAGCCGACGAAAGAAAAACCGGTGGTGCCTTCGCTTTCGTTGGAATCCACACTCCCAGCCACGCTCATTGCTGTCACTGCGCTGCTGACCCCGGGTACGGGTAAGACGCGGTAACCTGCGGCGTCGACCAGTGCCACCAAGACAGCGCCCGGATCGCTGATGGCGGGGGTGCCCGCATCGCTCACATAAGCGACACGCTCTCCTTGGGCCAAACGGAAAATCACCGTGCCGCTCGCCTCACGTTCGTTGTGTTGGTGCAAGGCCAAGAGTGGTTTGTGCAAGCCCAGGTGCTGCAAGAGCGATGCAGTGTGTCGGGTATCTTCACAAGCTACAGCATCGACCAAAGAGAGGACATGGATGGCCCTCAAGGTCAGGTCGGCCAAGTTTCCGATGGGGGTGGCCACCACGTAGAGTGAGCCCGGCGGAAAATGTTGCCCACCGGCCGCTGCCGCAGCAGCTTGCAACAACAAAGGGCTCAAAGACATGCTCAAAAGTTTGCTCAAAAAAATGGCTGCTACAACGAGCCCGATCGCGCCCAACCGCACCGCGATTGGCCAGGACGGCGAGACACAAGCCTTGGAGTATCTGCTTGCATCGGGTTTGACACTGGTGCAGCGCAATTATCGTGTTGCGGCGGGCCCCAGTCGGCGAGCAGGCGAGGTGGACTTGATTCTGCGCGATGCGGATGGCACCTTGGTGTTCGTGGAGGTTCGCAAGCGAAGCGGCCATGGGCACGGGGGCGCAGCCGGCAGCATTCAAAGCGCTAAGCGCAGCAGAATTGTTTACGCTGCGCAGCACTACCTGAGCACCTCACCTTCGCCGCCACCGTGCCGATTTGATGTGGTGGCCATTGATGGCCGGCAGTTGCAATGGATTCGTGCGGCCTTTGATGCCAGCCCATGGAACTGAAGTCGGTTACGGTGAGTCACAAGGCCTGACTTATGATCCGGCCCCATGTTTGAACAACGTATCCAGCAACAATTCTTTGACAGCGCCGACTTGCTTTATGCAGCTGCCGAATCCTTGAGCAAACCCATCAATGAGGCTGCCCACGCCCTTGTCGGGTGTATCACAGCGGGCGGTAAAGTACTGTCCTGCGGCAACGGTGCTTCTGCCAGCCAAGCGCAACAATTCGCAGCCGAGTTCATGGGGCGGTTTGAGCGTGAGCGTCCAGGCCTTGCGGCCTTGGCCTTGACTGGGAATGCTGCCATGTTCACTGCCTTAGGTGAACAAGGTGAATTCGACACTGTCTACGCCAAACAAATTCAAGCCCTTGGACAACCCGGCGATGTGCTTTTGGTTTTGAGCGCATCTGGCTCACCGTCCAGTTTGTTGGCCGCGGTCGATGCGGCACGCGCCAAAGACATGGTGGTGCTGGTATTGACCGGTCGCGCACCCAACCTGCTGACGGCTCGCTTGGCCGAAACCGACGTGGCCATTTCGGTCCCTCATGATCGGTCCGCCCGCGTGCACGAGGTTCACACCTTGATTGTTCATTGTTTGTGCGATGCGGTGGACTTGCAATTACTTGGAGAACAGGATCCCCTATGAAACAAACAAACCGATTTTCTCGTCCCCTTTTGTTGGTCACGATTCTGTCTTGCACGACCTTGTTAGGTGCTTGCGCGCCGCTGCTGGTGGGTGGGGCGGTGGTGGGGGGTGCCCTGGTTGTGACCGACCGCCGTACGTCGGGGGCGCAACTGGAAGATCAAAGCATTGAGTTCAAGGCCAGCAGCCGCTTGCGCGAGGCGCTGGGTGACCGTGGCCGAGTCAGCGTGACCAGTTACAACCGAATGGTGCTTTTGACCGGTGAGGTGTCGAATGATGCCGACAAAGCAGCCGCCGAGCAGGCGGTTGCACGTGTCGACAATGTTCGAGCCACCGTCAATGAATTGACGGTGTTGGGTTCGGGCGCTTTTTCCAGCTCATTGGCCAACCGCTCCAACGATTTGATTGTTTCCGGAAAAGTCAAAGCCACCTTGGTCGATGCGAAAGACTTACAAGCCAATGCTTTTAAGGTCGTCACCGACCGCGGCGTGGTGTATCTCATGGGCAGAGTGACAGAACGCGAAGCTGACCGCGCCAGCGAACTAACCCGCTCAATCAACGGTGTTCAAAAAGTGGTGAAGGTGTTTGAAGTCATCACCGAAGCAGAACTCGCCAACATGCGACCCGCCCCTGAGAAAAAATAAAAGCGCCTGTACGCTTGGTAACGCCCCTAACGTAGACGGCGCACCAAGCTGGAGGTGTCCAGGCGGCCAGCGCCTTGTGCCTGTAAGTCGGCATAAAACTGATCCACCAGCGCGGCCACGGGCAAACGTGCCCCGTTGCGGCGGGCTTCCTCCAGCACCAGGCCGAGGTCTTTACGCATCCAGTCCACGGCGAATCCAAAGTCAAACTGATCGTCCACCATGGTGGGGCCACGTTTGTCCAGTTGCCAACTTTGGGCAGCGCCTTGACCAATGACACTCAAGACCGCTTTCATGTCCAGCCCTGCCTTTTGACCGAAAGCGATGGCCTCGGCCAAACCTTGTACCAGGCCTGCGATGGCGATTTGGTTGACCATCTTGGCCAGTTGACCCGCGCCGCTTTCACCTAAACGTGTCACCGCTTTGGCAAACGCTTTCATCACGGGCTGGGCGCGTCCGAATGCGGCTTCGTCACCTCCGCACATCACCGTAAGCGTGCCATTGGTGGCGCCGACATTGCCACCTGAAACCGGCGCATCGATGAAGAACAGCCCCCTTTTCCGCGCTTCAGACGCCATGTCACGCGCGACGGATGCCGATGTGGTGGTGTGGTCGATGAACACAGCGCCGGGCTTCATCGCCGACAAAGCGCCACCACCCTCGCCCCCCAAAGCAATCTGGCGCAGATCGTCGTCGTTGCCCACACAAGAGAAAACGAAGTCTGCATTTTTCGCCGCCTCATAAGGGGATGGCGCGGACTGCCCCCCGAACTCCGCGACCCAAGCTGCTGCTTTATGGGGTGTGCGGTTGAAGACCGTGACGCGGTGCCCGGCTTTGACCAAGTGGCCTGCCATCGCATGGCCCATGACGCCCAGTCCGATGAAAGCGACTTGGGATGAGGAAGTGTCTGTGGATGATGAATTCATGTCCCGGATGTTGCCATGTTCCGAGCGGCTCGATCCAATATGACAAATGCAGGGGCAATAAAAAAAGCGCACCCGCAGGCGCGCTTTTCGGTCGGTGGACTGACTCTTCGTTCAGGCCGATTTGCGGCGGCGAGCAACTGCAGCGGCTGCCAAGCCCAAGCCCATCAAAGCCAAGGCGGCAGGCTCAGGTGTTTCATTGACGCCAGAGAAGGAGCCGGCTTGAATGAACACACCCGAATCCAGCGAGCTGTCGCCGCGGTCAAAAATCAAGAACTCGAACGTATTGACACCTGCGTTGAGCAATGCGCTGGCCGTCAGCACGGTGGTCAAGCCGTCATACTGCACATCGAGGTTTTGGTTGACGCAGCCCGTGGGTTGGTTGGCTTCACCGTCCACATTGTTGCGGTAGAAGCCCGCATTGGTCGTGCAGTTCACATTGTTGATGGATACCACGCCGCCACCGCCTGGCAGTACGGCAATGTTCACGCCGTTGAGCAGGAGTTGGAACTCATCGTTGAACGACGAATTCACGTACTGCGTGTATTCCTCAGAGCCAAACACGTAACGGAAGAAGAGTTCACCGGTTGCCGAGGTGAAGTCGAACTTTAACGAAGTGGAGTTTCCATCGCCTGAGCAGGCGCCTTGGTTGTTAGGGCCCGCCACGCAATTGGTTGTGCCTGTGGTCAAAACAATGCCACTTTCAAAGCCGACCGAACCAGCGCCGCCCGTGAAGGTGGCTGACGGAGAAGGCGTATTGGTGGTCAAAACAGCGTTGCTGATGGTTACGCCAGCACCGACGATGGCGTTGGCCAAAGCGGTGGCATTGGTTTCATTGGTGACAACCAAAGCATTGGCTGATCCCATGCCGAACGCGCACAGGACCGCCAGTGATAATTTGCGAAGTGAGCTTTTCATATGTACTCCTTAGTTAAGGGACTCAACGCGGACAACGATGCATCTTTTGTGCCACTCAATTTGGACTAAATTTTTCTTTTGAAATCAAAGGGTTATTAATGACTCGGTGTCTGGTTATTTCAATGTGTAAAATTAATCGACGAATTGTTGCAAAAAGTTGGCGCTTGCTCACAAGGATGTTCGTCGAGACGGGTCGCGCGCCCGCTCTCGGATTTGTCGGACCAGGTAGCCAATGGCGGCTCGCCGCTTGGAATCGGGGTGGCGGCACTTGACCCCTCGCGCACAGGCCAGACCTGAGGCTCATCCGTGTCGCATGACTCGACTTGCGGGCCACCACGCAAATCCCATTGAATAAGGCCACAACCCATGTCGTATCTAACCCTTGGTATCACGC